>JADMIO012736348.1_pt1 | contig 74228 bp, 53 predicted proteins | sample 8958161 | NCBI WGS metagenome assembly JADMIO01 (sample SAMN16585339, study PRJNA669376) | soil metagenome | isolation source: Crop rotation soil | place: USA: Cullars Rotation, Alabama | collected 2011
CGCGACAACTTGTCCACGTGGAATTCTAAGCTTAGGATCCCAATGTGCTGGAAAGCCGGCGCGGGAAAAAGTAACTTCTAAATCGTTTGCAGAAATATTTACCTCTTTTGCTTCAACGATCGGCAACACTGCGACCGATGCGGTCGACGTGTGCACGCGGCCAGATTTTTCTGTTTTCGGGATACGCTGAACGCGATGAACGCCCGATTCATTTTTATATGCTTCGTATGCGCCTTCGCCCTTCACTTCCGCGACAAGCCATTTGAAACCCTGTAACGTTGTTTGGTTGGAGTCGAGTATGGTATAGCCCCAGCCGCGCTTTATGGCATAACGCTGATACATGCGGGCCAGATCGCCAGCAAAAATAGAGGCCTCATCGCCTCCGGCGCCTGCGCGGATTTCCATAATGATCTTATTCGTCGTCATGTCTGTGGTATATGATATGATATTATTAAATTCATGGCAGGGCAACCACTCATTTTGGTCGTTGACGATGAACCGGATTTCCGGGAGATTTTCGGCGCAAAATTATCGAGCGAAGGCTATAGAGTGGAGACCGCGGAAAACGGACAGGTGGGGGTGGAAAAAGCCAAGGCGCTGAAGCCCGACCTCGTTTTGATGGACGTTAAAATGCCGGTGATGGACGGAGCGACGGCAGTGCTCAAGATGCGGGACGATCCTGAAATGAAAACGATGAAAGTTGCGTTTCTCACGAGCCTCGGCGACCCGCGCATGGAAATGCAGAGCATCAACGCAAAATTTTCTGAACAGTTCGGCGCGCAGGGATATCTTAAGAAGACTGATGACCTCGATGTGCTCGCCGCAAAGATTAAAGAATTCTTAAAATAATGAGACCCAAACCGCTCATTCTTATTGTCGACGACGAAAAGGATCTTTTGGAAATAATGTCTACCAAGCTGAGCTCGTCAGGTTTTGATACTGTCGTCGCTTTTAATGCAAAGGAAGCAGTTGATGCGGCGAAGAAAATAATGCCCGACCTCATTCTGATGGACATCCATATGCCGGGTGAAACGGGGACCGACGCGGCGCTTACGATTAAGCAGGACCCTGCAACGAAAGATTTAAAAGTAGCATTCTTGAGCAGCTTGAAAGATCCGTGGCCGAAAACGATGGCTGATAAAGGAGAGATCGCGAAAGAGCTCGGGATGGAACAGTATATCGATAAAACTGCAGACTTGGATGTTGTTGTTGCGCGTGTGCGGGAGATTCTAGGGATGAAATAGAAAAGCCACGATTCGTAAAGCGTGAATCGTGGCTTGGAGGAGAGAATCCGATTTTCATCGGAGAGGGGTGCTAAGCGTGGATGTTGTGGGAGGAGGAGTTGAGTGAAATGGGTTAAGCCTTGTGAGAAGGCCGGCTCTTTTGGCGAGAAGAATGCCGCCCACCACCAAACCTCCCGGGAGGATCACTCCTGCCACGAGAAGCCAGAAATACCTTTTTCTGGGCTCGACCCAATGCTTTGTTTGCGAGAAACACCGGTAAAGCGTTTCCATCACGAACTCCTAGACTAACCTAACTATACTGTTGCACAAACCTTTCATACAAACAATAGTTCTTCTGGGGATAAGATTTTCTCTGCTACAATGAAAGCATGTCTGATTCAGAAAAAGAGGAGCTCATAAAAAAGCTCGACGAATTAAATCATTTTAAAACGCACCTTTTGGCGCTTACATCGCATCAGTTAAAAACGCCGCTTGGCATCATTCGCGGATACACGGCACTCTTGCGCGACGGATATTACGGTGAGATCGACGGACGCGCGAAGGAAGTCATCGCAAAAATTGAACTTGCTGCAGAAGATTTAGTGAATCTCGTTGATAACGTGATTGATTTGCGCAAAGTGGAAGAGGGAAGGATCGAATATCAGATGGAGAACGTCGACTTTGTAAAGATCGCACGGCGTTCTGCAGATGAATTGGGCCATATGGCGATGAGTAAGGGCTTAAACCTTAGTTTTGAAGCACCAGAACATGAAATTTTAATTTATGGCGATGAGCAAAAATTGCGTCACGTTGTACAAAACTTTATCGATAATGCGGTGAAATATACCCAGAAAGGCGCAGTCCGCGTCAACGTAAAAGAGGTTGGGGGCGACGTTATTTTTTCCGTTACTGATTCTGGCATCGGACTTTCCGCCGGCGTGAAACCATTTCTTTTTGAGGAATTTGTTCGCGATGAGCGCGTAAAGCAGGAAATGCGCGGCAGTGGTCTCGGTCTCCACGTTGCAAAAGTTTTTGTTGAAGCGCACAAGGGAAAAGTGTGGGCGGAATCGGAGGGCGAGGGAAAAGGCTCAACGTTTTATTTTTCAATACCGCGGATCGGCAAATAGTATGTGCAAATAAAAAAAGAAGCCTCGGGCAACAGGATGGTTGTCCTGTGCGCGAGGCTTCGGTTGTAATGTGCTGCTGGTTAACTAAGGGTTAGTGTCCCCGCATCCGTGCGAGCCGCAATGTACGGGTGGCGGCTTGGGTTGCGTCTGTTTTAGCTGCTGGTTCTGTTGCTGTGTTTGTTGCTGGTCTTGATCTTGGCTCTGGCTTTGAGTTGCCGTTGCGGTTGAAGTGGAAGTGGACGTTGAGGCGGAGGTGGAGCTCGATGAGAGGCTCGTATCACCGCTTTTCACGCTTTGGTCGATACTAAACCGGTCTGCCCTTCGGAATATATTCCCCAGACCACCAAAGAGAAACGATTCGAGTGGGCCGGTCAAGAGTCTGACGGTGTCGTTTCGGTCAGCGACCTTTCGGTGCTGCTCGAACGCCGTCATATACCGGGCGCCGAGGTTATCCAGATTTTTTGCATGTTGTTCGGCAAGTTTGTCGAACTCAACGCCCGACTGGACCTTGAATCGTTCAACGTCGACTGCGTTCATGGCGGCCTCTGATCGGTTCAAATCGGCTTGTGCGTGCATGCGGCGCGTGTCTGCGTCTTTCTTATCAATCTCGATCTGCGCCGTTTGCTTTTCCTGATCCATCTTAAGCCGCGTCTGACGCTCTTCCAGAAGAAATTTCTGGTAGCTGTCATCTGGCGGTGGCGGAGGAGCAGGACGCACTTTCTTGACCACCTTCTTTTCTACGTGCGTTTGCTGCACCGCGTCCTTCTTCTCGCACCGGCAATTTTTTATGCAGGCGGCGAGTGTCTGGAGGGCTTTCTCGCACTCTTCAGTTGGTGGGCCCCAAGCCTCTTGGCTCATGAGGGGCAAAGAAAGAGAGAACAACAGAAGCGTCAAAACAATGACTGACTTCTTCATTGGTTTACCATCCTTTCTTGGATGGCCACTCTTTCTATCCCCGAGGGTGGTGGCCTCCTTGCTGTTGTAGGTCCGCTAGCATTTTGTTGCGGCGGAACGTTAACGCTATTTTCTGCTATCGGTGATCCATATCCGCTCTCGCGAAGAGGGGATGTTGGATTAGCGAGCGGCAGAGAAGCGAGTTCGGCATGATTTGCGAACGCATGCGGCCGATAGGTGATCGCGATAGTAATCGTGGTAACCAGCTCGGCATGTTCTGTGAGATGTGCATGTTTTCGAAACCAGCGTCGACGAGCATTCTCGCGGTTTGCTTTGAGCATTTTTTTGCCGACCATGAGAAACGCAGGAAAGGACAATTGTTGTCCGGGATAGATCTTATCGAGGTCTGGGGTTCTAAGGCCCTTGACCACGAGTCCTACCGCTTCGTAGGTCTCTCGCCTGCCATCTCCGTAGAGCTGATAGACGAGATCTGAGAATGTGTCGCCCTTGGCAACCGTATCTTTTTCTTCCGGAAATTCCGGAGATTTCGGTGCCGCTGGCTGGGCCGCCTTCATTGGAGTCCCTAGAACCGCCGGTTTTGTCGGGGTGCTAACATGGGAACGTCTCCAAAGAAAGTAGTAGCCAGTCAGAATGAGGACACAAATCACCATGGCAATCACAGCGAGATGTTTGCGGCCGATTCTTCGATCGCGCACTGCTGGACGGTCAGTTAGTGTCTGCATATCTGCAAGCCTCCTTTCATTAAGATTGAGAGCCCCGACAATCAAAGAACGAACATCTACTCTTTGTTTCATGAGGCCATTCCCGATCAAGGAAAATGGTCCACCACACAAAAAGAAAATGTGTATCTTCGACTGCACCCTGCGTCAATATCTTTCGTTTCATGAGGCCATTCCCGATCAAGGAAAATGGTCCACTATGCGATTGATATTAAAACAAAGAAGCGGTTCGCCCTGTGCAACAAGTACGTAATTTCAGTGAATCACGGTTGGTTGAATTGAAGATGCGTCAGCGGGAGGAAATTTAAACTTGGGCTGGAGTAGGCCGGCGTCATAAAGCTTTCGCGCCGCTTTTCTCCGGTTGTATAACCCAACTGCCTCCTCTTTCTTTTGGCCTTCGAATAGAGCAAATCCGACGTTATCGCGGAGGAAGGCGGTGTATTCAAACACCAATCCTTGTTCGGCGAGTCTCGTCGTGCATTTCTTTTTGGAGGACCCCGTTTGCCGTAAGTAGTGTTCGACCACTTTTGGTTCTGGGTCATCGCCAAGCTCAGGAAGCAAAACATTCGTAGATGTTTCCATCGCGCTTCGACCCCGGAGGGCCCGTCGCACGATGAAAGAAACGCCGAGGAGAACTAATAAGCCCACCCCGGAAAGCATGATCAGAGATTGCCGAGCAGTCCGCTTTTCACGGTCCGCGTTATTTTTTTCTTCTTGTTCCAATCTAGTTGCAAGCTCGACATAGGCCGCTTTTTCCGCGACCATCATTTTCTCGAGTTGTTCTCGATCTGCTTTTGCTTGCTTTGTTTTTTGATTTGCCAAGCGTTTGTACTCCGCCGTTTGAGCAGTGATTTGTTCTTGAAGGCGTTTGACCTGTTCTTGCGTCGCAGGTTGTTGAGCATTCGTCGGTTCTGTTTGCGCACCGAGTGCGTTAACAAAAAGAACCAGCATGACTGCTGCTGTTGCAACTTTCCATTTCATTCTCTAACTCCTTAGTTATATTGTGTTGTCAAAATTGCTATATCTTACTACATGTTTTCGCCGGAATTTGTCGTTCCAAGCGATTGTTATTATTAGCATTTTTCGAGCGAAACGTCAATGTTTTCGGCACATCGGCCACAAACAAAAATCCCGCATTTGATTGCGGGATCCTTGCTCCATGTCGATTACTTTTGCTTCTTCACGCGAACCTTCTTTGCTTTCGGTTCAGCTGCCTTCGAGCGGCGCGTCTTGAATTTCTCCACGCGACCAGCGATGTCCATCAATTTTTCCTCGCCGGTATAGAACGGATGGCAGTTAGAACAAATTTCCACCCGGATCTCTTCCTTGGTGGCTCCCGTGGTGAACGTATTGCCGCACGCGCAAATAACTTTTGCGTTTGCGAAGTATTTTGGATGCGTATCAGTTTTCATAGTCATAGTATTGTATTCCGAAAAATGCGTTTTGTCAAATTTGCAGGTATTTTATTAAAAAAGGGCCTCGTTGGGGAGGTCCTTATTATGCCCATGTCATGCAGGGGCAACTAGTGGAGATGATTAGTCGGAATCGGTTTCGGGATTACGCGTTTCGGAAGGTCATCTCGAAGTAGTGTTCCGATGCCGCCGAGCACTATGAAAAGTGCAAGGACGGCCATGATCTTCAAAAAGAGACCCCAGTACTCATCTTCCTTTTCTTTCTTTCTCTCAGCCTCGATATTCTGAGGTTTCATGTCGATAATCCTGCGATCCATGGCTTATGCTCCAAAAAGGGTTTTATATTGTACCGAGGGTAGTATAGCATATATTATGATATTTGTCAATATCCTCAAGCAGTGTTCGCACCGTCCCCATTGACACAAAAGCCCTGTTTGCTACACTATAACCCGTGACTGTTTGCGGACCTTTGAAAACTGAATTGAATTAAATGACATAGAGAGTTTTTTAGTTGTCCCAATTTATTCTTTTTCGCAATGTTTTTTGATGGAAAAAATTTTGCAAATGTATTTTTTAAAGGATTAATTCGAGCTCATATCATATGAGGGCTTGAAAGAGTTCTCTTTATAGAGGATTTGATCCTGGTCCAGGATGAACGCTGGCGGCGTGGATAAGGCATGCAAGTCGAGCGCTTTAAAAGTAGCAATACTTTTAAAGAGCGGCGAACGAGTTAGTAACACCTTGGTACGTACCCTGAAGACAGGCACAGCTCGCCGAAAGGCGGGGTAATTCCTGATAATCTCGAAAGAGAAAAGTCGCAAGACGCTTTAGGATCGGCCTAGGCCCGATCAGCTAGTTGGTAAGGTAACGGCTTACCAAGGCTATGACCGGTAGGGGAGGTGAGAGCCTGACCCCCAACGACGAGACTGAGACACGGCTCGTACTCCTACGGGAGGCAGCAGTCGAGAATATTCGACAATGGGCGAAAGCCTGATCGAGCGACGCCGCGTGCAGGATGAAGGCCTTCGGGTCGTAAACTGCGGTAGTAAGGTAACAATGTAAATGAGTGCCTTACGGAAAGAGGTGGGTAACTACGTGCCAGCACCAGCGGTAATACGTAGACCTCAAGCGTTATCCGGATTTATTGGGCGTAAAGCGCAAGTAGGAGGTTTTGTGCGTCTTCTGTTAAAGCCCACCGCCTAACGGTGGAAGTGCAGGAGATACGACAGAACTAGAGGAGGTTAGAGGTGCATGGAACTCACGGTGTAGGGGTGAAATCCGTTGATATCGTGGGGAACACCAAAGGCGAAGGCAGTGCACTGGGACCTTCCTGACTCTGAATTGCGAAAGCGTGGGGAGCAAAAAGGATTAGATACCCTTGTAGTCCACGCCCTAAACGATGTCTGTTTGGTGTTTCGAGTATCGACCCTCGGAGTGCCGTAGCTAACGCGTTAAACAGACCGCCTGGGAAGTACGAGCGCAAGCTTAAAACTCAAAGGAATAGACGGGGACTCGCACAAGCGGTGGAACATGAGGTTTAATTCGATAGTAAGCGAGGAACCTTACCAAGGTTTGAAATTTTTTCTGACAGGCGATGGAAACATTGCCCTTCTCACAAGGACAGAAAATCCAGGTGCTGCATGGTTGTCGTCAGCTCGTGCTTTGAAGTGTTCCCTTAAGTGGGGTAACGAGCGCAACCCCTATTACGCGTTACAAGTGTCGCGTGAAACTGCCCAGCACAAAGATCGGGATTCGATTTTTTTTCGAATCGTGATTTTCGTGCTGGGAGGAAGGAGGGGATGACGTCAAATCCGCATGGCCCTCTGATACCTTGGGCTACACTCGTGTTACAATGGTCGGGACAATGGGTTGCCAACCCGCAAGGGGGAGCTAATCCCATCAAACCCGGCCCCAGTTCGGATTGGAGGCTGAAACCTGCCTCCATGAAGCCGGAATCGCTAGTAATCGCGGATCAGCATCGCCGCGGTGAATACGTTCTCGAGTCCTGTACTCACTGCCCGTCAAGCCAAGGGAGCCGGTAATAGGTGAAACTTCACTTCGGTGGGGTAAACTTAAGATCGGTGACATGGGCTAAGTCGTAACAAGGCACGCGTAGCGGAAGCTGTGCGTGGATCAATTAAACTTATACAAAAAAACTTTTGTATACTATCGACAGCTGAGGTGGAGCAATCCATGAGGCTGAAGTTGGGATAACTAAAAAGCTCTTTATTAGTAGTGCTATAATGACCTTATGGCAGATGATTCGAAGAAAATTATGGTAGTTGAAGATGACAGATTTTTGTCCTCTTTAATAAAGGCACGTCTCGAAAAAGAAGGATTCGGCATTCTCCAGGCTTTTGATGGCCAGGAAGCGCTCGATATGCTTAAAACCGAGCGGCCCCAACTTGTCATTCTCGATCTCATCATGCCGAAGGTTACGGGGTTCGAAGTGCTGCAAACCATTTCGATCACTCCGGAACTCGATAAAGTGCCGGTGGTCATACTTTCAAACCTCGCCCAGGATTCGGATATTGCGAAGGCGCAGCAACTGGGAGCGCGAGAATATTTTGTAAAAGTAAAAGTTTCGATAGACGATCTTATTGGAAAAATAAAATCATTGGTGGTATAACCATATTCATGATCAACGAAGAAATTTTGAAGAAAATACGACCGGGAGCCAAGGTCAAGATCTTCGAAGGCAAAACGCCGTTCGAAGGATTAGTGATCTCGCGCAAACACGGTTCTGAACCGGGCGCCACCTTCACCGTGCGCACTATTGTTGCAGGCGTCGGCGTTGAAAAGATCTATCCTGTGCATTCGCCCTCTATTATTAAGGCAGAAGTGGTTTCTTCGCCCAAAAAGATTCATCGTTCAAAATTGTATTTCGTCCGGGTAACCTTTGTTCCGGCGACAAACACGAATCTTGGTAAGACAAACGAAGCACGTTTAATTTTCAAGCCAACGCTCGCCGATGGTATTTATGAAATTCACGCACAAGGTATCGACCGAAGCAAGAACGATGCGGGCAAGTATGATTATCGAATTAAATTTAAAGTAGATTCAAAACCATCCATCACGAACATTTTGAATTATCCGAATCCGTTCTCTACGTCGACACAATTTGTGTTTACGCTGACGGGTGCCGCGATTCCGGACCAACTGACGATTCAAATTTTTAGCGCAAGCGGAAAAGTGGTAAAAGAAATTACACGCGATCAATTAGGCGATCTGCATATCGGAACAAATGTAACCAGCTATCACTGGGATGGAACCGATAACTACGGCGATCGTTTAGCAAATGGTGTTTATTTCTACAGAGTGATGACGACGAATATGGATGGAACGAGAACAGAAGTAAAAGAAAGCTCGATCGACAAATACTTCAAGCATGGTTACGGAAAATTGTATATCATTAGATAAACCTTAGGTTTAATCATAAAAAAAGTGCCGCAGATGCGGCACTTTTTTTTATGCAGAATGCTGTTTATAAATGTATCACTTCTCCGTAAGCCGCCGCCGCCGCTTCCATAATCGCTTCGCTCATCGTTGGATGCGGATGAACCGTTTTCACCAGCTGCATGCCCGTTGCTTCGAGCTTGCGCGCTGCAATAATTTCTGCGATCATCTCGGTTACATTTTCGCCGATAAAATGCGCGCCCAAAATTTCACCGTATTTTTTATCGATGATCAGCTTGACGAAACCGTCTGTCTTTCCCGCCGCTTTCGCCTTGCCGCTGGCCGTAAACGGAAACTTTCCGATCAGCACATCCATCTTTTTTTCTTTCGCCGCCTGTTCCGTCAGTCCTACGCTTGCAATTTCCGGACTGCAATACGTACACGCCGGAATATTAGAATAATCAAGCGGTTCGGGATGATGACCGGCCATATGCTCCACCGCAATGATGCCTTCCGCGCTCGCCACGTGTGCCAACGCAGGCCCTTTTACAATATCGCCGATCGCATAAACGCCTTCAGCGTTTGTTTGATAAAAAGAATTTACTTTCACTTTTCCCTGCTCGGTTGCAATACCGCATAATTCCAGTCCGATATTTTCAATGTTCGAAACCACACCGGCAGCACTGAGCACTATATCCGCTTCTATGACCTGCTCTCCTTTTTGTGTGGAAACCAGCAGGTTTACACTATCGTGCTCAATTTTTGAAGTGATCACGCGTGAGGAAGTAAAAATCTTCATTCCTTTTTTCGTAAAAACTTTTTCCAACGCTTTTCCAATCTCACGATCTTCATTTGGTAAAATCGAATCAAAGAATTCAATCAAGGTGACTTCGGTTCCCAACGACTGATAAAAATAAGCGAATTCCACACCGATCGCACCCGCTCCAATCACTGCGAGCTTTTTGGGCTGTGTTTCCAGCGTCATTGCTTTTCTGTAATCGATAATTTTTTTTCCATCTATCGGCAGTGCAAATAATTGCTTCGCCCTTCCACCTGTTGCCAGTAAAACAAACTGAGCCTTCAATACTTTAATACCTTCATTCGAAGTTACTTCCACTCTTCTTCCCGGCAACACTTTTCCATATCCATATAAAATTTCAATCTTATTTTTTTTCATGAGAAACAGAACGCCCTTGCTCATGCTGTCGGCAACACTGCGGCTGCGGCTGATCACTTCCGGAAAATTAACCGCGCTTTCAGCAATTTCAATTCCGTAATCCGAAGCATGATTCAGATAATCGAATACCTGCGCACTTTTGAGCAATGCCTTCGTCGGAATACAACCCCAGTTGAGGCAAATTCCGCCGAGGTTTTCTTTCTCCACGATTGCGACCTTCATGCCCAATTGCGCCGCACGAATCGCAGCGACATAGCCGCCCGGGCCGGAACCTATAACGATCAAATCAAAGTTGTTCATGTATATTGGATAAGGATGTTAAGCCGAAAATGTTTATTTTTAGTGCATTGCAATATGGAAGTCAAAGATAAGATAAAAAAATTAGCAGATACGTATTACGAAGAGCTGGTGGTGATGCGCAGGCATTTGCACGAGCATCCGGAGCTGAGCTTTGAAGAAGCGGAAACAGCAAAATTTATTTCCGGTAAGCTTTCGGAATACAACATCGAGCATCATAATAATATTGGCGGACATGGCGTCGTCGGGCTTATCAAAGGAAATAATCCTTCCAAAAAAACAATTGCATTGCGCGCGGATATGGATGCGCTGCCGATTGAAGAAAAGAATGAAGTTTCATATCGTTCTAAAAATAACGGCGTGATGCATGCATGCGGGCATGATGTGCATACCACCTCGTTGCTCGGTGCCGCAAAAATTTTAAATGAATTAAAAAGTGATTTTGAAGGAACGATCAAGCTGATCTTTCAGCCGGCGGAAGAGAAATTACCCGGCGGCGCTTCGATCATGATTAAGGAAGGCGTGCTGAAAAATCCGGATGTACAAAATATTTTCGGACAGCATGTATTACCGCAATTAGAAACGGGCAAGGTTGCTTTTCGCAGCGGCATTGCCATGGCGAGCTGCGATGAAATTTATATTACGGTAAAAGGGAAAGGCGGACATGGCGCGGTTCCGCATTTAGCGATTGATCCGGTGATGATTGCTTCGCATATCGTAATTGCGCTCCAGCAAGTGGTGAGCAGAAATGCCAATCCGACATTGCCGTCTGTATTGACAATCGGAAAATTTATTGCGAATGGCGCGACCAATATCATTCCGGATGAAGTTCGCCTCGAAGGAACATTCAGAACGTTTGATGAAAAATGGAGAAGCGAAGCAAAGGAAAGAATTATTTCCATTTGTAAAAGTATAGCGCAAGGGTTTGGCGGCGACTGTGATGTTTTAGTGGATCATGGTTATCCCTATTTAAAAAACGATGAGCCGCTGACGGATAAAACATTTTTGCTGGCCAAAGAATATCTTGGTGAGGAGAATGTAGAAGAAATGCCGGCGCGTATGACCGCGGAGGATTTCAGCTACTATTCACAAGTCGTTCCTGCGTGCTTTTACAGGCTTGGCACAGGAAATAAGTCCAGGGGAATCACTTCGCCAATTCATACGCCGACATTCGACATCGATGAAAACGCCTTAAAAATCGGCGCCGGATTGATGGCCTGGATTGCATTGAATGAATTAAAATAATTACCGGACTATTTTCAGCGTACGAATTTCATCTCGAGTTTTTAATATCAACAAATAAAATCCTTTAGGAAGGTCTTGTATGTTCATTGCTTTGACATACGCCCCTTCTTCTTGCGTATCATTTACCAGGCAAGCCATTTCTTTTCCCCAAAAATTATTCAGCGTTATGATCACTACCGATGGTGTACTCAACGTATAAGAAATATTCAGGTTTTCGGATGGGTCAGCATAAGCAGAAAATTGTTGAACGCATTTTCTTTCTGCAGATACAATTCCATTTGCCATAGGTGCAATCACTTTCTGTCCATTTGAATTTACAGGCGCACTCATTAATCCCGCATTGTTTTCCGCTTTTACCGTGAAGTAATAGGTCACACCAACATTTAATCGCAATCCTGTCCTGGTGACGGAAGTCTGCAATTCATTATCCTGCCAGCTTAAAATATTTACCGATCCCGGCGATGAACCGATGCCATACCAATATCTTTTGATGCCGGATTGTGTATCCACAGCTGCATTCCAGTTTGCAGACAATTGATTATTATAAGATGTGGTGGAAATATCTGCACCGGTTCCATCGCGGACAGTTTTAAAATAAGGAACGGAACAATCAACATTGATATTTTTTATTGCTATGGAAGAGCAATTGAAACTATCGACAATTAATGATTTTATTCTCGCTGTCGGCATTTCCGGAGCTGAATTTTGAACACGAATATCATTTGCATTTGAATTGCCGACGCTAATATTTGCTGTACTTCCACGGCTTTTCATCACTTCGAAATTATCTGCATAAAAAATGCTTTCACCATTTCTAAAGCCGATATAATTTCCCGTTGCAAGCGGAATTGAATCTCTCCAGGATGCCGATAATTTATTATTGACAAACACATCGACCTTTCCGGAAGTTCGCGTATACACGACTTTAAAGTCATACCACAAATTGGAAATAAAAGGATACGGAACATCTGCCCACAAGAACAACATATCCGAATAGGAACGAAGAATTTGTATGCTGCCGCCGTGATCTGTCCGCTCTAGCACTAAATAAGAATTGCCACGCGCATTCCCTGTCGCCGCGCTGCACATAAAATGCAAGCCTCCGCGCTGGTTCGTGCCGCTCCCGCCAATCTTTTGCGACCAATGGTATACTATCGCATCCGCGTTTTGATTTAAGGAAGCATACAGGTTCGAATTCACATTTCCTTCATCGGATTGCTTTAATGCATTCGATTCTATCTTCCAAACGCCTGATCCTACTGTCCAATCGGGATGAATCAAACTTCCGTCAAAAGCATCATTCATGAATCCATTCAGCTTATTGCCGCGCCATTGTCCCGCAGAGAATTCTTCCACACCATAAAATTTCTTTTGCACGCCCGTTCCTTTGTCCGAGTCCGTAAACGAAGCGGTAAAATTTCCCGTGACCCATTCCGGAGCAGTGATGTTTGTTGTAGGTGGAAATGTGTCTGATTGCGCACTTGCCGATAAATAAAGCATCATGCAAAGTGTAACGATTAAATTTTTCATAAACATTCATTTGCTCATTGAGAGACATGAATGCATCTGATTCCATAAATTTTATGAAAAATATTTTTGAAGAAATTTAAAGTGACCCTATTTTTTTATCCGCCTGTAAAAAAGTATCTTTGTCGCTCGCTTTACCAAAGCACGTTGCCCACGTGGAGAAATTGGTAGACTTGCCATCTTGAGGGGGTGGTGCTCGAAAGGGCGTGCTGGTTCGAATCCAGTCGTGGGCACAAAATTTTCCTGAAAATCTTATAATCCTTTAATCAAGGTCAAAAAATTAGCCCGGATAAAAATCCGGGCTCTAAGTATGCAAGTAGTAAAAGTGTATCGTGAAAGCGGATTAGAATCCAACAATCGCCGCCAACCCTAAAGTTGTCTGGATATTGCTCGGATTCCCGCTTCGGTTGGTAAATACTTTTTGTGTAGAATAATCTAATCTGAATTCAGGCACCAAACGCAGCGGGCCAATTTTTACAGGGCCGGAAAGCGTGAAGTCTGCAATATGCGCCGATACGCCGTCGAGCGTAATGCCATCGGTGTTGTTCAAATATCCAACACGCGCGCCAATCGATCCCATTCTTTTCTTTCCTAAATCCACATTTCCGTAAACGTATACGGTGTAATATTTAGGACGAACCACTGTAGATGGATCCACCAGGAATTTTTGGCGATACATATAATAGGCTGCATCGAGCGCAACGGTTCCTCTGTCTTTAATTCTGCGGGAGAATGTCAGGCCGAGCGCCGTCTTATAATTCATCTTCATCACGGTGTCGCTGTTTGCATCGCGTTGGTTGCCGCCAAGGAAGTTGATGTACAATCCCGTGTTGGCATCCGAGTAGCTTACCTGCGCACCTACATATTTATTGCGGTCGCGGTCTGCTTTCGCATCGGTATCATTAAAGAAGCCCACGAGGAAACCGAATTTTTTGCGGTTGTACGACATTTTAAAACCGGTGTGATAAAACGGTCCGTTTAAGAATGCTTGTGAGCAAGAGTAATGGAAGTTGTTATTTGCTTCGATCAGCTCATAACCAAAATAGGTGCTGAAATTTCCGAGCGTGAATTTCAATCCGTCCACCGGCTCATACGCAATATATAATTGCTTTAAGACGAAGGACGTCGTCGTGACGAGCGCATTGGAAGAATAGTTTGCTACATCTGCGCGTGGGCCGAAGGCGATATCGCCGAGGAAGGTGACGCGCTTGTAAGTTTTGGAGCACATGAGGTTGAACATGCCCAGCTCAAATGAATTGGCGCGCGGGTCAAATACGCGGTACTTCACATCGTTGGTACGCTTGCCGATAAAATTGGTCTGCACATACACATCCATCGATCCGGAAATGTCGAATGGAATTTTTGCCTTGAATTCTTCAACTTTTTCATCATAAGTCTTTTTGGCCTCTGTCGAGTCATCGTCCTTTTTGTGTTTCTTCATTTCAAAGGCCGATACCGGCTGGATGAAGGAAAAAAATGCCGTAACAGCTAAAAGAGTTAATAGAATTCTTCTCATATTCGAAATTTTAAGTGTTAAAAATTATTATTTTGCAAGTATAAACTTCCATTTTGATATTTATCTCCAAAAATTATTTCTTAATTTTTACTTAAAATAGACGAAATGATCATTTTTCACTAAAATAATTCACATTTTTATTTTTATAACTTATAAATCGACAGAATAGGGATTCTTAAACGAATAAATGAATTGTTAAGAAAGCCGTCAATCTTTAAGGTTTTCTTAAAAACTTTGAAAACCCTTTCAGGAGAATTTCTTCCTAATATTATAAAACAGTCTGCAACGTATGCAGCATCATCCTAAAACTTGAGTTACTACATGCATGTTACGAACAAACATCAGGGCTTATATCATCCTTCCTTTGAGAAAGATGCTTGCGGAATTGGCTTTGTGGCCCATATGAAGGGACAAAAATCACACCGCATTATTAAGGATGCCCTGACCATGCTCGAAAACATGGAGCATCGCGGCGCGTGCGGCTGCGAAGAAAATACCGGCGATGGTGCAGGAATTCTTTTGCAGATCCCGCATAACTATTATAAAAAGGAAACGAAAAGCCTCGGCATCGATTTGCCAGATGCAGGAAAATACGGAACGGGTTTTATTTTCTTTCCGCAGGATGAAGAAAAAAGAAAGCTTTGTAAAGATTTTATCGCGTCGACTGCAGTGAAATTAAAATTTACGATTCTCGGCTATCGGAAAATAAATACAAACAATGAGCCTGTAGGTTTTTCTGCGAAAGCAGTGGAGCCTTGCATCGAGCAGCTTTTCATCAAACCTGAATTTGATTTTAAAGAAGACATAGAGCTCGAACGTAAATTATATGTATTACGCGCGCATACGGTTCGAGAGATTAATATTTTGCTGGGTGGAAAAGATTCCTTCTATTACACAAACCTTTCCTGCCACACGGTTATATATAAAGGACAGCTCACCACGCACCAGGTTCGTCAGTACTATCCTGAATTAAATGATGAGAGCATTGAATCGGCATTGGCGATTGTGCATTCTCGTTTTTCTACGAATACATTTCCTAAATGGAGATTAGCGCAGCCGTTCCGATACATTGCGCACAACGGAGAAATTAATACGCTGCAGGGAAATTTAAACTGGATGCGTACGCGTGAGCATTTACTTGAATGCGACGTGTTCACAAAGGAAGAGATCGAATTGTTCATGCCGATCTGCTATCGCGATCAATCGGATTCCGCATCGCTCGACAATGTGATTGAGCTTTTATATTTAGCAGGAAGATCGTTGCCGCATGCCATTATGATGTTGATTCCGGAGGCGTGGCAGGACAATGAACAAATGGAAGACTGGAAGAAAGCATTCTACGAATATCATGATTGTTTGATGGAGCCTTGGGATGGACCTGCGTCAATTTGTTTCACTGATGGGAAAACTGTAGGCGCTACTTTAGACAGAAACGGTTTGCGTCCTTCACGCTTTGTGGTATATAATGATGGAAGAGTGGTGATGTCGTCGGAAGCAGGCGCGTTGCCGACGGAAGAAGATAAAGTTATTCAGAAAGGAAGATTGCAGCCGGGAAAAATGTTCATCATCAATATGGAAGAAGGAAGAATTGTTTCCGATGATGAATTGAAAAGAAAAATCTGCTCGCAATATCCGTATCGTGAATGGCTCAATAAAAATAAAATCACGTTTAAAGATTTACCAAAATCTACCATACCTGAAAAAAAATTATCTCAAAAAGAATTGCTTACCCAGCAGCTTGCGTTTGGTTACACATCAGAAGATGTAAAAGTGATTTTACAGCCGATGGCAGAAACAGGTTATGAGCCTGTGGGTTCGATGGGAACAGATACGCCACTCGCCATTCTTTCCGATCAAAGTCAAAATCTTTCCAACTATTTTAAACAATTATTTGCGCAGGTAACCAACCCGCCCATCGATCCGATTCGTGAACGCATGGTGATGAGTACGTTCACTGCACTCGGCGGAGCAAGCAGTATATTAACGACTACTGAGCATCACTGCAAGCAAATCGCGATTCGTCAGCCGATCTTAACCGACGATGACATTGGAAAGCTTCGCTACATCAATCACCCTGATTTTAAAATCATCACGATACAAGCACTTTTTTCTACCAACAAAAAGAAAGGCAATTTAGAAAGAAGCATTGCGCGTATTTGCAAGGAAGCAGAAGATGCCGTGGCAAACGGAAATAACATCATTATTATTTCTGACAAAGGCGTGAACAGGGATTTCGCTCCGATTCCTTCTTTATTAGCCGTTGGCGCGATTCATCATCATTTGATTCGTACGAAAACGCGCATCGATTGTTCGTTGGTGGTGGAAAGCGGCGACATCCGTGAAGTGCATCACATGGCCACACACATTGGCTATGGCGCATCTGCGATCAATCCTTATCTCGCGTATCAATCGGTGTATGAGCTCAACAGAGAAAAATTAAAACACCTCAATCTTTCAGATAAAAAATTAGTGGAGAATTACGTGAAAGCATCGAGCAACGGATTGCTGAAAGTGTTTTCTAAAATGGGCATCTCCACATATCAATCTTATCACGGTTCACAAATTTTTGAAATCGTGGGATTGAGCCATAAAGTAGTGGATACGTGTTTTACAGGAACGGTTTCGCGTTTGGATGGAATTGGTTTCGATGAAATTGCAACAGAAGTTTTGAAACGGCATGCGCTCGCATTCCCGGATACGGAGAATGCACAACAACATTTGGAAGTAGGTGGAAATTATCAATGGAAGCGCAGAGGAGAAGCACACATGTTCAATCCGGACACGATTCATCTCTTGCAATGGAGCACGAAGAAAAACGATTATAAAATCTTCAAGCAATATGTTGAGAAAATCAACAATCAAACAGAAAAAGCAATCACGTTAAGAAGCTTAATTGATTTTGATTTTTCAAAAGCCACTCCGATTTCTATTGACGAAGTAGAGCCGGTAGAAAAAATTTACAAACGATTTGCCACCGGCGCGATGTCGTTCGGCTCCATTTCTCATGAAGCACATTCCACACTCGCCATCGCAATGAACCGCATCGGCGGAAAATCGAATTGCGGCGAAGGTGGTGAAGATGAAATTCGTTTTGAGAAAAAGTCAAATGGCGACTGGGAACGGTCGGCGATCAAGCAAGTAGCTTCAGGAAGATTTGGCGTAACGAGCTATTATCTCGCAAACGCGGATGAGCTTCAGATAAAATTAGCGCAAGGCGCGAAGCCGGGTGAAGGCGGGCAGTTGCCGGGACATAAAGTGGATGAATGGATCGGACGTGTTCGTCATTCCACACCGGGCGTTGGATTAATTTCGCCGCCACCACATCACGATATTTATTCGATCGAAGATTTAGCGCAATTAATTTTTGATTTAAAGAATTCAAATCCGAAAGCGCGCATCAATGTGAAGCTGGTGGCAGAAGCCGGCGTTGGAACAGTTGCTGCGGGCGTTGCAAAAGCTAAGTCGGATGTGATTTTAATTTCAGGACATGACGGCGGGACGGGCGCGTCGCCAATTTCTTCCATCAAGCATGCAGGTTTGCCTTGGGAATTGGGTTTATCCGAAGCACATCAAACGTTAGTAAAAAATAATTTACGCAGCCGTGTCGTCTTACAAACCGACGGACAATTGCGCAGCGGAAAAGATATTGCGATCGCAACATTGTTAGGCGCAGAAGAATGGGGCATTGCCACTGCAGCGCTCGTTGTTTCGGGTTGTATCATGATGCGCAAGTGCCATTTAAATACGTGCCCGGTTGGTGTTGCTACGCAAGATCCAATCTTACGCGCGCGTTTCACCGGCGACCCGCAACACGTCATCAATTTCTTCACCTTCATCGCGCAAGACCTTCGCGAAATTATGGCACAGCTGGGTTTCCGAACGGTGGAAGAAATGGTAGGTCAAACACAATTATTAAAAAGAAGAGATAATATCAATCACTGGAAATACAAGCATCTCGACCTCTCTCCTATTTTATATAAAGAAGAAGCAGGCGATGATGTTGGCTTGTACAAGCAAATGCGCCAGGCACATCCAACCGATGAAAGTATCTTAGACAAGCAATTAATCGACGAAGCGAATATTGCCCTCGAAAATAAAATTCCTGTTCAGGCAGATTTTAAAATTGTGAATACAGATCGTGCAGTCGGTGCGATGTTGTCGTATCAAATTTCGTGCAACTACAAAAAAGAAGGATTGCCGGAAGATACTATTCACTATAAATTCAAAGGCAGTGCGGGACAAAGCTTCGGTGCATTCGGCGCGCCGGGATTGAAGTTTGAATTGGAAGGCGAAGCGAATGATTATTTCGGAAAAGGATTATCGGGTGGAAAGCTGATTATTTATCCTGCAAAAGAATCTACGTTCAAAGCAAGCGAAAATATTATCATCGGCAACGTAGCATTTTATGGCGCGACCAACGGTGAGGCTTATATCCGCGGCATGGCGGGCGAACGCTTCTGCGTGCGCAACTCCGGCGTGAAAGCAGTAGTCGAAGGCGTGGGCGACCACGGCTGCGAATACATGACGGGCGGACTCGCAATTGTGCTTGGCAAAACAGGAAGAAATTTTGCTGCCGGCATGAGTGGTGGAGTCGCGTATGTTTATGACATGGAAAATTCTTTCCCTAAAAATGTGAATACAGAAATGGTGGCGTTGGAAGATTTGGATATCGAAGATCTGGAAACGCTGAAATTTTATATCGAGCGCCACGCGAAGTATACGCATAGCGAAGTGGCGAAAAATATTTTACACAACTGGGAAGTCGCATCTAAATTTTTTGTGAAGGTAATGCCGACCGATTACAAGAAAGTTTTAGCGGAAAGAAAGCTGAAAGCAGAAAAAGTAAAAGCGTAATTAATATCCGCTTCCGGTGATCAGCTTTAATTTATCTAGCAACTCGGTATTGTTAGGACTCAGCTTGAGCCCTTTCTGAATATAATCTTTTGCGAGTGCATATTTATTTTTAGAAATGAAGTAGCGCTGCGCGGCATCGTACACCGCTGCAACGATGGCATCCTTCAGCTCACCATACGTATTCGCTTCCACATTCTTATTAAAATTTAAAAGATAGCTATCGATACTTGCCTTATCGCCATCTTCAAAAAGATCATACGCTGTTTCACCATAAACATACGTCAGCAACAATTTAAATTGTTGTTGATTTTGTATCTCCGGATATTCCAGCGCCCATCGCATCAGTGAATCTGCCGCTTCCTGCGGTTCTATATCTTCGTCGTCAAATTTTTCTCCCCATTTGGAAATCATTCTTCCCACCACATCTTCCATCATAGCTTTTACGCGTACACTATTCGGATAAATCAGCTGCAGCTTATGAAGGTAATCAATCGCCTTCATATCATCGTTGTTGTAATAGCTGTTGATGCCCATCGCCATGTAATATTGATAATGCAAATCGTTCAACAACGCGGTGTCGCGAATAACCGCAAACAATTTTTCAGATTCTTCCTTATAACGAGCCAAATCTGGATTTTTATCCGTGAGGTTGGTCGTCATGTCACCATACAGCTCGCGAATCAGCGCATTGTTATCTGCATCGGGAAGCTTGGCGAGCTTGATGACGTAATCAATGTTTTGCTTGTGACTATTCACATCTTCAATCACCACTTGCTTGGTACATTCCTGCAGAAAAAATTTAATGGGCGCAGAAGGATAAATAAAATAAGCCACTTCAAAATAATTCAAGGCTTCGTGAAAAGCATCTTTCTGCACCTGCTCGATTCCTTTATTATAAAACAAGAGCGAAACCAAATGTGTGAGCGAAATCGAGTTGTCCTTGAAAAAATATTTATTGAAAAGATCCGCCGTGTTCGATTGCTCCACTTCTTCTTTCTTTATAATTTTATTTTTGACAAGATAGTCGACATACGTTTGCTTGAATTTATCATCGTGAATGATGTAACCGAAAGTCGGCGTCGTGGTTTCAATGGTTATGTTCAGCGTTTGCGGCTCGGCCACTAAATACACATGCGTCGGTGTCTGACGAATTTCGTAATCGATATTCAACTTGTGAAAGATGATCGCATACAGCATACTTGCGGTAACGCAGTTATACGTACCATCTTCAAAAATTCTGTAAAAAGGAATATTGAGATTATAGTTAAACTTTTCAATATCCGACTCCGCTTTTTGCGTGTATTGCATTTTGCATTCTGCTGTCAAAATATTTTTGACAAGGCTGTCGTAATTTTTAAACCCCGATTGAAGTGCGGAGATTTCCTGCGGACAAGCCGTTTTCAGCTCGTCTAACGTCAATATAATTGTGTCCTTATCCTCCGAAGCAAATAATAAATAAGAAGAAAAAAGCAGCAGCGTCAGAAAAATATTCTTCATACAAACAAAATAATAAGAAATAGACACATATCATAATCATCCTTATTTCAGTGGCTTTTTTATTGACATTTTGATAAGATTAGCGAAAAGAACCCGCACTGAAAAATTACTAATTTCATTAATTCCACCACACTTTTAAATTGGATTGATACTATGGGGAAACCGACAGGATTTTTAGAATTTAACAGGGAATTGCCAAAATACCGCGATCCGAAAGAACGCATCAGCGAGTATAAAGAATTTTATCTTCCGTTTGCTGAAGAAAAAACGCGTTCGCAAGCTGCGCGCTGCATGGATTGCGGCGTTCCGTTTTGTCATTCCGGTTGTCCGCTTGGAAATATTATTCCCGAATTCAACGATGCTGCCTATAATGGCGATTGGAAATTAGCTGCCGACATTTTATTATCGACGAATAATTTTCCGGAGTTCACCGGAAGAATTTGTCCGGCGCCATGCGAATCTGCATGCGTGCTTGGCATCAATCAACCGCCGGTCGCGATTGAGCACATCGAAAAATCCATCATTGAAAAAGCATTTGAATTAAATCTGATCCAGGCAAATATTCCGAAAGAAAGAACCGGGAAAAAAGTTGCTGTAGTTGGATCGGGGCCTGCAGGATTAGCAACGGCTATGCAGCTCAACAAAGCAGGACATACGGTTACTGTTTTTGAAAGAGCCGATCGCATAGGAGGTTTGCTGCGTTATGGCATTCCTGATTTCAAGCTTGAAAAAAAATATGTAGAGCGAAGAGTGAAGCTGATGGAAGAAGAAGGTGTGATTTTTAAAACGAATACAAATGTCGGAGTTGATATTTCGAAAGATGAGCTCCTGAAAAATTTTGATGCGGTAGTGCTTGCGGGTGGCTCGACCGTTGCGCGGGAATTGCCGATCCCAGGAAGGGAACTCAAAGGCATTTATCCTGCCATGGAATTTTTGTCGCAGCAAAATAAACGCGTTTCGGAAATCGCCGTGGAGAAAGATCATCGCGGACAAGCTTATGAAAACGGAGATCTTTTGGCGACCGGAAAAAATGTGATTGTAATCGGCGGTGGAGATACGGGATCCGATTGCGTCGGAACATCGAATCGTCATAAAGCAAAATCGATTACGCAAATTGAATTGTTGTCGAAACCGCCGGTGGACAGAGCAGAAAGTACGCCGTGGCCGACATGGCCAATGATGTTGCGCACTTCTTCTTCTCATGAGGAAGGCTGCGAGCGCCAGTGGAGCATCCTGACCAAGGAATTCATTGGAAACGATAAAGGTGAGTTGACCGGGCTGAAAATCGTAGAAATTGAGTGGAAAGTGGTGGACGGAAAGGCGCAAATGGTTGAAATTGAAGGATCTGAGCGTGTTCTTCCGTGCGAATTAGCGCTGCTGGCGATGGGTTTTGTGCATCCCCAACACGAAGGGCTTCTAAATCAGCTAACTGTAGAATTGGACGAAAGAGGAAATGTTAAATCTCAGCAATACAAGGCCAGCGTGGATAAAATATTTGCCGCCGGAGATATGAGAAAAGGCCAAAGTTTAGTAGTTTGGGCTATCGCTGAGGGACGGGAATGCGCGCGAGCGGTGGACACCTTCCTGATGGGCGAAAGTACGTTGGAGGCGAGAGATGAAGGGATGTTACATATTGGTTAAAGCGATTGATTTCCAGTATTTCTTACGTATCTTTAGATTGAAAATATAGCTGCTTTTTTTGCGCTTGCTATTGCTTAAAGTGGCGAAGTCCCGACTGAAAAGTCGGGACTTATTATTTTCAGAAAAACAAAAACCCGTCTTGCGACGGGTCCTGAACTAATTGTAAAAATATAGAGCAGCGAATGCTACTGTATAATCATTTTGCCGGATGCAACAACGTCGTCATCCTGCATTATTTTGTAGAAATAAATTCCTCCGGAAAGATCTTCTCGTAAAATCTCAAAACTGTTCGGATGCTGCGCTGTAATTTTCTTTATCACCTCTCCTTTTACGTTCATCATCCACAACACCGGATTTTTTAAAGGCAAGCTTTCCACCACCAGCATCGCCCGATCACGAAAAGGGTTCGGCATAATTTTTACCGAGCTCACTTCATACTTAGGATTGATAATTATATCCGGCAACAAATCAACCAGTATAAAATCCTTTCCGATCGTATGATAAGTGGTATTCGTTCGAACCGGTGCATTGTAATCAAAATAAATATCCGCGTTATTGTGAATCACCGTTCCAAGCGGAAGACTGTCTTTTTGCGAAATCGTAAACTGAACAAATCCGTGCGAAGCATTTTCATTGGTCGTACTATCCGGCAACAAAATAGGATCGAATGTAAACTTCAGCACATTGCTGTCGGTCTGCTCAAAACTGTATGCATGCGATGATGCGCCGAGCTGAACGCTTTGAATATCGAGATACGGCGTAATTGTATCGATAATCACAACTTTAAATGCCGTATCGTTTCCTGTATTCTGAAAATCGATTTGGTAGTTGATATCCGTGTTGAACTCGACATAATGCGGCATTTCATATCCCACAGGCGAAGCCACTTTATCGTTCGGATCATAGCTGGCTACGATAACGTTACAACTCACACTGCGATAAGGCTCTCCGTCATAATTAGAAAACTGCGTAAAATAACCGGTTTGAAAATTGGAAACCGATGCCGTTCTGCATCCTTCAATCGCAGCTGTTGCGTGATTACTACCCAACGTTCTTGGAAATCCATCTTCCTGCTCGGCGATGATGCGAAACGTGTGCCCTGAATCAGCGGCGAACGTTCTTGTAATCGTGCCGTTGTGCGGCAATTGAAAATTCTGGCGAATGCGCATCACGTTTCCTTCAATCACAATATATTTTTTAGATTGAATCATCGCACCGCCTATGTTCGTAATCTTCAATCGTATACTATCGCCCAGACATTCCGCAGCGGCAACGATATGCGAGCCTGTGTAATCCGGAAGCGTGCAAACCGTATCCGGATAAATGTGCGCTTCCACGCACAGCGTTTGTCCGTTGATAGTGGAATCACAACGCGGCGTTGCCGTGAAATAAAAACTTCCCGACCTCAAATAATCCAACGCACCAATCGAAAAACGGTACACATTATCGCCGAGTGCAGTAACCGGAATGCTTGCGGTATTAAATGTCAGCAATCTATCTAAACTGATATCGATATAGGTATTGGGTGAGATGGCAGAGCCGTTGTTGGAATAAGCAACCGTATAAATATTCGGAATGCACCGGCGAAATCGTGAACCTACCGAGACCGAAACCGTGTTGTTCGAGCACAACAAGGATGGTTGCAGCGAGAGATTACGCGTCGCCAATGTATCCGCAAGATGCACCGCATAGTTATTACAAGTAGCAGGACTAAACAGCGGGTAACTTACATTAGGCTGGAGCTCCAATGTATAGTTACCCGTATCGCCTACTGCCAGCGAATAATTTCCAAGAGAATCCGAAGAGTTAAACGATAATGCATTCGTTGTGCTTGTCGCGCTCAGCGTATAATGTGGAAGATTGTGGTCGTTGCCATTCTTCGTACAATTGTTATTGAGATCGGCAAAAATATTACCGTTGATGAAGCGCGGATCGGCAATTAATTTCACGATCCAATAATCATATCCGCCTCTCGTAGTTTCCGCTTTATCATTAGATGCAGTGGAAGATGAATAACCCGACAGAATGAATCCACCATCAAGCGTTTGACGAACGGTTTCGACATCATCCTGTACATTTCCTCCAATGGTATTTTGCCAGACAATATTTCCATTGCCATCTAATTTCATTATCCAAAAATCACCCGTACCATTACCACCAATATTAATTTCTGTTTTATCAAGAGAAGCATTGGAAACCGAATTCCCGGCAAGAATATAACCCCCATCTGTTGTCTGGCGAACATTATAAATCGCATCCCACAAATCGCCGCCGATTGTAGTCTCCCATTTTATTTGTCCAAGTGAATCTACTTTTACCACCCAAAAATCTGCATCCGCATTAAAAGAAGTTTCCGATTTATCACCGGATGCCGGAGAATAAGAATCTCCCGCAAGAATAAAACCTTTATCGGAGGTTTGATCGCCCGAAATTAAATAGTCGTCCGCGGATGCACCGATTGTATTTTGCCAAACAATATTTCCGGTATCGTTAATGCGCACGATCCACCAATCCAGGCCGCCATTTGTTGCTTCTGCTTGTTCTCCCGAAATACCCGATTTAGTTGTACCGATTAAAATATAACCGCCGCCAAATACAGGTTGTACTTCCCGTACTTTATCTTCCTGGTTTCCGCCAATGGTCTTCTGCCATTCGATAGTACCGGCCGAATTCAATTTCACAATCCACAAATCTTCGGCACCACGTGTATGTGCTGTTTTATCACCGCTGCTATCGGAAAGAGAATAGCCTCCAAGCAAAAAGCCATTATCCGGTGTAACACAAACAGAAAACAACATATCATCCGCAGCTCCGCCATACGTTTTCTGCCATTGAATATTTCCTGAAAGGTCAACCTTGATAATCCAGTAATCCAAGCCCCCTCGTGAACTATCGTTCTTATCACCGGATATTCCGGAAGAAGAATATCCGGCAAGCAGATAACCATCTGAAACACGATTAATCGTCCTTAAGAAATCATCTCCGCTTCCACCCAATGTTTTTTGCCATTCGATATTTCCCTGTGCATTCAGCTTCAGCACCCAATAATCAATACCACCTTTTGAATTACTTGATTTTTCTCCTGAACTATCGGAAGCCGAAAAACCGCCGACAATATAGCCGCCATCAGGAGTTTGTTCGATACACGTGCTATTATCGTTATCTGTGCCGCCAATTGTTTTTTGCCATTGAATAGCCGTTTTAATTTCGGCACGACAAACGGGTCCAAATAATGCATAGATAAAATAAGCAAATAGAAACAGCAGGCGTTTCATAGCGTGGTTGCAATTAGTCAGCTCAAAAATGCATTTTTAATTGCTCTTTTTTAGTAACAAATTATTTGGTTTGTCAAGATTTTTATACATTGGAAATACGATAACACGCCCAAACAGCGTTATTTATGTCATATTTCTGTAAGCTGCCATTATGTACGACACCAAATTTGTCAATATTTTTCTACAATTAAATCGGAAAGAAAAGCAAAATTTAAAGCTCTGGGTCCACTCTCCGATTGGCAATACGCGTGATGATGTAAAGGAACTTTTCAATTATCTCTTTCAGAAGCGCACCATACAGCCGCAGCATATTTCACGTGAAGAAGCGTACACGCATCTGTATCCCGGGAAAAAATATGATGATAAAAAGATGCGTTATGCCATGAGCTTTGCCTTGCAATCCATGGAAAACTTTCTCGTTTTTTACCATCACCAACAACAGGAATTTCAAAAAGAATTAGTCCTCTGCTCGATTTATCATCAAAAGAATGCGGGAATATATGCGCAACAGCAATTGGGAAAAGCATCCGAAAAATTAGCCGCGAGCCGATACCGCAACAATGAATTTTACAGAAAACGGTTTCATTTTTCCGCACAGGAATATGTGCTGCAAAGCACGAACCGCCGAGATGAAAACTTTAACCTGCAGGAGATTTCCAACCAGCTGCATATTTATTTTATTTCAGAATTATTGAAATACACCTGCATTGCATTGTCTTATCAGCAGGTTTCCGGCAAAACATTTCGCTTTCCATTGCTGGATACCTGCCTGCAACAAATTGAGAAGGGCGTTTACGATGATATCATTCCCATAAAAATTTATTACCTGTGCTACTTGCTTTCGACGAACGGAAACGAAGCGTCGTTTCGTCAATTGCAATTACTGCTGAAAGAATACGAGCATCAGTTTCCGGAAAGTGAACTAAAAGATATTTATTTACTGGCCATCAATTTTTGTATACAGGAAATGAATGCGGGCAACGAGCAGTTTGCGCGTTATGCCTACGATATGTACCTGTATGCGCTGGAGAAAAAAATTTTACTGGAGAACGGAGAGCTCAGCCGTTTTACCTTTAAGAATATTGCGTTTATCGGAATTAAAAAGCTGAAGGCGTATAAGAGCGTGGAAAAATTTATTGAAACCTACAAAAATGCGATTCCCGCCGCTTATCGGGAGAACACAGTATTGTTTAACAAGGCCACGCTTTTCTTTGCGCAAAAAGAATACAAAAAAGCGGTGCTTATTTTGCAGCAAGTAGAGTTTAAAGATATCCTCTGGAATTTGGACGCGAAAAGCATGCTGCTGAAAATGTATTTTGAAGAAAAAGATTTTGAAGCGATGCTGTCGCTCGCGAAAAGCTATACGCTGTTCATCAATCGGCAAAAAAATTTAGGCATGTACGCATCCCGCTATAAAAAGGTGATCCGCTATATGATGAAGCTTTACAAGCATACCGGCAGCCCGGCGGGTAAGCGAAAATTGCTCGAATCAGAATTACTGCAAGAGAAAGAGCTGCCTGAAAAAGAGTGGTTCTTACAACAAGTGAGGAAGCTGTAATTAAGGCGCGGGATTTGGAAACTCCAAATGAATTTTCTGAATTTCTTTCAACACTTCTTCCGATAATTTTACGTGGATGCTTTCTATGTTTTCTTTGAGCTGCGCCATCGTTGTTGCGCCGATAATATTTGCTGTTAGAAATTTTCGCGAGTTGACATACGCGAGCGCCATCTGCACTAACGACAAATTATTTTCCTTTGCCAGCGCATTATATTTTTCCACCGCTTTCTCTACGTTTGGATGGCCGTAGCGATGAATGTACTGCGGGAACAAGGTAATCCGCGCGCCTTCCGGCCGGTTGCCGTGCAGATATTTTCCGCTCAGCACGCCCATAGCAATCGGTGAATAGGCGAGCAATCCCACATTTTCACGAATCGACATTTCTGCTAAACCCACTTCAAATGTTCTGTTGATTAAGCTGTATGGATTTTGAATCGTGGCGATGCGCGGAAGATGGTTTTCTTTTGATGTATCGAGATATTGCATCACGCCCCACGGCGTTTCATTCGACACGCCGATGTATCTGATCTTTCCTTCCTTAATAAATCCATTCAGCGCTTCCAGTGTTTCTTTGAAATCGGTAACGGCACTGTCTGATTTATGCTCGTAACCCAATCCGCCAAAAAAATTCGTCGGACGTTCCGGCCAATGTAGTTGATACAGATCGATATAATCCGTTTGAAGGCGTTGCAAGCTGTTGTGCAGCGCTGTAGTCATATTTTCTTTGTTGAACTTAGGGCCTGCGCCAATGTGCGGCATGTTGGCGCTTGGCCCGCAAACTTTGGAAGCAATGATCACATCGTCGCGTTTTTTTCTTTTATGCAGCCATGTGCCGATAATTCTTTCGGTAGAACCTTGTGTTTCCGCGCGCGCAGGAACGGAATACATTTCAGCCGTATCCATAAAATTGATTCCCTGGTCGACCGCATAATCCATTTGCTCATGGCCTTCGCTTTCGGAGTTCTGCTGGCCCCACGTCATCGTGCCCAGGCAAATTTTACTGACTTTGATATTGGTATTCGGGAGAAGATTGTATTCCATGAAGTGAATTTACGATTTTGTTTCTCACGGATTCCACAGATTTCACGGATTAAAGGATGGTGGAATCAGTGAGAGCATATTGAAATAAAAAAACCTGTCAGAGTATGACAGGTTAATATATGAGATTTCGCTTTCGTGGGAATGATATTGGCTATTCTGCTTCGCTGGTCAGGCTGGCTGCAATGAACTCGCGGTTCATGCGCGCAATATTTTCCAACGAAATTTCTTTCGGACATTCCGCTTCGCATGCACCGATGTTCGTACAGCTTCCGAATTCTTCATTATCCATTTGAGATACCATGTTGAGCACACGCGTTTTTCTTTCCGGTTCGCCTTGCGGCAACAATGCGAGCTGTGAAATTTTTGCAGAAACAAACAACATCGCAGAGCTGTTTGGACAAACGGCAACACATGCGCCGCAACCAATACACGATGCCGCAGCAAACGATTTATCCGCTTTATCTTTTTCAATCGGGAGGGCGTTGGCATCAACTGCATTTCCCGTATTCACCGAAATGTAACCGCCGGCTTGTATGATTCTATCGAATGCAGAACGATCGACGACTAAATCTTTAATGACAGGAAATGCTTTTGCTCTCCACGGCTCGACCACAATCGTGTCGCCATCTTTAAACGCGCGCATGTGCAACTGGCAAGTCGTCGTTGCATCCCATGGGCCGTGCGCTCTTCCGTTGATAAACATCGAGCACATACCGCAAATACCTTCACGGCAATCGTGATCAAATGCCACCGGTTCTTTTCCCTGCGCTACTAACTGCTCATTCAACACGTCGATCATTTCCAGAAAAGACATTTCCGAAGAAATTCCGGAAACTTTATAATCGACTAATCCGCCCTTATCGTTTTTATTTTTTTGTCTCCAGATGCGGAGGTTGAGATTCATTGTGTAGTGTTCCATTGTTGCTTGTTAAAAGTTATAGGTTATATGTTATACGTTATTTGGTTTATTTTCCTTGCTGGATTTTTGTAAATAATTAATGTATCCATTAATTAGAGCGTTACATCTAATTATCTTTTGCCTGTAGTCGTTCATCTGCTCCTGATTTATATATTCACATTCTTCTGCAATCAGTAAGTGATCTAATAATTCCCATAATGACCCTCTGCTATTTCTGCAAAATTTTGCATTTTCTAAATAGTGATATCTACCAAATCCTTCTGCAATATTATTAGTTATACTTCTTGAACAACGAATTATCTGATCTGATAGTTTGAATTTCTCGTTCAAAGGAAATGTCTTTATAAGCTTGATCATTTCCCGTCTAAGATCACGTCCGTATTTCCAACAATTCAAATCTTCAAAAGTGGTAATCTTTTCATTCATCCAACCAAAATACACCAAACCACTATTAACTTATTTTCTATAACGTATAACTTATAACATATAACCTATAACCGTTATCACTTATAACTTCTCGCCGCGATCTTTATGTTTTCGTAAACGAGATCTTCCTTATGCAATTCCCATTGCTCCTCTCCTTTAAATTCCCAGGCAGCAACAAATTTATAATGCTCATCGTCGCGCATCGCTTCGCCTTCTTCCGTTTGATATTCTTCCCGAAAATGTCCGCCACAGCTTTCATTTCTATTTAAAGCATCAATGCACATCAATTCGCCGAGCTCAATGAAATCAGCTACCCTGCCGGCTTTATCCAATTCAGGATTCAGTTCCTTCACGCCACCCGGAATAAACAGATCGCTCCAGAATTCCTTTTTCAACGCGCGTATTTCTTCAATCGCCTGCTTTAATCCTTCTGCATTTCTCGCCATTCCGCATTTATCCCACATAATTTTTCCGAGACGCTTATGAAAACTCTCCACCGATTGCTTTCCTTTAATGTTCATCAACTTTTCGATGCGCGCGCTCACTTCCGCTTCCATTTTTTCAAAGGCTTCATGCGATGTCGGAATTTCTGCCGTACGAATTTCATCTGCGAGATAATTTCCGATCGTGTATGGAATCACAAAATATCCGTCAGCCAAACCTTGCATCAACGCAGATGCGCCGAGACGATTCGCGCCGTGATCGGAAAAGTTTGCTTCTCCCAAACAATACAAACCTGTAACCGTCGTCATCAATTCATAATCTACCCAAAGACCGCCCATGGTATAGTGAACCGCCGGATAAATGCGCATCGGCACTTCATACGGATCTTCACCGGTAATCTTTGCATACATATCGAAGAGGTTGCCGTATTTTTCTTTTACGACATCCATTCCCATTTCAGTAATTTTTTCAGGTGCAACATTTTCCAATCCTTGCTTACCTGCTTCAATTTTTCCATAGCGTTGAATCGCATCGGAGAAATCCAGATATACCGCCATCTTTGAAGAACCAACGCCGTAACCCGCATCGCATCTTTCTTTCGCTGCGCGCGAAGCCACATCCCGCGGCACTAAGTTTCCGAACGCAGGATATCTTCTTTCCAAATAATAATCTCTTTCTTCTTCCGGAATTTCATTCGCCTTACGATTATCTCCTTGTTTCTTTGGCACCCAGATTCTTCCGTCGTTACGTAACGACTCCGACATCAACGTCAATTTAGATTGATGATCGCCGGTCACCGGAATGCACGTCGGGTGAATTTGCGTGAAGCAAGGATTGCCGAAGTATGCGCCGCGTTTGTGCGCCTTCCATGCAGCAGTAACGTTGCTTCCCATCGCGTTCGTCGACAAATAAAACACGTTTCCGTATCCACCCGTACACAACAATACTGCGTGACCAAAATGTCTTTCCAATTCTCCTGTAATTAGATTTCGTGCGATGATACCGCGCGCTTTTCCATCGATCGTAACGATGTCGAGCATTTCATGTCGAGCATACATCTTTACATTTCCCAACGCAACCTGACGCTCCAAAGCAGAATACGCGCCGAGCAACAATTGCTGGCCCGTTTGCCCCGCCGCGTAAAAAGTTCTTTGCACCTGTGTTCCACCAAAAGAACGGTTGCTCAACAAGCCGCCATATTCTCTTGCGAAAGGAACACCTTGTGCGACACACTGATCGATAATATTCGCAGAAACTTCTGCGAGGCGATGTACGTTCCCTTCACGTGAACGATAATCTCCACCTTTAATCGTATCATAAAACAAACGGTACACGGAGTCGCCGTCGTTTTGATAATTTTTTGCAGCATTGATTCCTCCCTGCGCGGCGATCGAATGCGCGCGGCGCGGAGAATCCTGGAAACAAAATGCTTTTACTTTATAACCCAGCTCACCGAGCGATGCAGCAGCAGATGCGCCTGCTAAACCGGTGCCCACGATAATGATCTCGAGCTTGCGTTTATTCGCAGGGTTGACCAGCTTCACATGGCCTTTATAGTCTTCCCATTTTTTTTCGATATCGCCCGCAGGTATTTTTGAATTCAGAGCCATCTTATAATTGTTGAATTGTAGAATTATTGAATTAGTGATTAGTGAACCAAACCGAAATAGATAGCGATTGCAATAAATGCAAATGCTGCAGGAACGATAATGGAAAATGCGGTTCCTATTCCTGCAATAATCGGTGTATATTTTTTATGATTTAATCCGAGCGTTTGAAACGCGCTGCGGAATCCATGTAATAAATGATATGCCAACGCAATAAATGCAACGATGTACGCGATCAGCCAGATCGGGTTCGTCAGCACTTCCTGGATCATCGTATACGAATCCGTCACTTCTTCGCCGCGGATGTATACATGAATTAATTTGTGCGACCAGAACTGACGAATGTGGATGATCAAAAAGATCAGGATCAATGTGCCGAGCAATGCCATGGAGCGGCTATACCATTTCGAAGTATCTCTTCCCTGATACATTACATAACCTACCGGGCGCTTTGCGCGGTTTTCAAAATAGAGTGCGAGCGTCCATGCAATATGAATGAGAAATCCTGCGAACAAGCCGACTTCCATAATGCGGATGAGCCAGTTGTATGCCATGAAATGCGCATAGATATTAAATGTTTCTCCGCCATCATTCCAGAGTATCTGTGCGTTGATGAAGAGGTGAACTACTAAAAATGAGATGAGAAATAATCCTGAGAGGGAGACCACTATCTTTCTGCCGATAGTAGAGTGTAAGAAACTTTCTTTTGCCATAATAAATGATTCAAAAAACCGGCACGAAATTAACTGTTAACGAGCTAAAATAGGTGTGGTAAAGGTTAATTTTTTGCACAATTTGATTGATTCATGATCTGCAACAAGTTATTCGAGCGCCTGCAGGCGAATGACGGCATTTTCAGCCGGAATTTACTAAACGCGAAGCAGATCGAAGCTTATTTATGCGTTTGCAGCAAGCCGCTCACGAGATCGATGTATTTTTTCATCGCCTCGTCCTTACTCAGGCCTTTTTTATCCTTCCACGCATTCCATTTGAATTGTCCCTTGATATCGAACATGCCCGGCTTTGAAGTAGTGTTGTCGCCTTCGGTTGACTGCTTAAACAACGAATACAAATCCAAAAACTGCTGATCGCTCGGGCGTTTGGTGAGAGTTTTTACATCTTCCTGCGCTTTCTGAAAATCCTGCTCTAAGCTCATAATAGTATTTTTGCTAAATTTAGGAAATTAACGGCTGCCGGAAAAATGAATTTTAAAAAATTACCCTTCGCCTACCTCATCTTCATTCCGTTGGTTTGGTTTTTTTTCAGGCTGCTTCCGGCATTCACGCATCCGTCGGATTTTTCGACGCCGAATTTTATCTATGCAGAAAATTTCGATCAGCTGAGAATCTGGTGCTTTGACGCGCACAGCAATATCCGTTTCGACGACAGCTCGAATTTTTTATTTGCATTTTTTACCTGGGCGCTCGTTCACTTTCTGCAATTCCCGACAATTAAAGCGGTGATGGTGATCAACGCCTTCAGCATGTTTTTATCGCTGCACCTTTTACATAAAATTATCGACTCTCGTTTTTGGAGCGTGCATTTATTGCTGACCGGCCTGTTGTTTATGAGCACGCAAATCTGGGCCGGCGTTTTGGGCGATGAAATTATTTTCCAGGGAATGCTGTGGCTGCTGGTCGTGCACGCGTTTTGGAAACACCGGTATTTATGGCTGATGGTATTTAGCGCGCTGAATATTATAGCACGGCCGGATAATATTTTAATCGTGATGCCTTTTATCATCATGAGCTATCTGGATTATGCAGATTTAAAGGAGCGCGACAAACGCAAATTTATTTTCCGGAGAATCAGGAGGACGTTCAACTTCTTTATTGTTCCGCTTGCTGCCTACTTTACGTATCGTTTTATTTACTTCGGAAAAATTATGCCGTTTAATTGGCTGCACCATTCTTTAGAAACAGATAGAATGTTCGGCCTATTTAATCTGGAAGCGGGAAATTTCCTGCGACATTATATCCGGCATTTTACGCTGCCGTTGTGGGTAGGCATTGTTTTCTATTTTATTAAAGACAGAAAAAGATTGCATGCGCGCTATTATACAATTGCCATGAGCTTACTCATCATCCCGATGCTATATAGTTGTACGTTCACTCAAGATGAAAATCTCGCATTCAAAAATTATTATGCGGTGTATTTAGGATTGATTATTCTGTCGCTTTTATTCATCCGCGATTTCCGTTCGATCTCTCAGGGTTTTACGACAGGCATATTTGTTTTGTTCTTCGGATTTCCAATTGCGTTTAACTATTTTCAAAAGACATTACAAAGCTACAACGACAATCAATATTATATCGCCAATGACCTCGCGCAGATTCACAATGGAAAGGCGATTGTCTATTACGACAATTTTATTTCGTGGACAACAGAGTGGCAAGTGACGTTTGCAAGCGGCAAGCATACGAAGAAAGGACATAAGCTGACTACTCAGGAATTATCGGCGTCGCAGGCGGACCTTATCATTACGGACAACCGGCGCGACATCGATGCGCTGAAAGATAAGTACAATATTTTTCTCGTTCCGAAAAACACACGGCAATATGAAAAAGAAACGGAGCCGGACAATTCACTCGATAAATTTTTCTATAAATATTCGCACAAGCTGCCAATCGACAGGATGGATTATTTTACCATGATGGTGTGGGAGTTCGGCAGCAATTATGCAGACATTAAAGATATTTTGGTAGCGCACGGCGCGAAGGAAGTGAAATAATTTTCTACAACTCTACTATAAAAAAAGAGCCTCCACTAAGTGAAGGCTCCAAACTAAAATGAATAATTAATTTCCTGTAAGAATCATGCGTTTGCTGTCAACTTCATTGTCGTCAGCAATCAACGTATAGATATACATTCCTGCTGCCAATTCTTTTCCATAAATTTTTATAGATGAATCGTTGCGGTCGTTGATGTCCATCTTACGCAATTCTCTTCCGTTCAAATCATAAATCACGAGCGATGCTTTCTTCACTTGTTCCGGAATGAAGAAACGGATCTCTGTGGTTTGATTGAAAGGATTTGGTACATTTTGATACAGCTTGATGTCCTTGATCGGAATCGTTTGTTCGAGTGATTTCGTGCAGCATTTGTCCATGTCGCGCTCCATCGTAAGAATTTTTTGTTCGAGTATGTCTATTCTTCGCAACAGACTATCCGTTCTTTGGCTCAACGAATCAATGTTGCTTGTCCTTGCTGCAGGGCAGCTTGCTAATTTTTTCATGACATATCCATTGTTATCAATCACAAGTTCCGACATACCGGTACAAGTAGAAGCTGTTTGCAAACCTTCGAAACGCACTGCCGATCCAGGGGTTGGAAGTGGGTTACGCGGATCGTTCACACAATTAATGTGCAAGCGTGTTGTAGGGCCTGCAGTTCCGATTCCAACTTTTAATGGCGGCGTCGTAATGTTTGTTGCACCGGCAGTGGCGAACGTTCCAATTATAAAACAGTTGGGAGTTGAACCGGCCGTTAAGTTCGTACACAATGCATCTCTTCCAATTACAATGCTGTTATCCATATTTGTACTTGAGTTTTGGCCGATGGCGATGCTGTTTGTATTGAATGCCCTTGCGTTGCTTCCAATCGCAATGGCATGCGTACCTGCCGTTGTACGATTCATTCCTGCGTCCGTTGAAGTGCCTATAGATATTCCAAAATCACCATTCAGGAAATTGACATTCCCGATCGCAATACAATTGCTTTGATTAGAAGGCGCTCCGTATCTTTGTCCGGCACCCGCACCAAGACAAACATTGTTATCACCCGACATATTTATCAGCGATCCAACACAAGTGTTATTGCTACCGATATTATCGACACCAATACCGCCGCCAACGCCATATCCAACATAGGTATTGTTGTTGCCTACATAATTTCTTCCGGCAGTATACGCCCCTAAATATGTATTACGCGATCCGGTAGTAATACCTGTTCCAGTAGAATAACCCACAACAACATTTTCCGTTCCTGTATTCGCTACAAAGTTGGTGTAAGCACCGCTGCCTGCGCCCGATCCCACATATACATTAGCTCCGCCCGTTGAAATATTCTGACCTGCATTGTTTCCAACAAACGTGTTATCGCCTGCTGTTGTGTTTCTTGAACCTGCAGTAAAGCCTAAAAAAGTGTTATTGCTTCCCGTGGTATTGGCCACGCCGGTTTGAGAACCTATAAATACATCGCGCGCTCCTTCCGTTGTAGCAGCACCCGATGACATGCCCAAGAAAATATTTTGTCCGCCGCAGCGCAGGTTTTGCGCTGCACCATTCCCAATAGCAATATTTTGCGAACCCCAAGCATTTAAATCCAATCCGTTGCTGCCGTTGCAAGGGCCTTCGCCGTGCATGTTTGTTGCAATGTTGCTTCCTATAAAAATATTTCCTGATCGTAAATTAGTAAGAGGGGCCGCTGCATTAACGCCAATGTTATTTCCCATCATAATATTACCCCAAGCAATCGTTGCATCTCTCGCTGTATTTTGTCCAATGAGAATATTGCTGTTGTTCGGTGTATTCGGACTTTGTGGCCCGGCGCCATTCAGCGTCAGGGAATATCCTGCAAAACAACCCAGCTTAATATTTCCATTAAGCTGAGAATTCGGCGCGCCCCACATTCTTGGGAAATCAGTAAGAAATAATCCGCCGTCAGTTGTCAGGCGCATGTATCCTAAACCATTTGCGCCAAACACGAGATCATTATTCTCCGCCTGGTTTCCCGTCCTTGTTCCTATAAAATTATTAACCGTGCAACTTGGAGTGAGGCCTACCGTACCGCGAGTAGGTGCGTTTACCGCACCATTCCCGCTTAATGTCCACGGGCAAGTGTTAGCACAGCATGAGCCGCAGTTTTGTACAGTAATTGGAATGCTTAATGCTCTTGCACATCCATTGGATGTAGTTGCCGTTACATTGTAAGTGGTGTTGACAGTTGGTGAAACCATTACGGTTTTTCCCGAACCCGAAAGACCAGTAGTTGGAGTCCATGCGCTGTATGTAGCTGCGCCATTTACCGTAAGCGTTGCCGAAGCGCCAATACAGATATTGGTTTCGGAAGCTGCTATTGTTGGCAGCGTCGTTAGCGTAATCGTCGCAGTGCCTACTCCGCATGCAGAAGTTGAAAATCCTGTAACGTTGTAAGACGTTCCGGCATTCAGCACCGGCGTTGTCACCGGGTTGCCGTTCCCCAAACCTCCCGACCAACTATATGTTATTGCACCTGTCGCCGTCAGCGTGGCTGTGGCACCCGGGCAAATTTGCGGAGAGTTTACACCAATGGTAAGCGTATTGGAAAAATAATTAATGGTGAATGTTCGTACTACCGGGCTGCAGGAACCATCGACAGGATTGGCTGTAGCAGTAACAATAACGTTATTGCCTAAGTCTGCTGAAGTAGGTGTGTACACAATGCTAAAATTAGAGGATGTAGTAGAAGCGGTGTTCAAAGAGCCTGCTCCGTTTTCACTAAATGTTACATTGGCTGCATCACTGAATGTTCCGGTAATAGTAACGGCAGAAGCTCCACACACATTTGTACTTTGTCCGGTTAGACTTAATGTCGGACAATTACAATTACTTACAGTAATCTGCCCTGTAGCAGTTGCAGGGCACGGGCCATTTGTAGTTACAGTAAATGTATACGGAGAATTTGTCATTGAATTCGGCGAGCCGCTAATTGTTAGAATTCCCGCCGGAGTATAGCTATAATTTACACCGGGAGGCAAACCGGATACTGATGCAGTGGATGCACCGGTAAAAGAATATACAATATCATCTATTGGATTGTTAATACATTTCGTTTGATTCGGATTTCCGGATACGAGTGTAAGCGTTGCGTTTGGATTTACCGTTACCGTTGACACGGCTGTTGCCGAACAATTGTTCGCATCTGTACCTGTCACCGTATAAGTTGTTGTAGTGTGTAACACAGGAGTTGTAGCTGTCGGCGATCCGGTCAATCCTCCTGTCCATGTATATTCAGTTGCACCCGTTCCGGTAAGCGTTGCTGTTTGCCCATCACAAATAGTGGGTGAGTTTACTCCTACAGTTGGCAAAGGATTTACGGTAACAACAGCTTCTGTAGATCCGGTGCATCCTCCTGATGCATTTGAAACAGTATATGTAGTAGTAACACTGGGTGAGACTGTAATGCTCGTTGTTGTCGCACCGGTACTCCATGTATAACCGGAACCGCCGGTGGCAGTTAGCGTTGCTGATTGCCCATTACAAATAGATACTGAGTTTACAGATACAGCAGGTGGCAGCACTGTAATAGTACCTGTCGCTGTCCACGGATTACATGGATTCGTCGGCGAGCTATTAGCAGTTACCGTATATGTGAATACACCCGTTTGCGTAGGAGTTCCGCTGAATATAAAAATATTTCCTTGCAGGTTTGTAGACACCCCCAAAGGTTGCCCTCCGCCACCGACGCCGGTGTACCCGGTACCGGTCAAATCATATTGTATCGGAGTAATTGCCTGCCCAAGACATACCGTTTGATTATTCGTGCCCGCAGCTGAAACCAATGGCAGGGTACACGGGGCTACATTACAATTCACAGTAATAGCATTTGCATTAGTACATCCGCTAAAATTTCTAACCGTTACTGAATGCTGACCATTCGGAACATTTAAAAAGGTTGTACCACTCTGGAAGGTTCCGGCATCCAATTGATACATCTCGCCAGAGCCTGTAGGACTATTTATTGTTAACGTTCCAGGATTGTTAGTGCAACTTACAGAAACGCTAGGTACTTGGGGCGATGCATTCACCGTCAAAGCAACCGTTACGAAGTCTTCGATACAAGCACTCAAACCCGGAGTACTTGTTCTAATCGTGATAATTACAACATTCCCCACATCTCCTGCCACCGGTGTGTATGTAATGCTATATCCTGTTCCATTAATGACTGGTGAAGATATAGTTCCTTGTCCATCATGTGTTGCGGTTACACCAGTCGCAACACCACCAAATGTGCCTGAAATATCATACGACGTGCCTACGCATGAATTTCCAGTTTGCGCACTGACGGTTACATTCGGCGCATTCGGATCTACTGTAGTAGAGCATGCATAGGAAGAACAGGACAACATTGGCGTATAGTCTTGTATACCGTTCCTGCTGTGGCATAATAATAACTTTGTATCATACGCATTATTCAGCGTATAAGGCACCGTATTATTAACTATACCGGAGAGAGATCCCAATCCTTCAACCCATTCGACATAGGGCCCCGTCGGGTAATGAGGATTTACAAGAACAATATGTTTGCGAGATGAAGCATCTGTAGATATACTCCATACTGTTAATGTAACCGGAAAATGAGGAGGTTCTGCGTCATATACCGTAACTGTCTGTCCGGGAATTGTCAAAGTAAAATCATAGTATAATGATTCCTGGTTCGTCGCAAGATCGTATATATACACTTTCTCGCCGTTACAATCTTCACGGAGATAATACGTATTATCGGTTATGGGTAAATTCCACGTTTCATGTATTACCTGGTATACCTGGTTATTGTATGTTGCTGTATTGGAAACATTTTGAGTAATATTATTTGCGTGACAGTCGTGAACGTTTCCATAATCCTGCTGTTGCCAATTGTCGTTGTATCCAAAAATTGGAATATATTGCGCCAGACAGCTGCTTCCAAACAGGAAGCTTATCCATAGAAATAAAATTATCTTCTTCATAAATTATTTTTTTGATTTTAAATTGCCAGGCTTCATCACCTGATTTCTCATAGCTTTTATTAAAAAAATAAAACATGCACATCCTATGATTCACGGAGGCGGCTTGCAGGAGATGTATTCTTTTTGAAGCATAGCATTGGCTTGTGGCATCAGGATGCCATTATTGATTTTCCAATAATTTTAAAGTGTAGTTAAATGCCGATCATTACAGCAGAGAAAAATACATATTCCAATCCTCTTCGGTTGAAGTGAATGAATGTTGAAATAAAACTTTAAGAAGAATGAACTAACATAGACCGTTTTTAAGTGGTGAATAAATTCAAAACTTTAAAAACAATTAGTTCAATACAAGATTAAAATAAAAAAATTACATATGCAATGCTTTGAAGATTTATTTTCTAATGACACATTGCACTTCTAAATAAAAGAGCCTTCACAAAGTGAAGGCCCAAACTCAACTAAGAATAAGTATTTTTAATTTCCTGTCAATATCATGCGTTTGCTGTCAACTTCATTGTCGTCAGCAATCAATGTATAGATGTACATTCCCGCTGCCAATTCTTTTCCATAAATTTTTATAGATGAATCGTTGCGGTCGTTGATGTCCATCTTACGCAATTCTCTTCCGTTCAAATCATAAATCACGAGCGATGCTTTCTTCACTTGTTCCGGAATGAAGAAACGGATCTCTGTGGTTTGATTGAAAGGATTTGGTACATTTTGATACAGCTTGATGTCCTTAATTGGAATCGTTTGCTCGAGTGATTTCGTGCAGCACTTGTCCATGTCGCGTTCCATCGTTGTGATTTTAGTTTGCAGATCCTGGATGAGTTTGAGGAGGGAATCGGTTTTGGTATCGTCAAGACTTGGATTTGCAGTTCTAGGAACAAAAGGCGCATTAGGATTACAAGTAGCAAAATCACCTGCATAAACATATCCACTATTATCAATCACTAAATTTCTTAAACCACCGGGACATGGAGAAGGCAAGACTTGCAATTCTTCGAATCGTATTGCAGACTTGGCTCCCATCGGATTAGATATTTCTACAGGAACAGAATTCTTGCAATAAACGTGAAACCTTGTACTCGGGCCGGCAGTGCATATACCAACTCGTGGATTCTGATAGTAAGTTGTAAGAGCTTGTGTAGCTGGCGCTCCTATTACTATACAATTTTCGCTATATGATCCTGTTCCTACAACTGCATTTGGTCCAATAGCTGTAGAGTTATTAGAATTAGCCGATGCATTATATCCAATTGCCATGCTTCCCGTTGATCCAGCGTGTGAGCCATTGCCAATTGCAAGACCATAATTTGTTCCTTGTGCAGCCGTATACATTCCGATGTTGATTCCGCCATCACTTGCATTTGAAAATGTGCCGATCGCTATAGAGTTACCGCCACCTCCGGTTCCCGCTGATTTTCCAATTGCCACACTGTTAGCAGATGATTTTGCACTACTCCCAATCGCTACTGCATAAGCTGCCGCTGATGTATGATCCTGACTTGATGTAGATGTATTAGCCGATCCAATTGAAACAGCATAGTCTCCACTAATTTGATTAACATTTCCAATAGATACACAATTACTTAGATTATTCACACCGCCATATATAAATCCACTTATTGAGCCAACGCATACATTGTTTGAACCAGAGATATTAATCTTAGCTCCAATATAAGTATTGTTATCTCCAATACCACTTCCAGGACCAATCCCACCAGCTGCACTATAACCAATACATGTATTTAAATTTCCTGTTAAATTACGGGCAGCTGTATATGCCCCTAAATAAGTGTTCTGCGATCCTGTACTAATTCCTGATGCAGTCTCATAACCAATACAAACGTTTTCCGTTCCTGTGTTATTTGCAGTTGAATAAGTGCCGTCTCCTGCTCTATTACCAATAAATACATTCTTGGTTGCAGATGTTGCATTACTAGCTGCAGTCTGGCCGATGTAAACATTCTCGCCACTTGTACTTTTAAGTCCGGATCTTGACCCAACAAATGTATTTGACGTTCCTGTATTATTTGTTGCGGATCCTGAATAGTCACCAACATATACATTATCATTTCCTGTTGCTACAATCCCAGCACTATTACCAAGATAAGTGTTACCCGCTCCTGTTGATGTCCCTGTTGCAGAATTGTTTCCAATAAAAGTATTGTGATCTCCGTTATTCGCTCCGCCTGAATTTACACCTATAATAATACAATTTCCTACGGACCCATTTATTCCGGCACGATTACCTATAAGTATGCTTGTACCCAAACCTTGTGCTGCAAATCCTGTTGCATTTCTAGCAACATCCTGACCTATAAATACAGAATTTCCTCCAGGAACAGTAGTTTCTCCAGCATATCTTCCTATTTTAATATTTCCATTGTTTGCAGTACCATCTGGATTGTCGGTCAAAAATAAAGCGCCTTTTGTGGTTAATCGCATCCAACCTTTATTCTGAGTTGCAAAAACCAAATCGGCAGTTCCAGTTCCATCCTCAACTACAGAACTACTGGTTCCTATAAAATTTTGATTGCTCGTTTGACATGCTGGGTTAGTAGTTGGAATTACGATTAATGCACGTGGCGGAGCGACCACGTTTGAATTACCCCTCAACTGCCAAGCACATGTCGAGGACTCTGTAGTTGGATAAGGAATTCTTATCATTTCATTTTGAGAATTCATACCAACGATGAAAGTAGTTGGATTGGCAGAATTAGTAATATTCATCGCTGTAAATCGCCCATTGCTCACAATGGGAATACCGGTATTGTTTTGCGTTCCGCCTGAATAATTAACAGTGTTATTAATAAGCGCCTGACTGGCAAAATTGATTCCAATTTGTCCGGTCGTAGCTGGGGTACCATTATCCCAAATTCTTCCGCAAACCAATGCATTTGTTCCTGTTCCATTTCCATGATTGACATTATATTGATTATCACAAATACCGGGAATCGCAAACTTAGGATAGGGAATGCGTACAACCTCATCAGGACTCGTCGCATTTGTATTAATTGCCAGAAGTTCAACCGTTGCTGGTGGTGATGCCATGGTTGACAATCCATTCATCTCTACTGTACCTGCTGTTCTAATTCTTATATCTCCTGTTGCATTTAAGCTTGGCGTGCTACTAAATGGAGCGGAATTAGGAGTATTAATTCCTATCTGACCTAATGTTGCAACCCTACCGTCTCCATTATCCCATATTCTCCCGCAATCAAGACCATCATTTGTAGGCTTGACATGATTAATATTAAAATCATTATCCAAGCACATAGGTATTTGCACAGGCACATCTGAAAAATGCACCCCGCCGTAATCATCACCAGCATCGGGATCAAAGTTTATGGTTAGCATTTTAGTACCACCCGTAACTAACCCGACTAATCTTAAAACACGGCCTTTATTTATATGGTTTGCGCCATCTAACCCTGATCCATCAATGTGAAGCATATGTGTTGCCGCTGCAGGATTTGAAATTACAATTGAAGACGTTGCAGGTGGAGATATTACGCTCGCCAAACCAATACCTACCCGATTACTAAAATAACCTCTACCAATAAATGCGCCGGCATAATTTAAATGATTATAAACACCGGGAGCATTTACGTCATATACTGGCGCCGATGGTGGTGTCGCATTAAAATTAATATCATCTCCTTCTGTTGTATTATCAAAACCCAAAACACCAGCGCTCCATCTTTCCGTCGAAGGTGAACCTTTTCCGTTCAAATCTTCAACAGCGCCCATCATACCGGAATTAAATGCAGAAAAATTACCCGGGAGTGTTATATCATATCGGGGTGTTGAATTTCCAATATAATTTCTAAAATATCCTCCTGAAGTAAATGTCTGTATTACGCCGCCAGGATTTGTCAGTGTTGAATTCATTAAGTGTTCTCCATGCACTCCAAAATTATAGAGCACATTTGACTGAGGGTAACTCGCGTCCGATAATGATCCCATATTAACACCAATTCCCGGTTGGTTGATCAAACTTGTTACAGCGGCTTTACCATCGTCTATAGATGTTACTTGAAGTGCGTGTACTTGCAATGTGGATCTACTAAAAGGGGGCCAGATCCCAGGAGAAAAATTATTTACAATGTCTATATCTGAAGCGTTCGCAGGTCCAAAAACACAGACTCCTTGATGCCGCATAGGTAAATTTACATCTTTGACTTCCGAATTAGTGGAAATATAATAAGGTGTGTAGGGAGTCGTAGACGTCATAGTCACATCTTCAAATTCATCAGGTCCACCTACAGCAAAAACGGCTGTAAGATCCGTGTTGCTACCTATGTTAAACGTATAAATAGGATCTGTACTTATATAAATAGCTAAAGTGTTATCTAACCATCCCTTAAAATGATATCCAGTATTTGCAGATGCATTCACGGTAACCTGTGATAAATCAGGATAAGTTGTACTTACCGGATTTACGGCAACATTCCCCCAAGTAGGATCATTTGGATTCGCCGTAAGTGTCCATTGTGCATGGGCCACGAATGAAATACACACAGCGAAAAAGAGCAGAAGTAATTTTATATTTTTCATAGCAAAAATTTTAGTAGGTTATATACAATTAGTTTTATCAGGATGAATAATAAGTTCACGGCGACTGTCATGTCGTGCATTCGTTGCAAAGGATATAAAAAGGGAAACCGAACCAAGCATACTCTTTAGTATTTTAGAAAGGCAACTTAGTTCGCTTCAATAATACGACAGCGCTTATAAAAATTTGGAGAAAGATTTTTTCGATTTTTAACGGATGATTTACACTTGAAAAAATAAAGCGCTTGATTTTCAGTTAAATATTATCGTAATTTATGAATCACACTTACAAATGTGAACGATCCGACAACTATCAAATAATTGTAACAGCCTGAAAAATCCATTTTTTATTAAAATCGTATCTTAGTCGTGATGAGATTTATTTTGAATGATAAAGCAATAAGCACCTCGCTGCCGGCGGCAACGCTGCTCCTCGATTTCATACGCTATCACAAAAAACTGACGGGCACCAAGATCGGATGCCGAGAAGGCGATTGCGGCGCATGCACAGTGTTGATTGGTGAACTGATAGAAGGAAAATTGAAATACCGCTCGGCAACTTCATGCCTCACGCCTATCGGCAATGTCGCAAGAAAGCACGTGGTTACAGTGGAAGGCACGAATATGGATGCATTAAATCCCATTCAGCAAGCGATGTGCGATGAAGGCGCCACGCAGTGCGGATTCTGCACGCCCGGCTTTATTGTTTCGCTCTCCGGATTCTGCTTGAATGACGGTGATCATACTTATAAAGATGCGATCGCTTCGATCGACGGCAACATTTGTCGCTGCACCGGCTACAAATCCATCGAACGCGCAGCGCAAAAAATTTCCGGTATCATGCAGGAAAATAAATCCGTAGATGCGATCGATTTTGTAACAAAAAATAAAATCCTGCCGGAATATTTTATTTCGATAAAAGAAAGGCTGGAAAATCTCTCGGCTGAAAATAAAAATGAAGATCGTTCCAAACGTTTTGTCGGCGGCGGCACGGATCTTTATGTGCAACGTCCCGAAGAAATGATTCACTCCGACATTCATTGCGCGATGCAGGATGAATTACTCAAAGGAATTTCTTTTGATGGAAATGTTTGCACACTCGGCGCAGCATGTACAGTTGCCGATTTAATAAGTTCCGAAAAATTCAACCAATATTTTCCGGATTTTAAAGAACACGTGAAGCTGGTTTCCTCAACACCCATTCGAAATATCGCAACACTTGCAGGAAATTTTGTGAACGCCTCTCCTATCGGCGACTTCACCATTTTCTTTCTCGCGCTTAATGCAACGCTGCAATTAAGCGACGGCAACCAAACAAGAAGTATTGCGCTCAAAAATTTTTATAAAGGTTATAAGCAGCTCGACAAGCAACCGAATGAATTCGTAGAAAAAATTTCTTTTGAGCTGCCCACTGAAAATACACGCTTCAATTTTGAGAAAGTAAGCAAACGAACAAATCTCGATATCGCGAGTGTCAATACTGCAATAAGCATAAGTAGAGACGAGCAGCAGTGCGTCTTAGAAGCGCATCTTTCTGCAGGCGGCGTCGGGCCAACACCCTTATATCTTGCAAAAACTTCTTCGTTCTTATTAAATAAAAAAGTGAATGAAGAAACAATTGCAGCCGCCTTAGAAATTGCACAATCGGAAATCGCACCGATCAGTGATGCGCGTGGAAGTGCCGATTATAAAAGGCTTTTGCTGCGCCAATTGATCTTCGCACATTTCCATAAACTATTCCCCGAAATAAAAATCGAAAAACTGATGCTCGCGTGAAAAACATAGATTCCATATCCCATTTGCGCGGCGAGTCCGTTTATCTCGACGATATTCCAACCATCGACGGTACGTTGTATGCCGCCGTTTTCGATTCACCAATCGCGCACGGAAAAATCACGAAGCTCGATATATCTGCGGCAGAAAAAAGTGAAGGCGTCGTTCGCATTTTCACACACAAAGACATCAAGGGAGAAAATCAAATCGGCGGAATTATTCCGGATGAAGTTTTGCTTGCGGAAGAGATCGTTGATTTTTGCGGGATGCCCATTGTATTGATTATTGCAGAAACAGACGAGCTCGCAAAAGCTGCGTGCAGGAAAGTGATCTGCGAATTTTCTCCGTTAGAAATAATTACCGATCCGCGCATCGCGCAACAAAAAGGCAAGCTGATCATTCCACCGCGCACGTTTCAAACAGGAAATGTCGATGATGCGTGGAAAGATTGCGCATATATTTTTGAAGGACGCGCCGACAGCAACGGACAGGAACATTTATATATCGAAACTCAGGGCGCGTATGCTGTTCCGCTCGAAAATGGTGCAATCAAAATTTATTCTTCTACACAGGGTCCGACCGCTGTTCAGCGCACCGGCGCGCGCGTGCTCGGTATTCCGATGCATCAAATTGAAATCGATGTAACGCGATTAGGTGGTGGTTTCGGTGGCAAAGAAGATCAGGCGACGACGTGGGCGTTGATGTGCGCGCTGGCCACACAACATTTGCGCAAGCCTGTAAAATATGCGCTCGACCGCATGGAAGATATGCGCATGACGGGCAAACGTCATCCCTATTCCAGCGATTATAAAATCGGATTGAGTAAAGATTTGAAAATTCTCGCATACGAAGCGACACTTTACCAAAACGCCGGCGCTTGCGCTGACTTATCTCCGGCCGTTATGGAGCGATCTTTATTTCACAGCACGAATTCTTATTTTGTGCCGAATGCAAAATGTACGGCATATAGCTGCAAAACGAATCTCGTTCCTAACACGGCGTTTCGCGGATTCGGTGGCCCGCAGGGAATGTTTGTCATAGAATGCGCCATCGCAAAAGCCGCAGAAACATTGGGCATCCCGGCTGCCGAAATTCAAAAGAAAAATTTATTGTGCGACGGTGATGAATTTTTGTATGGACAAAAAGCAGAAAGCGAAGCGAACGAATGTTGGAATAAAGCAGAAGAAATTTTCGAGCTGGAAAAAATGTATACAGACGCTGAAGATTTCAATCAAAAAAATACTTTGTATAAAAAAGGGGTGGCCGTCATGCCGATTTGTTTCGGTATTTCCTTCACCAAAACCATCATGAACCAGGCGCGTGCGCTTGTACATATTTACACAGACGGCAGCGTGGGCGTGAGCACGGGCGCAGTGGAAATGGGACAAGGCGTGAACACAAAAATGCTGCAGGTTGCTTGTATAGTTTTTTCTTTAGCACCTGAACGCATACGCATTCATTCCACCAATACGTTTCGCATCGCCAACACGTCGCCTTCCGCTGCGAGCGCAACGGCTGATTTAAATGGCAAAGCGACATATATGGCTTGTGAGGCTTTGTTGGAAAGATTGAAGTTGGTTGCAGCGGAAGAATTGCTCGCCGATCCTGCGTCTATAAAAATCATCAACGAAAAAATTTACATCGGCGACAAGGAAACGGATATGACGTGGAATCAGTTGGTGTGGTTTGCGTACATGAAACGGGTGAGCTTATCCGAGCATGCGCATTATGCAACACCTGAAATTAATTTCGATCCGAAAAAAGAAAAAGGGCATCCCTTTGCCTATCACGTTTATGGCACCTCAGTTTTTTCTGTAACAATAGATTGTTTACGCGGAACGTACACGATCGATTCAGTGAAGGCAGTGCACGATGTAGGCAAGAGCATAAACTTTTTTGTCGACCGCGGACAATGCGAAGGCGGTATTGTTCAAGGTATTGGCTGGATGACGATGGAAGAAATTGTTTTTGATAAAGAAGGAAAGCTGCGATCGAATGCTTTGTCGACTTACAAAGTGCCGGATATTTATTCCGTGCCTAAAGAGCTCGACATTCATTTCCATGAATCCGATCGAAAAAATTTAGCCGTATTGAATTCGAAAGCTGTAGGCGAACCTCCTTTAATGTATGGAATCGGCGCGTATTTCGCATTGCGCAATGCCGTGCGCGCTTTCAATCCCGATGTACAAATTCCTTTTGATGCGCCGATGACACCGGAAAAAGTGTTGATGGCATTGTATTCGAAAGAAAAAACAGCTGATAAGAAACACGGTGCCGCTACACTTGCCGCCGCTCAACTCAAACCAAAATAATTTGAAATCGCTTTCAACATGGAAGTTCATTCAATCGAGCTATAAAAAAGAGCTCGGAGTGATGTTGTTGTACGTTCTTGAAAGCAAGGGCAGCAGCCCTGGTCGGCAAGGTTTTTTTATGTCCGTGAATGCAAACGATGAAATGTGCGGCTCGATCGGTGGCGGTATTATGGAACATAAATTTGTCGAGCTGGCAAAAGAAAAGCTGAAGGAAGAAAATTCCGAATCGATCATTAAGAAACAAATTCACAATAAATCGGCTGCCGCAAATCAAAGTGGGATGATTTGTTCCGGAGAGCAAACGCTTTTTATTTATAAGCTACAGGAAAAGGATATCGCGGCGATCAACCAGATTATCGATACGCTTGAAATCAACCACAGCTGCACCGTACATCTTTCAACAGAAGGAATTGAGTTTTCATGCGAGTCTACGGACGGCTTTGTATTCGATTATAAAAACGATGAGGAATGGAATTATGCCGAACGTTTAGGCTACAGAAATCATTTGTACATCGTTGGCGGCGGGCATTGCGCGCTGGCATTTTCCAATCTCATGCGCACGATGGATTTTTATATTCATTTGTTCGAAGACAGAGAACATTTGAATACAGTCGAACAAAATCAATCTACAAACGAAAAAATAATTGTCAACGATTATTCGGAATTAAAAAATCTCATTCCGTCCGGAAAAAATAATTATGTGGTATTGATGACATTTGGTTATCGAACCGATGCACTGGCCCTCCGCGCTGTCATCGATAAAGAATTCAAATACCTTGGAATGTTGGGCAGCAAGGCAAAAATCAAGCAGCTGTTTGAAGAATTAATGGCAGAAGGAATTTCTGAAGAAAAAATCGATCGCATTCACTCTCCGATCGGCATCGATATTAAAAGTGAAACGCCGGAAGAAATTGCGGTGAGCATCGCGGCGGAGATTGTCGCTATTAAAAATAAATCTTAACCGCAGAGACGCAGAGGATGCGGAGAACTACTGCGCACCCTGCGTCTCTGCGGTTAATTATGAGCGAAGCGAATTATAGTTCAGACAGTTTCCTCAACGCTCCCGCCAACACTCTCACTCCCATTTCAATCTCTTCTGGCGAAGAATACTCATCAGGTCTGTGGCTAATTCCATCTTTGCTTGGAATAAAAATCATAGTCGTTGGAAACAGTTGCGCCATAAACAACGAATCGTGATATGCATAGCTCGGTAATTTTTTATACGAGTAGCCTAAATCTTTCACCACATGTTCCACTACATTCACCACATGCTCATCACAAATCGCCGGCGGATCGCAGTTGACCATTTCCAAAGTATATTGAATATGCCGGCGCACGCAAATCTCCGCTATTGCAGCTTTGAGATCATTCAAGGCTTTGTCGCGCGTAATCGGATTCGTATCTCTTAAATCAATTTCCAGGTAGGCTTCTTTCGGAATGCTGTTTACTGCGCGCGGCAGAATATCAAAGATACCAACCGTCGCCACCGTATCTTCGCTCGCGGATTCTTTTGCAATCTTTTCCGCTGCAATCATAATCTCCGCGCCCGCCACGCCTGCATCTTTGCGGATCGGCATCATCACCGCGCCCGCATGTCCGCCTTCGCCAATCAACTTTACTTTCATCGCGCTTGGCGCTGCAATTTTTGTCACGATTCCGATATCCAATTTTTCTGCTTCCAGTCGCGGGCTTTGCTCGATATGCAATTCCACAAATGCGTAGTAATAATTTTTATCGAGCACGATACTGCTCAAATCGCCTTTAAAACCTGCACTCTCACGAACATCATTCAAAAATTTTCCTTCACTGTCTTTTAATTTTTCTGCAGCTTCAGGTTTTAATTGCCCGCTCAGCATTCTGCTTCCCAGGCATCCGATAAAAAAACGCGTCGGTTCTTCCGCAGTAAACAACAATACTTCAATCGAACGCTTTGGCTTAAACCCTTCGCTTTGCAACAAGCGAATCGCTTCCAGTCCACCAAACACGCCTACGGTTCCATCGTACATTCCCGATAAAGGAATCGCATCAATGTGCGAGCCCGTTCCGATTGCCGGTAACGAAGGATCGCTTCCTTCCCATCGCGCAAATGTATTTCCGATCGCATCGACACGAACTTTCAAATCGGCTTCTTCGCAAAGCCCAATAAAATAAGACCTCGCGTCGAGATCCTGCTGCGTATATAATATGCGTGTAACGGATGGATTTTCGCTCGCGGAAAATGTGGCTAATTTTTTTAGTTCTTCGTGAATTCTCATTTTTTACATTTTTTTTATACGCACTGCCGTGCGTATCTACAGCAAGCATATAACATTATGACCCGCGATAAGTGGAATAACCAAACGGATTCAGCAACAACGGCACATGATAATGCCTTTTTGTTTTGATTTCGAACACTACATCTACAAAAGGGTAAAATGCTTTCACGCCTTCTTCTTTAAAATAAGGCTTCGTATCAAACGACAATTTATAAACTCCGTTTTCCAAATGCTTTTGCGACGGCTTCCATTCTTTAATTCGTCCGTCTTCATCCGTCACCGCATTTGCGAGCTCAATCCACAAGCTCGATTCATACTTATACAATACAACGCGGATGCCTTCTGCCGGCAATCCCTTGCTCGTGTCCAGCACATGTGTGGTTAAATTGCTCATGCTATTAGTTTTTTTAGTCGCAATTGTGTGATCTTATTTTGCTCCGCAGCGGCGATATGAATTTCGGTGTCGCGGTCGTTGTGTATACGTTCGCTCAACAACGCCAGCATTTCTTCCGCCGATTTTCCCGTTGCGCAAACGATAAAAATAAAACCGAATTTCTTTTCATAATCATCATTACCCTTCGCCAATGCTTGTATTACCTCATCGTTCGCCGCATTCACGCCGGATTGCTCGTTGCCCGCCCACGCCGCGGTGCTCGCAAATTTCTTTTTCAACGAATCGACATCCCCGATTTTTGGATGATGCGTGAATGCTTCCAGCCAATCTTCTTCTACGCATTCCGCCCAAACCGAATCCGACTTTTCCAACAGATCTTCTTCATCCAACACCGGAAATTGCGCATTCAATTTATTCACCCACGACCTTGAGCCGCAACACTTACGCAATTCTTCCCTGCGCAACTTTTCTTCCAAATTATTTATCTCGTCAATGGTCATACGATCGTCGGAAAACGATTTACGTTTTTGTAATAAATATAAACTGCCGGCTCCTTGCCCATCGCCGTGAACCATTGCTGGCAATACGGCGCCATCCAGATCGAATCGCCTTTTTTAATCGGATACCATTGATGATCGAGCATGTAAACACCTTGTCCGCGCAAATAAATTAATCCATGTTCCATGATGTGTGTTTCCACCATGGGCAAATGTCCGCCGCTCTCATACGTAAAAATATTTACGGCCATATCAAACGATAAATCTTCCGGCAACAACACTTGCAGGTGGAGCGCGGGATCGCCTAAATATTCAGGGCCCGGCACCTTGGCTGCATTTCCGTACAACACTTTCGGAATCGGATGTCCTTCGAGATGTTCGTACACTTTATGGAACGTCAGTATTTTTGTATTTTTCTTGAATTTTTCAAAGAGATATCTTTTACCAACCGGAACATACACAAACTCTCCGCCATTCAATGTGCGGTTTTGCTTATCGATGCGCACGTTCACCTTTCCTTCGATCACGTAAAAAAATATTTGCGCCAATTCTGTTTGCCCTTCGAGCTTTGTTTGCGCGGTTGCCGTCACTAACATCTGACAAAACAACGCGCCCATCTCTTCGCTGATGATCACATTGGTCGTGCAATTCGTCCAGCCCGGAACATTGCTATTGATGTATCCATCGGGCGCGATCACTGCGTGCGTGCGCTTCACGACGCTTCTTGTTAATGCTGATATTTCCATTTATAGTGAAATTAATTGTTGTAAAAAATGATCCGCGACTTCCACGGCGGCTGCGATATCTTTCAGTGCTGCGTTCTCCAGCGGATGATGGCTGATTCCTTCAAAACACCTTATAAATAACATGCTCACTGGAGCCACCTCGCTGATCGGAACGGCATCATGCCCTGCGCCACTTACCAAAGATACAACTTCGCTTCCTGTTTGTGCGATGGCGTTTTCGAGTATTTTAGAAAGAGCAGCATCGCAAGCGACAGGTTTTGTTTGAAGGATTTTATTCCAAGCAAAAGATAGCCGGCGCTCACTGCAAATCTGCTCGGCGCAATTTCGTAAAATCTGAACGGATACCAATAAATTTATAATATCCGCGCTGCGCATATCCAAACTGCAAATCACTTTTCCGGGAATAACATTGCCTGCTGCATGGATCACTTCCAGCTTTCCGACGGTTGCAACCAGTTGATCATTTAATTGCGCTAATTGCTCTACGGCGAGTACAAATTCCGAAGCGCAAGCCAACGCATCATGTCTCCTATTCATCGGCACAGTTCCTGCATGTCCGGCAATGCCTGTAAATTCAATCGATGCGCGGTATTGTCCCGCGATATGGGAAACGATGGCCGTTGAAATATTTTTATCATAAAGCACCGGGCCCTGCTCAATGTGCATTTCAAAATAACCCAACCATTCCTCCTTTGGAATTGCGCATTGCTTTATTTTTGAGATATCACCGCCACAATTTTCAATTGCATTTTTTAGTGTGATGCCGTTGCTGTCTTCTTTTAATAATAAACTTTCGTCAAAAGAGCCGGCGAGTACCTTGCTTCCGAGATACGTTGTTCCAAAACGCACGCCTTCTTCATCACAAAAACCAACGACCTCTACATGAAACGGCAATTTTATTTTTTGTTGAATGAGATTTTCTACAAGATCGATTCCCATAATGACGCCTAGCGGGCCGTCGAATCTTCCTGCATTTATTACCGAATCGATATGAGAGCCGATAACCAAAGTTTTTGCAGTTGGATGTTCGCTCAGCCATTTTCCGCGCACATTTCCGATCGCATCGACCGATGTTTGCAAACCCGCTTCATCCATCCACGATTGAACGAGCGTTCGCCCTTCGATGAATGCCGGTGTCCCGTAAGTGCGTGTGATGCAGCCTTGCGCTTCAGTAATCGAAGCCAGTTGATCAATGCGATCCATTATTTTTTGCGCGCGCGTCATCGATATAAAACTTTTCCTTTTTTATTGGGTGTGAATTGCCGATCTGCATACATCCGTTCTCCATCTAAAAAAACATCACTCACCACTCCATATAATTCTTTGTTTATATACGGTGTGATTTTATGCCGATGATAAATTGCCTCTTCTTTCACCGTAAACTTTTCATCATTCCAGATAATCAAATCCGCATCGTATCCTTTTGCAATTTTGCCTTTGTGATTTTCCCCGCCGATTAATTTTGCAGGATTTTCCGACAACCATTTCGCCAAATCATTCAACGAACAATTTCTATTTTTCGCGGCCGTCCACAAAACCGGAAGCGCGAACTGCACCGATGCAATACCACCCCAGGCCTTCATGAAGTTTCCGCTCGAAAGCTCTTTTAAATCAGGCGTTGCAGGCGAATGATCGGTGGCGACAAAATCAATGATTCCGTCTTTCAATGCCTGCCATAACAAATCATTATTTTCTTTTTCACGAATCGGCGGCGCACATTTATATTGTGTTTGTGCATCCGGAATTTCCTCCGCATTAAAAAATAAATAATGCTGGCCGGTTTCTACTGTCAACGGCAAGCCCATCGATTTTGCTTTTAGAATTTGCGTGATCGAATTCGCCGATGACAAATGCACGATGTGTACCTTACAATCAAAATCTTCGCACAAACGAATCATCATCGCGATGGCATCGTCTTCCCATTTGCACGGGCGCGTATGCAAATAATTTTTATAGACAGTCGGATCGCCGGCGCATGGATGCTCTTCATCACTCAATTCGGCATGCACCAGCAAGGGCAATTTATGTTTCGCCAAAACCGGCATGGCTTTGCGCAAATCATCTTCGGTAACATTCGGAAATTCATCGATACCGGAATGCGTTAGAAAAACTTTAAAGCCAAATACGCCTTTATCAATCAGCTTTTCAATTTCTTTTGTATTGCCGGGAACAATTCCTCCCCAAAAACCGACGTTGGTATGCAGCTTATTTTTTGTCGCTTCAATTTTAATATCAAAATTTTCTGCAGTTGTCGTCACCGGCGATGCGTTCAGCGGCATTTCTATTAAAGTCGTAATTCCTCCGGAGAGCGCAGCCTTCGTCGCAGTTTCAAAACCTTCCCACTCCGTTCGCCCCGGCTCGTTGATATGGACATGCGGATCAATCACGCCCGCCATCAAAATTTTATCACCCGCATCCACACATTCGCAATTTTCTGCTGCAGGAAATTCGTTGCATACATCCACAATCTTTGCGCCTTCTACCAACACGACGGCCGCTCGGACTTGATCCGGCAAAACTACCCTGCTGCTTTTTATTGCTATCAATTTGATGTGTTAAACGCGCTAAATTACGAAAAAACACTAAATTGGGATTTAATCGAAGATGTTTCATACCTTATTATATTGCCTGTTCGGGCTGCTGGTCGTGGTTTTATTGATGCTGACGGGTTTGTCGTACCGATTGCGAAAATTTTTATTGAAGAAAGAAAGTGAGAGTGAAAGTGAATCGTCCACAATTAATATCGAAAGCGCTGCTGAACGATGTAAACGCGAAGCGCGTGAAGAACGATTGAGCTGGATACAAGGCACGGTGTATGCTGCCATTCTCGTCATCGTCGTCTCCATTATTTTTTTCTTTTGGATGATCGTAAAAGACACGCCGTACGAAGCGCATTTAATGGAATGGCTGAACATCGTCGTGCGTTTGATGCATATCACGTTTGGCATTGCGTGGATTGGTGCTTCGTTTTATTTTGTGTGGCTGGAGAATGCATTGAACCGAACAGAAAATGTGCGCGATGAGCTTGCCGGAAATTTGTGGGCAGTGCACGGCGGCGGATTTTATTATCTCGAAAAATATAAAGTTGCGCCGAAAGAAATTCCAAAGCATTTGCATTGGTTCAAGTACGAAGCCTATTTTACCTGGCTTTCCGGTTTCACCTTGCTGTGTATCGTTTATTATTTCAATGCGAAATCATTTTTGATTGATAAGCATGTGTTGGATGTTGCGCCGTTGACTGCCGTTGGCATCGGCATCGCATCCTTTATCGTCGCATGGATAATTTACGACTTGCTTTGCAAATCTCCGCTTATCAATAAAGGAATCTGGTTTGCAATTATCGGATATATCATTTTGGGAGCGTTTGCTTTTTTTTACAGCAAAGTTTTCAGCAGCCGAGCGGCGTATATTCATTTCGGCGCGATGATTGGCACGCTGATGGCCGCGAACGTTTTCTTCGTGATTATTCCTGCGCAGAAAGCGATGGTCAATGCAGCAAAGAAAGGCGTTCCGCCGGATGCTACGCTTGGAAAGAAAGCGCTACAACGTTCTATTCACAATAATTATTTTACGCTTCCGGTTTTGTTTGTGATGATCAGCAATCACTTTCCCAGCACGTTTGGAAATAAACATGCGTGGTTAGTGCTCGCGGTTATTTCTTTAGGATTGGCGGGATTAAAACACTGGCTGAATTTACGTGAGCAGGGAAGATTGAGCACGTGGGTGATGCCGGTGTCTGCGCTTATATTATTAGGAGTGGCGTACATGACGGCGCCGCAACCGCACGTAGCCAGTAAAGAAAAAGTAACTTTTGCGGAAGTGTATCCCATCATTCAGCAGCGATGCACCTTTTGTCATTCGACACATCCTGCCAACAAAGATTTATCCGCGCCGCCGAACGGAGTGGTATATGAAACGCCGGAAGACATCGTAAAATTAAAAGATAAAATCATGCAGCGCGTGGTTGTTACGAAGACGATGCCGCAGAATAATCAAACGAATATGACGGATGAGGAACGCGAATTAATCTGCGCATGGATTGAGCAGGGCGCTTCCATAAAATAAAGGCTCTCACAGATTCCCCAGATTTACACAGATTAATAGTCAAATAAAATCCGTGAAAATCTGTGAAATCTGTGAGAAAAAAATAGTTGTCATTAGAAACTCTTATTTTTGTAAAAAAGAAAAATTTTGAGAGATATTTCATCCAAACAAATTTCATTACGCAAAGCAATAGCCACCGGCTTTGTCGTTTGCTCAGCTTCTAGTGTTGAGCTTGCTCAAAACAATGCATTGCCAAAGGGAAATTTGTTAGATGTAGCGCGCGCGGCAGGATTGCTCGCAGCAAAAAACACACAGCATCTTATTCCACATTGCCACCCGGTTTCAATCGATGGATTTTCCATTGAGTTTGAATACCGGAAAGAAGAATTTCATACCGGCATTTTAATTACGGCGGAAGGAAAATCGATTGGAAGAACGGGAATTGAAATGGAAACACTGGCCGCAGTTGCAGTGGCGGCGCTGACAATTTACGATTTGCTAAAACCGTTGAACGATCCTGCATTGGAAATTACTTCGATCAAGCTGTTAGAAAAATCAGGTGGAAAAACAGACAAGGAAAAATTTTATAAGGACGGACAGAAAGCTGCGATTTTAATTTGTTCCGATACGACTGCTGCAGGAAAACGAAAAGACACCTCGGGCGATGCGATTAAAAATTTACTGAGCAAGTACAATACAGCCGTGATCGATTACAAAGTGGTGCCCGATGAACCGGAACAAATTCAACAACAATTATTGGATTGGGTGAATCAGGATGTACCGTTTATTTTTGTGAGTGGCGGCACAGGACTCGGCCCGCGCGACCATACCGTTGAAGCTGTCCGCGCAATCATAGAAAAAGAAGCTCAGGGAATTTCCGAAGCGATGCACGCGCACGGACAACTACGCACGCCGCTCGCTATGATGTCGCGCTCCATTGCAGGAACGATTGGCAAAACGATGATCGTAACTTTGCCGGGAAGTGCAAAAGGCGCGAAGGAATCTTTAGAAGCGATTTTGCCTGAAGTTTTTCATGCGCGGAATATGTTGTTGGGCGAAGAGCATTTGCCAAAATAGTTTCTCACAGATTGCACAGATTTTATGAAGACGATTGAAGAAGCATTGGAATTGATTTGTGCCGAAGCGAAAAGTTTTGGTACAGAAGAAATTTCAATCGATGATTGTTTTAACAGAATTTTAGCGGAAGATATTTTCGCCGATCGTGATTATCCTCCGTTCAACCGATCGACGATGGATGGATATGCGGTGATTGCGGAGAATCTGAAACATTCAAAAGAATTAAAATTAATTGCGACAGTACACGCCGGCGAAGTTTCTTTGCAAAAAGTTACTTCAGGAAATTGCATAAAAATTATGACGGGTGCGCCGGTTCCGGAAGGTGCAGACGCGGTAATTCGATTTGAAGACACGGAAGAAAAGAATGGCACCGTTCGATTTCTTGCGGAAACTTTTCCGAATCAAAATATTGCATTAAGAGGTGAAGATGCAAAAGCAGGCCATCTCCTATTAGAAAAGAATAAAAAGCTGGATGCGTTGTGCCTTTCGCTGCTTTCTGTTGTCGGAAAATATAAGGTGAACGTTTATAAGCTACCACGAGTGGCGATTGTTTCTACGGGAAATGAAATTGTTTCTATAGAAACCGCAATTCTTCCGCATCAAATCCGGGATTCCAATTCTTATTCGATAAATAATTTTCTAAAAAATTATGCGATAGAAAATGTTACATCGGTTTTAGTGAAGGATGACAAGCAATCGCTTGCTGAGCATCTCCGTCAATTTTTAAATGCCGATGTGTTGATTTTGTCCGGCGGCGTATCCAAGGGCGAAGCTGATTATGTTCCGGAAGTACTACAATCATTAGGCGTGCGGGAAATTTTTCACCGTGTCCAAATAAAACCGGGCAATCCATTGTGGTTCGGGCGCATGCCAAACGGCGGCGTGGTGTTTGGCTTACCGGGAAATCCGGTCTCGGTGCAAGTCGGATATAAAGTTTTTATTGAAAAATATTTACGATGCTGCTTTGGCTTGCCGGATATTCAACCGTTGCAACTTCCGCTTCTTTCGGATAAAGCAAAAAGAAGTAAATTCACGGAGTATTTTCCGGCGAACTTGATATTCCAAAATGGAATATCAAGGATTGCGCCGAAGCCAATCAATACGAGCGGAGATATTGCAGCGACGGCGGGATCGGATGGCATTGCAGTGCATCCCGCGAATGTGGATGTGTTGAAAGAAAATACCATGATTGAATTTTATTATTGGTGATGTACACACTTTTATTTTTCGGAGCATTGACAGACACAACCGGCGGAACACAACAACGCCTCGAAAAAAAATTTACTAACGTGAACGCTTTAAATGCATATTTGCAGCAACAGTATCCCGGCATGGAAAAACATCCGTACAAAATTGCGGTGAACGGAGAATTTTGCTGCGGCGATAAAATTTTAGAAGACGGCGACGAGATTGCATTCTTGCCGCCTTTTGCAGGAGGCTAATGGAAAAGAAGAAACATAAGGTTTTAGTTGAAGGGCCGGTGACGCCTGAATTTATTGCTGCTTCCATCGCGAAGCACAGCAGTAAAACCGATATCGGCGCGCATGCTATTTTTCTCGGGCAAATAAGGAAAGATGTTAAAGATTTTCATCCCGTAAAAAATATTGAATACTCAGCGCACGAAGAAATGGCTGAAAAAGCCTTCCACGACATCCGCGAGCGTGCGTTTGCAAAATACCCGATTGTTTGCATGCATATTTATCACAGCGTCGGAACCGTTGCTGTCGGAGAAATTTCCTTGTTTGTTTTTGTTTCGTGCAAACATCGCACGCAATCGTTCCAGGCGTTGGAAGAAATTGTAGAAGCGATTAAGAAAGAAGTACCGATCTGGAAGAAGGAAAATTATGAGGATGGGAATTATGCGTGGATTAATTCTTAGCTCACCAATACAATTGCCCACTAAATGTTTGTCAACTGTCAACTTTTCTTACCCGCCAATATGCAGCATCGACAAATCGCTTCCGGAGAATTTAGTTTGCTTTTGCTTCAAGGCCTTCATCAATCTCGATTTCAATTCTGTTTCATCTTCCAAACAATCTAAAACAGCAACAGGATGATTGCTGCTGAGACAACCGTAAATATTACCGTAGCTGTCCAACCGCAGGCGATTGCAATCGCTGCAAAACGGATCGGATTCATTGGAGATGATGCCGAATTTATATCCGTCGTTTGTGATCCAATATTTTGCCGTTGCATTTTTATCTCTTTTTAATTCTTTAAAAGAATATTTGGCTGCAATCGTTCTCAATATTTCTTCCTCACTAAAAAAATAATTTTCAAAATTATGATAGAGATGCCCCATCTGCATCAACTCCAAGAAACGAATGGAAATATTTCTTTCCTTACCATATTCAAATAGCGACAGAACCTGGTTTTCGTTCTCTCCCTTCATCACCACACAATTTATCTTCACCTTCAATCCAACTTCCAGCGCTTTATCGATTCCTTTCAAAACTTTTGCCAGGCTTTGTTTTCTGTTCATCGCTGCAAAAACTTTCTCCTCCATTGCATCTAACGAAATATTCACCGCGCTCAATCCCGCTTCTTTAAAATCTTTCGCTTTATTTTCCAGCAGCGTGCCGTTCGTCGTCATACGGATATCTTTCATTCCCGCATTTCTTAATGATTGCAGCAACGGAATTATGTTTTTATAGAGTATCGGCTCGCCACCTGTCAGCCGAATAGTTTCCAATTCTACTATTTGATGAAGCGCGCTGATCAATTTCACAAACTGATTCACTTCTAAAACGCGATTCTCTTTTTTGGAAAGCGTCTGACTGGGATCGACGCAATACGAACACGCGAGATTGCATGTATTCGTCAGACTGACGCGCAACACTTTAAACTGACGGCCGAACGCGTCTTCTATCTTATCTTTTTGAATTTCGTGATAAGCCGTCATGCTGTAAAAATACGGAGTGATTACGTAAAGAACAATTTATAGGCGGCAATGATGAGTACAATTGCGAGCAAACGTGTTAATAAGAGGTTGCTGAATTTTCGGTTGCCGAAATACGAACCGAGAGCGCCGCCCATCACGGCAACGATTACCCATGCATAAATCTCCGGATCAATGCCGTGCTTCAATGAAAGCTGGCTGATCAACCCTGTAATCGAATTCACAAAAATAAAAAGCGCGGAAACGGCAGCCGTTTGTTTCATATTCCCCCAGCGCATCAACAAAATAAACGGACTTAAAATAATTCCGCCTCCAATGCCAATCATTCCCGACATCAAACCGATAAATGTTCCCATCATCAGCGCGGGCATAACTTCCACTTCCTTGTATTCTCTATCCTTTATTTCGTCATCATTCTTCTTATAAAAAAAACCGAGCAATTTTATAATCGGGAAGATCAGCAGCACGCCTAAAATTTTTTTATAAATATGAGGATCGAGTGTGATCAAACCACCGATAGCAGCAGCCGGAATAGAGGCTACGGCAAACGGCCAGAATAATTTCCATCGAAAATGTCCGCCGCGATAATATTGTATGAAGGCAATCAGCGAAACAAAAATATTTAAGATGAGCGCGGAGGTTTTCATCATCGAAGCCTCCATATTGAAGAGCGCCATCAAGGCGAGATAACCACTGGCGCCGCCGTGTCCGACCGATGCATATAAGAATGCCACCACTAAAAGTAAAGCAAGAAACAGAAAATTGGCATGCTCCAACATGGCATGCAATATATGTGATTTTTTCCGCATACTCAATCGTTCTGCCGCTTACACTTTCATTTAAATAGTTATGGAGTGTTGTCGTCATCTTTACTACATCGATCACCATAAAATTAAACCAATGAAAAAGATTTCCATTTTATGCGCACTCTCCATGATCATGGCGATCGCATGCAAGAAAAACGACACGCCGGGGCCACAAGGGCAACAAGGCCCGCAAGGCAACAGCGGCACCGTCACCCTTATCACACACGATACGATCACCGATCTTTCCGACAGTGGAAGAACAGGCGGCGTAAGCGTCATTTATTCCGACTGGTTTACGCCGGGCAGCGGATGGACGTCCAACTCTTCAGGCAACACCAACGGCCAGAACACCAACGGCCCGATCACTAACGGAAGCGGCGGCGGAACCACTTCCGGCAATTTGAGCCAGTTCTTTTATTTCAACAAAGCTGCTCCGCAAATTTCACAAGCTATACTCGACAAAGGTGTGGTGCTTGCATACGTTCGTTTTCCCAATGATCCGGCAACGCGCCCGTTGCCTGCTAATACAGTCAACTCCGGCGTTGCGTGCTTATGGAATTTTACATTGAACGTAAATTATATCCAGTTTTCAATGTTTGCATTCTCTCCGATCGTTTCTCCGGGATTCGATCCGCAGGCAAAATTCCGCTACGTGATCATTCCTCCGTCCGGACATTTGCGCATGGCAAAATCAATAAAAGATATGAGCTACGAAGAAGTATGTTCGCTGTATCACATCCAACCATAAAACAGTTCTCAAAGACCATAAAACTGGGAGGAGCTTCGGCTCCTTTTTTTATGGCCGGTCCTGTACTCGTTTCTTATTTATATAAATAATTGGTAAATTGTAATGCTACTCCAAATTACTTTAAATGCTGAAGCCATGTAATTTTTCTATATCGCCGGAAAGCTAATCTTCTTATATGTACAGAACGCTAAGCCCTACCGTAAAATTATTCATGCTGATCACTATTACCTTGTTCTGCGTGATTGGCATCGGATTTTTCGGGATTGTGGAAATGCAGCGAATGAACCGCAATACACAAACCTTATATGCCGACCGACTTTTACCCGTGCAGCAATTGAACCGCGTGCATGCCGCATATTCCAACGACATTATTGCTTTTGCGGATGAGCTAACCTTTAGCGTGCCGGATAAACACATCGGCATCGAACGGTTACGAAATGCACAGGAAATCATCGACAGCAATTGGCATGCGTATAAACGAACTTATCTTACTCCGGAAGAATCGCACGTTGTAGCGGAAACTGATTCTTTGAAAACGATAGCGGCTTCCGTTATATCGGAATTCCGTGCCAACATTGAGCACACTGATGTTCTTACAAAAGCGTTTCATCAAAAATTATACAACTCTATCCGTCCTGTTTTGTCGAACATTGGCAAGCTGATGCAATTGCAAGTAGAAATTGGCAACAAGATCTCCAGGGACAATCAATTGCAAATGTGGCATAGCAAGGAAAGAATGCTGTTTATTATATGTGTGTTTCTTGCAGCAGCGATCATTCTCACTATCATTATTGTAACCGACATCAGAGGGTTGATCCGGCATTTATTGGAAAGCAACGAGCGTATCACGGTTAGCAGCGAACAATATTACTCTTTGTTTCAACAGATCATGGATGCCATTATTGTTTTCAGAATAGAGGATGGCCGGATTATCAATGCCAATAAAAGTGCTTGCGTGTTGTTGGAATATTCTCTGGATGAATTACTGGCATTGCGTGCCGAAGATATTGTCGAGCCGGAAGAGTTGAAACATGATCCGGTGGATTACAATCTTACATTAGGGCACATGCGCGTACGCGAAAGAAGGGCGGTTACCAAGAGCGGAATGATTAAGGAAGTGGAATTGCAAATACAGCTTATTGACAACAACCGCGCATTGGCGGTTGCGCGTGATGTTACGGAATTACACAAGGTGCAAAAACAAATTGAGCTGAGTGAATCTACGCTGCGTAATGCCTTTGATTATTCCGGTGTGGGCATGGCTATTGTTTCTTTGGATGGAAAATTCGTGCGCACAAACCGTCGATTGCAGGAGATTGTAAAATATACGAATGAAGAATTGCTCGAAAAGAGTTTCAGGGATATCACCCATCCGGACGAGCACGCCAGCGACTTGCTGTCGCTTAAAAAAACGATGCATGGCGAAATAGATTCTTTTAACCGGGAAAAAAGATACATCAGCAAGGATGGCCAGATCGTTTGGGTCAATTTGAATGTTTCACTCGTAAAAGACAGCAAGGGCAATCCGATGTTTTACGTTTCGCAAACGGAAGACATTACCGAACGAAAAAAATCGGAAGTGGAAATGCTGAAGATGCACGCCGACTTAGCGGAAAGCGAATCGAAATTCCGGAGCCTCGTGGAGCAAAGCCTTGTCGGTGTTTTTATTTTACAAGGAGAAAGATTTATTTACACCAATCCCGGTTTTGAAAAGATCAGCGGATACACTACTGCGCAATTGGAAGAAGGATTATATCTGAAAGATCTCGTGCACGACGAAGACATCGGCATTGTCAAAGAAAAATATACCACGAAAATTTCAATGCCCGGCATTTCGGATCACTATATCATTAAGGGCGTGCGCGGCGACGGAGAGATACGGAATATTGAAATCATTTCTTCGGTCATTTCTTACAAAGGAGAAGCGGCCATGATCGGCACGGTGATCGACATTACGGACCGCGTGATGGAAGAAAAGAAAATTGCCCAGGCGGTCATCAATGCGCAGGAACGCGAGCGTTTGCAGGTTGGCATGGAACTGCACGATAACGTGCAGCAAATTATGGCGGCATCGTTGCTCAATCTCGATATTTTAAAAACCTATCTCGATAACAGGCAACCGGCGGTAGAAATGATCAACCAATTGAAAACATATTCTTCGGAAGCGATTGCCGAGCTGCGGCGTTTGTCGCATCAACTCGCGCCGTCTATTGACAGCATGCTTTCACTCCGTGAAAAGATACGCGCGTTAACAGAAAATATGAATATAGCCGGCCAGTTGCGCATACGTTTAGAAGTAGATGAATTTAAGATGGAACTGAGCAACAACATTCAGATTGCGATTTACCGCATGGTACAGGAGCAGCTCAACAATATTTTAAAATATGCCGAAGCATCTGACGTTAGCATCCGCATCAAAAAAGAAAAAGATTTTATTGTATTGACGATCGAAGATGATGGAAAAGGTTTTGACCTCGCTCAAAATAAAGAAGGAATCGGATTGGAAAACATACGCCGGCGCGCGCACCTGCTCAACGGTAAAAGTGAAATCATCTCCGCGCCCGGAAAAGGCTGCAAGGTTATTGTACACATTGCAACCAATGCCTCCTGAAAAATTCGTGACTCTTCTTATACTATTCCTTTCTCGAGTGCGTAGCGAATAATATCTGCATTATTTTTCAACGAAAGTTTTTCCAGAATGTGAGAACGATAGGAGCTCACGGTGGTACTGGTAAGCGAATATTGTTTGGCGATTTCAGAAACGGTTTTTCCTGCGGCGATCATTTTCAACACCTGCAATTCCCGCTCGGAAAGCAATGCTTCGTTTTGTAATTTTTGAACATTGGGCTGCAGATTGAGTACGTCGCGGATAATTTCCGAAACATACTTTCTGCCGGAAAGCACCGTGTGTATCGCTTTGATCAATTCTTCCGTGGCGGTTGCTTTATTGACAAATCCCGACGCGCCTTCCTTGATAGAAAGAATCGCGTATTGATTTTCCGGCTGCATGCTCAGCATGATCACCGGCGTTTTTATTCCCGAAGTACGGAGCTCCCGCAACACATCGATCCCGCTTTTCCAGGGCATCGCGATATCCAACAGCACTAAATCAGGCGCATGCTGAGCCACCTGTGTCAGCGCCTCCTCTCCCGACGACGCTTCGAGCATCGTAGCGCCCGGAAATTCCATTTGTATAATTTCTGAAATTCCTTTTCGTACAAATATATGATCGTCTGCAATCAGAATTTTCATCCTAAAAAATTAAACAAGTTTATTGTCGATCGCATAGCGAATCATCTCGGCCGTTGTGGTGAGCGAAAGTTTTTCAAGAATGCGAGCGCGGTACGTACTTATGGTATTCACGCTCAAATTTATGGCAACAGCTGTTTCCGAAAGTGATTTTCCGGACGCAATCAATTCCAGCACCTGCATCTCGCGGTCGGAAAGCGTTTCATGCGGAAGTTTTCCGCCGCTTTCCGTGAACGACAGCGCCAGCTTTTGTGAGAGCGATTCAGACAAATAAATTTTTCCTTCCAATGCTTTATCGACGGCTGCAATCAGCTCTTCGTACGCGCATTCTTTATTGACATAACCATTCGCGCCTGCCTTTAACGCACGAATGGCATACTGGTCTTCGCGCTGCATCGTTAAAATAATAACCGGCGTTTTAATTCCGTCTGCGCGCAGCTGCTTTAATGTTTCGACACCGTTTTTACCGGGCATCGAAATATCCATAAGGATGATGTCATATTTTTGTGTGCGCGTTTTTTCAATAGCTTCCGCACCGCTGGTGGCTTCATCGAATTGCGCTTTATTATATTTCCCACCTAACAACGTCACGAGGCCTTTTCGCATGATAGAATGGTCGTCGGTAATTAAAACTCTCATAGCGGTATGTTTACTTGTACTAAGGTACCTTGTTCCAAACGCGCGATCGTAAAAGCTCCTCCTAATCTTGCAACGCGCTCCTTCATGTCCAGCAGCCCCAGGGAAGATGTGCTGTTTTTTTGTTCGTCGCTTATGCCGACGCCGTTATCGGTTACGCGCAGCGTTAATTTTTTTTTGGTGCTTTCCAATCGTACTTCAGCGATGGTGGCGTTTGCGTGCCGGCGAATATTTTCAAGCATTTCCTTTAAAATTCTGAATATAGCAATGTCTGTTTCCCGCGAAAGCTTTCGGCCGGATAGTTTACTTTTAAATATACATTGAATTCCTGAATTCTTTTCAAACTCGCGCACCTCCCATTCGATCGCTGCTTCCAGTCCGAAGTCGTCGAGGATGGCGGGACGCAGCTCCATCATTTTTTTGCGAATGGCATGGATACTATCCATCACCTTGGAGCGCATCTCTTGCAGCTTATTCACTACTGCGAGATTTTCTGCCGCACGGATTCCAATCCAGGCGATATCCATATTGAGGGTGGAAAGCTGCTGCAGCAAATGCTCCATTATATCTTGTGTGATGATCGCCAACTCTTTTTCGCGCATGGTTTGCATGTGCGCCATCAGGTTGCGAAGCTGCATGTTTAAATCGAGTAATTGCTGATCGTTTTTATTTTCATGGGCTGGAGGGCGCATCCTGTTTGGCGCACCCGCTGCTGGATGGTTAGGATCGGAAAGGATTTTAGTTTTCACCGTTTCGTTTTTAGGTTACCATGCTTTAGCGTAAAAATCTTTCCTGCACGCAACTCTGCGCAATCTGCTCAGTGTTTCCTGGCGTATGCCAAGATAATTGGCAACATCGCCCAGGTTGAAACGCTGCAGCAATTCCGGGTATGGATCGACATATTCACAATAACGTTCCTGCGCCGACATCACCTGGAAAGATTGTACGCGGTGCTGCGCAAACCGGAAAGCTTGCAGATGATGTTTCATTAAAAATTCAGCCAATGAAGGATATTTTAAACAAAGCTTGTTGAGGCTTTCCTGTTTGATGCCGATCACTGTCGTTTTTTCCATGCATTGTGCGCTGTATTCCGTTTTGTGTTTTAATTCGCTGATCGTATTGCAAAGCATTTTGTCGAAATAAAAATTGGAAACCACCCGGTTGCCGTCGTACTCAGTTTGCAACGTAACCGCGCCTGTAGAAACAAACCAAAGATGCTTATGGAGATCTCCGTCTTTGAACAAAAAACTTCCGCGGGCCAGCATCTGCACCTTACAATATTGTACAATATCTTCGGATAAAAGTTGAACACCGTTGTTACTGAGGTATTCCATAAAAGAAGCATGGGCGGCTTCTGAGTTTTTGATCGACAGCCTGTGAATTTTTGCTGCTCGTTGCTCTGGTGACATTTTGAACTTTTAGTATTCAAAATTACACCGTAGGCATACCGGCCTCCATAAATTGAACCATGAAAGTGCTGTAGTAAATTTACTACAGGAAGGGCATAGCCTATAGCTTACTTTCTAAACTTCCACTTCGTTCCATCCACAAAGTAAACTTCGGATGCGCGCGACATGGTAATTTTTTTAGCGTCCTGGCTATAGATTTTCCAGCACATGCCGGCAGAATCTCCCGGCTTCAATAAAATATCGGTGGAGCCCTTGCCGGTGCCATCGATACCGCCGCCTAATTGCGCAGGCCCTCCGGCAGAGTCGACGCCATACCATTCGAAACGGATGCCGTCGACTTTTTTATTGGAAACATTTTTATAAACGAGATGAATGTTGAAACGCTTGGAACTGTCGTCCTTGCTCAACCACGAGCGCGTAACTTTTACGGGCGCGGCTGCGATACCGGTAGTATCCAAATATCGCTTTACGTATGAAATTTTCTGAATGCTGTCGGCCTCAAATTCTGATTGCTCTTTCTTCGGGCCCGGCGCCGGCTCCCAATAAGGCTTCGTAAAAAAAATCAAAGCGCCGACGGCAAGAACTCCTCCTAAAATATAAACAACCTTCATAGTCTAAGCGCTTATATTTTTTCGAGAATGACGACGACCTTATTAAAATCTGCAGATGCATTCACCACGCTTCGATACGTTTCAAATTTTTCTTTCGGATAAAACAGCAATCGGTAATCTTCATAGATCTTCACTTTTAAAACATCTCCTTCCAGCTTGTACGATGAAATAAAAGCAGCCTGGTCTGTGCCGTCAACCGTGTAGCGCTTGTCGATATTAATGCCGTCGAGGCTGCTCACTTTATAGCCTGCCGGAATTTTGACAGTGAGCTCGCGCGTGTAGCTTTGAGTGAAAGGAATTTCGACATCGGTTTGTCTTTCCTTTTCTTTATACAGCTCATTTTGCTCGCCGATCATTTTTCCGAGCTTGAAAATATATTTTTTGCCTGCCTGCTCGATGAGCTGCGGCGTTTCGATCACGCTTTCAACAATAAACGGATTCTTCAAAATATCTCCGGGCTCTCCACCCTTGATCGTTTGCGATTTGACAACAGTTTCTACGCCCATCAGCTTTGAAATGTTATCACCGACTTCTTTCTTCTTATCATCATCCAAAAACAAAAGCGTCGGCTGCACGCCATACGCGCTGTAGCCCATCAGCTCAAACTTTACCTTAATCGTCGGCGTCATCGTTTCTTTATCAAAATCAACAGAAGCATAGATGTTGTTATACGACTTGGTGTAATCTACGGTTTCGATATTTTTTATTTTCGCAACCGGCGCCTTGATATCGCCCACCTGCGTTTCTTTTATAAAGAGGCCTTTGTTGCCGAGCAGCACCGGCGGCGGGAAGCCCAGCCTGCACACGTAGTTTGCCGCAAATAAATATTTTTTGAAAGAAGGATAATAGATCAGATTTTCCTGGATACTGTTGAGCGAAGGGAACGTGTTATCGAACTTTCTTTCCATGCGATTACATGTCGCCACGATTTCCACCGGAATGCCGAGCTGCTTCGCCGACAAAATATAAAAGCGGTACAATGAAATCGTATTACCATATTTTACATCCAGCATTTTGTCAACAGGAATATCTTCATCCAGGTCTTTATATAAAATATTCAGCTTCATGTATTGCTCCACCGCAGCAATCTTTGCTTCATCCGAAGTCAGTTTATCGACCTGCAAATTCTTCAACAGCTTATCGATTGCTTTTTCTTCCGATTTCGTGCTCGTGTACAAATTCGCATAAATGTTGTTTCCGGAATATTCCCAGGTGTACATGCGCGCATTTGATTTTGCAGTGTTGTACGTGAGCTGGTAATCGTAGCGCATTTTTGACGCATCGGTCGCAGAATACTCTTCTTCTTCCATGGCCGGGATCATATTGATACCTGCAAAAATGTGATTTTTATTTTTGATGACGCTATCGATGGTGAAATCCGGGAAGCCGTTGTAGCCGCGCGCTTCGTAAATCAGGTTGGACGGCGAATAAATATCGATGTTCACATTCTTTTTGATCTTGCTGATCTGCACGCGAACAGAATTATAGCTGTTGTACGATTTTTTCATCGTGTAGAGATATTCAATTTCCCCACCTTTATCGACGCCTTCCATGGCGAAAATCAAATACGGGCCGTGATCTTCGAGGTTATCTACTTTCTTAACCGCGCTCTTGCTCAGCATAATCACCTTGCCGTTGCTCATAATCGTGCGCGCCTTGACTGCGACCTGCTCGAGCACTGTAGAATAAGGGATGTACACCTTATTCGCTTCTTCAATTCCTTTTTCATTGTTGATATGAATAATGATGTGGCGCGTTTCATACATCACCAGCTCGCCCGTTTGCTCATACGTAAAATCCAAAATCGTTTTATCCTTCAACACTAAATAATTATCCGCAGTATCACCCGGCTCCAGCGTATGCAGGACGGGATCTCTTTCCCAGTCATATTTCTGATAAGCCAGTTGTTCTGCTAATAAAGAAAGCGAGCTCAGCATCAGGAGCGCTAACAGCAATTGAATTTTTCTGTACATGGTTATTTTTTAATTAAGGTGATATTGTTTTTGTTGGCCTTGACCTGCTCTTTCAGCACGCCATTAAATTTTTCAAAGTCTTTTACATCGAGCAACAACGTATTGATATAAAAATCGCTCGTCAGAATAACTTCATCGCCGCGCACTTCATAGTGGCAGCTGAAACCCGCGACTTCATTTCCAAATGCTACATTCTCCGGAATATAATCTACTTTATATGCATCCGGAATTTTTAAAACCGTGATGTCGCGGTGCATGGTTTTGTTCGTGAAATCCATCGGAATTTCTCTTGTTTTATTAATCGCTTCCAATCCCAGTCCCTTGCTGATGTTGAGATTGATGTACATTTCGTTTTGATACGAGCTCACATAATCGGGAAGATTGAACTTATAAGAGAAGTTGAGCGTGCCGCGTTCCTGCGAGCTCGCATTGAGATCGGTATAGTTGATCTTATTACTGCCTTTCAAAAAATAAGCTTTGAAGTAATCCTGCTTCTCATCCTTGCTCATCGTTTCCGTGCGATACGTGTAATGCAGCGCATCATAACCCACCATGCTCACCGATCCTCTTCCCATCACCATATTATCTTTTATTTCGAGTGTGTCGTAATCGATCGTCTTGTTCACGCTCGTATCCTTAATAGGAACGGTAACGAGCTGGAAGCTGTCCTTGCTGATGCCGATCAGCGCCTGCTTTCCCTGGATGAACGACGTATACAAACCTTCCGGCGCATGCTTTCCGGTCGCATCTAAAAAATGCCACTGCTTATTTTTATCGATATAAGATGTGATCATGTGATTGTCGACAGAAGGCGTCGGCACGTCGGTGTAGCTGTACGGAATATCCCTGGAGCCGATCCAGGTGAGATACGATTTGATGCCCGCCATTCGCAGCATCTCGTTGATGATGCTCGCCATATCCTTGCAGTCGCCATATTTTTTATTGCACACGGTGCTCGCATCTCTCGGAATAAATCCACCGAGGCCGTCTTCAAAAGCAACATACGTGATATTGTCCTGCACCCAGTAAAAAATTTTGCGCACTTTTTCCAGCTCATCGGTCACGCCCGCCACGAGGCTGTCGGTAATGCCTTTCAATTTTGCATCTTCTTTCTTATTGACATCCTTCAGCAAATCGGTGTACCATGCATACAAATCTTTCGGCGTGCCCAGCAGTTTTTTCTTCTCCCCGTTGATTTCATAATCGGTGATATATAAAATGATATGCGGCTCGAAATAACGCGTGTCCGGCGCATCGTCGAATTGCTGAATGGATTTTACGCGTTTCGCCGACCAATGATAAATGGTTTCATTCTTCTTTTCTTCCTTCGTAAAGGTGATGATCGAATTTTTGTCGTTGAAGATTTTGTAATTAATATGAATATTTTTCTGAACGGAAACCGTCAGGTCGGCTTGCATAAACGGCGCATAGTCGCTGAAATAAAAGCTGCCTACAAAATGCGGATCGATATATTCCACGGTATACGATTCATCGAGGATCGCACCTGTTTGTACTGAAGGAAAAATAAACTGGTATGATTTTTCTTCGTCGTAAAAGCTGGAGCGGCTTTGATCGTCCTTCAGCTCGATCTTCTCTACTTTCTTCTTTTCATACTTGCTTCCCTTTGGCACGAGCGTAAACGCATTGATATTGCTGACGCCGATAAATGTGTTTGTATTCAACGATTCATTCTGATACAACAGCCCCGATTCTTTATTGATGAATATTTGCTGATGAATGTCGCTCACCGCCTTGATTTTATTATCCTCCGTTGTGATTTTAAAATCCGCTGTTTTCGAAAGGATAATGGCATTCGCGTCGGGATAAAGCGTACGCGCTTCTTCCACATTTACATCCTGCGCATAGCCAAGCGCCATCGTCATGAAGCACGCCAGCAAAAAAAGATTTTTAGTTTTATTTTTCATCGATCATATCTCCGTTATAAAAGAAATAAGTTTTAAGCAGCTTGCCGGTGTTATCGTAAGCTTTATAAGTTCCGTTGTATTTTCCTTCTGTATAGTTCACAACGCTTCTCACTTTTCCATTCTCATAATAATATGTGCAAGTACCTTCCTGCGTATCGCGCAGCCAGTTTTCATCTACCTTGATCTGGCCGTTTGAATAATACTCTTTTGCAGGGCCCGTCTTGTCGCCATCGACATACATTTCTTCAATGCGCGGCTTTCCATTTGCATAGTAAATCACGCGTTTTCCTGTAAGCTGCCCGTTCTTCAAGGTATATTCCATAGAAGGATTGCCGTTTTTATAAAACGCTTTGATCGTTCCCGTTTCATTTTTGAGCGGAATAAACGGAAGCGGCTTTCCGGTTTTATCATTATAAGTGTATCCCAACAGGTAGCCATTGTGATAATAACGTATCAGCGTCAGCTCTCCCGATTCATCAAATAAATCACGTTGTCCTTCGATCTGTCCTTCTTTGTAAGTGATGACATGCTCGATTTGTTTGTTCGGATAATACGAAATTGATTTTCCCTGCTGGTCGCCGTAAAAATATTCATCTTCATCCGTCACGTTTCCGTCTTCATCATACGTGTACTGCTTGCCATGACGATTCCCGTTCACAAAAGTATTGAGGTATTGCACCTTGCCATTTGCAAAATACGTTTTGACTTCTCCCTCCTGGTTATCGTCTACATAGTTCATTGTTTTGTTGATCTGTCCCGAAGCATAATAAAATGTAGCCGGGCCTTGCAGCATATCATTCTTCATCACTGCCGAGTAATATTTTTTTCCGGTGAAATATTTAAGGTCTAACGGGCCTGTGCCACGGTCGAGCTCCACTTCCTGGAAGATCTTTCCGGTTGAATCATAAGAAATTCTTTTTTTGAGATAACCCAGCTCGAAGTATTCATCTACATCCGGCTTTCCGTTAATGGCAAAAAACTGCTGCCATCCATCTTTCTCATCATCTTTAAAAAACAAAACGCTTTGCGGATTTCCGTTGCGGTAGAAATATTTCCACTCGCCCACAAATTTATCTTTCACATAGTAGCCGGCTCTCTTCAATTGTCCGTCCATGTAATATTCTTTGTAATAGCCATCCGTTTCGCCATCTACATAATTTGTTTCTGACTTAACTTTTCCATTAGAATAATAACTGATGCTTTTTCCCTGGCGCAATCCGTTCACGTATGTAGTTTTGCTGCTGACAAATCCGTCGAGGTCATAATATACCCATTCGCCGTCCACTTGTCCGTTTACAATCTTACCTTCTTTTTGCTTGTTGCCATTGGGATTATAGATCAGGAGATCGTAATCTTTCTTGCCGCTTTTTTTATTTTGAAAAATAATTTTTCCTTTTTCATCATACGCTTTGTATTCCTGGAGAATATCATTTTTATAGATATACTCGGCCGTCAATCTTCCTTTATAATCATAATAAGACGACACGTCCTCATTTTTTCCATTCGAATATGTTTCTCTTGAAAACAACGTGTCGTTATCGAAGTAGCTCAACCACACGCCGTCTTTCTTTCCTTCCTTTGTATACTTGCCGACATTGTCCACTTTTCCATTCGCATAATAGCTTTTAAAATCGCCGGTCATCGTACCTGCAGTATAGTTCGCGTCTGTTTGCTTCGCGTTTTCCGGCCAGTTAAAATATTCCGTAAACTTGCCGTTCAGCTTTCCGTTCAGGATCATTCCTTTTTGTTTCAGGTGGCCGTTGTCATAATATTGAATGAAATCGCCGACATACTGATCATTCACCACTTTCACATCGTACTGTAATTTCCCGTTCGGATAATATGTGAGCTCGTGCCCGTTTTCTTTATCGTTGACATAGCTCGCCACGATTTTTTTCAATCCGGTAGGATAGTAAGAAGTCTGTTCGCCTTCAAACATATTATTTTTGAAAACTTTGTTGCTGTTGATGCTTCCGTTTTCATAATAATTTTGAACCGGGCCTTCAATCGTTCCGGCCTTGTACGTCTCCATCGTTTTCATCAGCCCGCTCTGATAGTAGAATTTCCACTGGCCTGTACGCTGGTTGGAATTATCGAATGCGCCCTCCGATTTAAGAATACCGTTGGAATAAAAATAATTCCAGTAACCGACTTCCTGCTTTTGTGCGTTCACGTTTCCTGCCGCGATAATTTTTCCTCCGCTGTACCAGTGGCTCACCGGCACGCTCTTTCCGTTAATCGTCGTTTCAAATGTGGAATGCGCGCTCATATAATCTTTAAACCAATCGGAAAAGCGCGTCATGTCGTCGCTGTTCTTCTTGATCCAGGTATTCACCTTTTCAATTTCCAATCCCGACAACATATTATAAACAAAAGGCTCAAACAAATTTTTCTTGTTCATCTCCACGTACATCGGTGCGTAGAATTGCATGAAGAAACCTTTGTCGTCCTTGTTCACCGAAATTTTTTCAAATATCAATTGCAGCTGTTTCGTCAGCGAATAATTTAAATCAATTTTCGATTTATATTTTGCGGTTGTCGCCACCTTCGATTTGATCAGCGCTTCCAGCTCTGAAAAATCATCGAGATCACTGAGGCCTGCAATATCTTCTGCATCATCAAAACGATATTCGTTCTGCGCCAATTTTTCGAGGCGCGCTAACACCAATTTTGCACGGTCGGACGTGTTGTCGAGCGTCATATAAAATGACCATGCCAACATCGCCGGCACCACCCTTTCCAGCACAGTGGGATCCGAAGCTTGGAATTCACGTGACTTGAAGTCGCGGC
>JADMIO011246845.1_pt1 | contig 74223 bp, 82 predicted proteins | sample 8958161 | NCBI WGS metagenome assembly JADMIO01 (sample SAMN16585339, study PRJNA669376) | soil metagenome | isolation source: Crop rotation soil | place: USA: Cullars Rotation, Alabama | collected 2011
CCGCCGAGATCGTGTTCGTCGACGACGGGTCGAGCGACGGCACGCTCGCGGCGTTGCGCGCGGCGGCGGCCGACCCGGCGGTGCGCTATGTCTCGTTCACCCGCAATTTCGGGCACCAGGCGGCGCTGCGCGCCGGCCTGCGGCACGCCCGCGGCCGCGCCGTCGTGGTCATGGATGCCGATTTCGAGCACCCGCCCGAACTGATCCCCGAGCTCGCCGCCGCCTGGCGCGCGGGCGCCAAGATCGTCGCCACCCAGCGCCTCGACGACGAGCGGCAGGTTTCGGCCATGAAGCGGCTCACGTCCGAACTTTATTACCGGCTGCTCGATGCCATCGGCGACGTGCGCATCGCCCCGGGCAGCGCCGACTACATGCTGATCGACCGCGCGGTGGTCGACCTGATCAACGGTCTCGAGGACCAGGAGATCTTCCTGCGCGGCCTCGTGCGCTGGCTCGGCTACCCGATGGCGACCGTGCCGTTCGCGCGCGGCACGCGGCGCGAGGGCGACAGCAAGTTCTCGCTGCGCCGGATGGTGGAGCTTGCGATCGCCGGCATCGCTGCGCACAGCGTGCGGCCGCTGCGCTTCGCGGTGTGGCTCGCGCTCGCCTTTGCGGCGCTCGGAATTCTGCTGGTCGTCTATTCGATCGTGAGCTTCCTGTTCATCCAGCACACGGTCGCCGGCTGGTCGTCGATCATGGCGGCGATCGCGATCCTCGGCGCGGCGCAGCTCCTGGTGCTGGGCATCATCGGCGAATATGTCGGCCGCATCCTGCGCGAGACGCGCAAGCGGCCGAGCTACGTGGTGGCGGAGACGGAGGGAGAAAAGCGCGTTACGCCACCGCCCTGATCACCCGCCCCACCTTCTCGAACAAATCGCCGATCTCGTCCCCGTTGATGATCAGCGGCGGGGTGAGCGCGATGGTGTCGCCGGTGACGCGGATCACGATGTCCTCGTCCTCGAAGCCGCGCACCATCGCGTCATAGGCGCGGCGGCCGACCGCGCCCGGATAGGACGCGAGATCGATGCCGGCAGTGAGCCCGACGGTGCGGATGTCGAGCACGTTCGGCTTGCCCTTGAGGCTCATGGCGGCGTCCGCGAACACCGGCTCCATCATCTTGGCGCGTCCGAACAGGTCCTCCTTGCGGTAGAGCTCGAGCGTCGCGAGACCGGCCGCGCAGGCGAGCGGATGCGCCGAATAGGTGTAGCCGTGGAACAGTTCGGCCACGTGCTCGGGCCCGCGCATGAAGGCATCGTGGATCGTGTTGCTGGCGATGACGCCGCCCATCGGCACGGTGCCGGAGGTGACGCCCTTGGCGAACGTGATCATGTCGGGCTCGACGCCGTAGCGCTCCGCCGCGAACGCATGACCGAGCCGGCCGAAGCCGGTGATGACCTCGTCGAAGATCAGCAGGATGCCGTGCTTGTCGCAGATCTGGCGCAGCCGCTGCAGATAGCCTTTCGGCGGCGGGAGGACGCCGGTCGAGCCAGCCATCGGCTCCACGATCACGGCCGCGACGGTCGAGGCGTCGTGCAGCGCGACGATGCGCTCGAGGTCGTCGGCGAGATGGCCGCCCCATTCGGGCTCGCCCTTGGTGAAGGCCTGACGCTCGCGGTTGTAGGTCGACGGCAGGTGATCGACGCCGGCCAGCATGGCGCCGAAATGCCTCCGGTTGGCGGAAATGCCGCCGACCGAAATGCCGCCGAAGCCGACGCCGTGATAGCCGCGCTCGCGGCCGATCAGGCGCGTGCGCGAGGCTTCGCCGTTGGAGTGATGATAGGCGAGCGCGATCTTGAGCGCGGTGTCGACCGCCTCCGAGCCGGAATTGCAGAAGAACACGTGGTCGAGATCGCCGGGCGCAAGCGCCGCAATCCGGTTGGCCAGTTCGAATGCCTTCGGATGGCCGAACTGGAACGCCGGCGCGTAATCAAGCTCGGACGCCTGGGTCTGGATCGCGTCGACGATCGCATCGCGATTGTGGCCGGCATTGACGCACCACAGCCCGGCGGTCCCGTCGAGCAGGAGCCGGCCGTCGACGGTGAGGTAGTGCATGTCCTTGGCGCGCGCGATCAGCCGCGGCCCGGCCTTGAAGGCGCGATTGGGCGTGAACGGCATCCAATAGGCTTCGAGGTCGTTGGGAATGGCCGCGACGGGTCCGACGCGACGGGTCTCCGACATGGGACTGCTCCAGGCCATCGCGGCAAACCGCCGCGCGCGGTTGGTACTTACCAGCAGATACCGGCGCAGCAAATTCCCAGTGAGAATCCCCGTGCCGGGTCACCCGCCAGAGAGGAAAAAATATCGTTGGAAATACAATTATAAGTTGAAGTACGTATTAACATATTCTCAGGGTAGGGTCATCTTCTTGCGTATGCAAGTCGCGACCGACGACATCAGGGCCGCACTTGGTCGGGTCGCCGGTAGCCGGCTCTTCAAAGCCTCGCAACCTCTCACGGCATTCCTGCGCTACGTCGTCGAGCGGTGGCTCGCGGGCGAAACCTCGCGCCTCAAGGGCTACACGATTGCGGTCGAGGCGCTCGGCCGCCCCGCCAGCTTCGATCCGCGCATCGATCCGATCGTGCGGGTGGCGGCGGGCCGGCTGCGGCGGCGGCTCGCGCGCTATTACGCCGGCGAGGGTGCCGCTGACCCATTGCTGATCGAGCTGCAGAAGGGTCGCTACATTCCGGTCTTCCGCTGGCGCGGCCCGCGGGAGCCTCCGCCCGGAGACGCCGGCGGCTGCGCCGATCCCGATCTGGGCGCGGCGCTGCGGCAGATCATCCAGGTCTGCCGGCTGCAGATGCAGACGATGGCCGCCGAGATCGAGACCGCCGAGCGCATCCTCGCGCACGCTTGCCCCTCCGGGACGCGGCTGCTACCAACCGCGCCGTCCTCCCGCAATGCAATCGCGAGCACGGCCGATGGCCGACAAGAGCGAAAAATCGAACAAGCTCAAGGCGCGGTTGCCGCGCGGCCTCGCCGATCGCGGGCCCGGCGAAATCGCCGCGACGCGGCGGATGATCGAGGCGATCCGCACGGTCTATGAGCGCTACGGCTTCGAGCCGGTGGAGACGCCGGCGATCGAATACACCGACGCGCTCGGAAAATTCCTGCCCGACCAGGATCGCCCGAATGAGGGCGTGTTCTCGTTCCAGGACGACGACGAGCAGTGGCTGTCGCTGCGCTACGATCTCACCGCGCCGCTGGCGCGCTACGTGGCGGAAAATTTCGACGCGCTGCCGAAGCCGTATCGCAGCTATCGCGCGGGTTACGTCTATCGCAACGAAAAACCCGGGCCGGGCCGCTTCCGTCAGTTCATGCAGTTCGACGCCGACACGGTGGGCGCGGGCGGCATGGCGGCCGACGCCGAGATTTGCATGATGGCGGCGGATACGATGGAGGCGCTCGGCGTTCCGCGCGGATCATATGTCGTTAAACTGAACAATCGAAAAATTCTCGATGGCGTTCTTGAGTCAGTTGGTCTTGGCGGCGAGGCAAATGCCGCTAGGCGCCTCACTGTGCTGCGAGCGATCGACAAGCTCGATCGACTTGGCATTGAGGGCGTAAGAGCTCTCTTGGGCGAAGGCCGAAGAGATGAAAGCGGCGATTACACAAAAGGAGCTCAACTCGACGAGAGCCAGATTGGTGTGATCTTGAGCCAAATGACTCCGGCTGATGAAGACGAATCCGTAGGTGACGGACCGACGACTATTACTGTCAGGTTGTGGAAGGATGATCCTCCAGTTGCTCCGGAGGATGAAAGCGCGAAGCCCGTTAGCAAAAGCTATCCGGTTCATGCGCTTGTTGGTGAAGGCTATAACGAACTTACTCAAATCCTTAGTCTTACCAGCGCCGCCGGATACGGATATGATCGCATCCGCATGGATCCATCCGTCGTTCGCGGCCTCGAATACTACACCGGCCCGGTCTACGAAGTTGAACTCACTTTCGAGAGCAAGGACGAAAAGGGCCGCCCGGTACGCTTCGGTTCGGTCGGCGGCGGCGGGCGCTACGACGGCCTCGTGTCGCGCTTCCGCGGCGAGCCGGTGCCGGCGACCGGCTTCTCCATCGGCGTGTCGCGCTTGATGGCGGCGCTCACGCATCTTGGCAAGATCGAGACCAAGCCCGAGCCCGGTCCGGTGGTCGTCACAGTGTTCGATCCGGCCCGCATCGCCGACTACCAGAAGATGGTTGCGACGCTGCGCAACGAGAACATCCGCGCCGAGCTTTATCTCGGCTCCGGCAAGTTCGGCCCGCAGATGAAATACGCCGACAAGCGCGGCGCGCCGTGCGTCGTCATCCAGGGCGGCGACGAGAAGGCGAAAGGCGAGGTGCAGATCAAGGACCTGATCCTTGGCGCCACGCTCAGCGCCACCAAGGACCGCGAGGAATATCTGAAGAAGCAGGCCGAGGCACAGTTTGCGGTGCCGGAAACCGAGCTGATCGAAGGCGTGCGCCGCGTACTCGCGCGTCACAAGGTGACGTGGGGCTGAACAGCTTTCGCAGGGGCAAGGACACAACAACGCTCGGCCGTTTCTGCGCGGCGGAACTTCGTGACGCTCGCGCTATTATCGCTCCGCATGAAGCACCTCACCGTCCGCCACGCCACCACCTACCGCTACGCCCGGCCGGTGACGTTCGGTCCGCACCGGCTGATGCTGCGGCCGCGCGACAGCCACGATCTGCGCCTGACGGCGGCGGAGCTGACGTTGTCGCCGCCCGGCACCGTGCGCTGGGTGCACGATGTGTTCGGCAATTCGGTCGCGCTCGTCGACTTCGCGCAGCCCGCGGCCGAGCTGACGATCGTCTCGACGCTGGCGCTCGATCGCTATGCGCTGGCGCGGCCGGTCTTTCCGATCGATCCCGAGGCCGAGCTTTATCCGTTCGTCTATTCGGCCGGCGACCGCAGCGATCTCGGCCGCCTGCTGGAGCGGCACTATCCCGATCCGCATGAGGCCGTGGACAAATGGGCGAAGACGTTCGCGCCGCACCGGCCGAGCGGCACGCTCAACGTGCTCGCAACCATGAACAAGTCCATCCGCGAAACCTTCGCCTATTCGGCGCGCGAGGAGGAAGGCACGCAGTCTCCGGTCGAGACACTCGAACGCAAAGCCGGCTCCTGCCGCGACTATGCGCTTCTGTTCATCGAGGCGGCGCGCACGCTCGGTTTCGGTGCGCGCTTCGTCAGCGGCTATCTCTACGATCCAGCGCTCGACGGCGGCACCGCGGCGCATGGCGCCGGCGCTACGCATGCCTGGGCCGAGGTCTATCTGCCGGGCGCCGGCTGGGTCGAATACGATCCGACCAACGGCGTGGTGGCGGGCGAGAACCTGATCCGGGTCGCGGTCACGCGCGATCCCTCGCAGGCGGTGCCAATCGCCGGCAGCTTCCACGGCGACGCGGCGGATTATCTCGGCATGACGGTCGAGGTGGTGGTCAGCACGCAGGCGGCCTGACCGTCATTGCGAGGAGCGAAGCGACGAAGCAAACCAGTGTCGAATTCACTTCTTCAGCGGCGGTCCTTTCGGAGCGCCGGGCGCGCCCGGGATGTTCTTCTGCAAGTCGTGAACGTTGATCTTGCGGCCGCCCGCCATGACGATGTCGCCCGGCTTCTGGTCCGGCTTGCAGGCACCGAGCCACTTCGCGTCGATGGTCATGTTGGATTCACCGCCGGCCGCCATGCCGGGCGCGGGCGCGCCATCCCGCTTCGAATTGACCTTCACGGTGTAGGCGCTGTTGAAGTCGCCGGAGACGACGCCGTGCGAGGTCGTGGTGGCGGCGCCGATCTTGCAGACGCTGTCGACCACGATCGTGCTGCCGACCTGCTGCACGTCCTGCTTCGAGCACATGTCGCGGCGCATGGCGCCGCCGATCGTGTTCATCTCCTTGTCGGTCGCGGCGTCGATGCAGTGCTGCATGGTCTGCGCCGGGATGTTGCGCCCCTCGAATGTCATCTTGAGCTCCCACAGCCCGGGCTTGCGGGCCGGCAGATCGAGCGCCGCGGCCGGCGAAATGCCGGCAACGATGAGAACAATGAGCGGCAGGCCGTGACGCATGGTGCATCCCCCGGATGAATGAGCCGGCGGCGGACTCGAAACGTCCGCCGCGTCAGGTCAAAGCTGGCGAGGAAGTGCGGCCTTGTCGTGTCACTCGACGCTGATCGTGCCGACGGCGGGTTCCCGCGCCGGCCGGCGCCGGGGCGGATCGCCGCGCAGCCGCGCTTCCGGCAGGATGTAGCGGCCGATGGTCGGGCTCCACAGGCAATTGAAGGCGATGACACCGCCATATTGCCGCTGCACGCTCGACATGCGCGCATATTTGTCCCAGCGGGCGCACCACTCGTCGGCGGCCGCCCGCGCCACCAGCTCGTTGTCCGGCGTCCACACCATGATGCCGCTGGTGTCGTTGCCCTTGATGTTGGGGTAGTCGATGGCGCCGACGGCCGGCGCGACCGGCAGCCACGCCGGCGCTTTCAGCGAGAGCTCTGCGGCCTGGCCCGCCGACAAGGCGAACCCCAGCACAGCCGCCACAACCGCAATCCGCGCTCCACGCATGACGCAACGCCTCCACAGACCCCGCTCGCCGCAAAGCTTAAACGGTGCCTGCAACGACCGGAAGCGGGCGGCGGCGGATTAACCGCGGAGTGTGGCTTCACAGCATCGCGTAGGCGGAGGCCACCATGCCGACCGGCCGCTTGTCGACCGCGCTGTAGAGCATGACGCGGCCGAAGCTCGTGGTCCGCCCGATCCGCACCACGCGGGCGTCGGCGACCACGTCGAAATTCACCGGCCGCAGGAAATGCATGGTCTGGTCGATCGGTGTCATCGGCCGGTAGCCGTTCCAGGCCGCCGAGCAGGCGATCACCATGGCGGTGTCGGCGAGCGCGGTGAGTGCCTGGCCGCAAACCACACCGCCATCGCGGCAAATCTTTTGCGTGAACGGCAGGCGCACCACCGCGCCCGGCTGCCAGTCCGCCGCCGCACCCGGCGGGCGGCCGGCTTCGACGATCTCGACCAAAAGCCCGAGATCCTGCACCCAGGGTGCGAACACCTCGGTCATCAGGCTTCCAGCTGCCTGAATACCGAACAACGATTCGACGACTTCAAACCGGCGCGCCTCGAGCATCCAACCTTCTCCCGCCCGACGCGATACCAACGAGCCCCTGCGAATCTCACTTCCCCGCGCAAAGTCTATACCGGGACGGCGGCGACGGTAGCGCCGTAACGCGTCCCGCCTGTGATGAAACTGTGGTCAACTCGCCCGGATCGCCGAATAATTGTGGTCAACTTGCCATAAGCGGGAACGTGCCTCCTGCCCCGGCTGCAAATCCGGGAACGCGCCAGCGCGCGCTGCCACGTGGCGCGCGCGCAACAGCGCCCGGCGTTTCGCAGTCCGGGCGCGCTCCCGGCCTTGACCCCACCCCGCCGGCGCGGCACCGTCGCCACTAGATTTCTTGTTGCGTCAGGAGTTGCACCATGTCCGGCCGCGCCGCCCTGTCAGCTCTCGCGCTTGCCGTGACCTTCGCGCTTGCGCCCGCCGGCACCGCCACGGCCGCGAGCCTGTTCGAACTGAACTTCGGCCTCTCCGGCCCGCGTTATGACGGCGTGCTGCCGCCGTGCGACGCGCCGGCCGCCCTGAACAAGATCAGGGGCCGGTTCAGCGAGAAGGAAGGGCGCTTCTGGCACTCCGATCTGGCCATCGTGGGGTTCGAAAAGATCCGCGAGACGGCGTTCCGGACCTGGGCGCCCAACACCATTCCGCGGCGCTTCTGCAGCGCCATCGTGGAAATTTCCGACGGCATCAAACGCCCGATCCATTACGCGATCGGCGAGGACACCGGCATGATCGGCGCCTCCAACGGCGTCGAATGGTGCGTGGTCGGGCTCGACCGCAACATGGCCTTCAGTCCCGGTTGCAAGATGGCGCGGCCCTGAGCGCGATTGCGCGAGGCCTCCGGCTGCGACGGCCCGCTTACGACTGTCCGACGAAACGTCCCACATAACGGATCGGCCATTGCGGCGTCGCCGGGGTCGTCGTTGTGACGGTTACCGTCAGCGTGGCCCTGCCGATCGCATACGTGGCGGCGGCGGTGGCGATCCCGGCCGCTGCCACCGTCATGGTCGAAATGGTAGCGACGGTCGCCAGTCCAAAGATGATGGTGCGGAACATGGGTAGCCTCCCACGAGCGGACTTTGATCGACCCCTTGATGCTTAGTGGTCGACGCCCGCTCCCGGGTTCACTGACCCGCCGAAGGAGGGAGGGCACCCGGGGCACAAATCTCAGGACGGCGCGCCGCTCTCCAATTTGTTCTTGAAATGTTCCGTCGCCTGTGAAACGCTGGCGGCCGTCTCGTCCGGTCTCTTAGTCAGGGGGCGTCCATGTTGACCCATCGTTCGGCCATCGCCGCCGTCGTTGCGTTGCTCTTTGCCACCAGCGCGCCGGCCCAGGACCGGCGCCAGAACCAGCCCGGCCAGTTCGATTTCTACGTGCTGGCGCTGTCATGGTCGCCGTCGTTCTGCGAAGCCTCGCAGGAGCGCGCGCCCAACCGGCGGCCCGACCAGCAGTGCGGCGAGCGGCCCTATTCCTTCGTGGTGCACGGGTTGTGGCCGCAATACGCCAAGGGCTTTCCCGAGTTCTGCCTGCAGCCGTCGCCGCGGCTCGACCGCAACATCGTGTCGGCGATGCTCGACCTGATGCCGGCGCCGCGGCTGATCTTCAACGAATGGGACAAGCACGGCACCTGCTCGGGCCTGCCGGCGCGCGGCTATTTTGAAACCATCCGCAAGGCGCGCGCCGCGATCAAAATCCCCGACGCCTATATCGAGCCCGCGGGCGTGCTGACGGTGACGCCGAACGAGGTGCAGGAGGAATTCGTCAAGGCCAATCCAGGCCTCACGCGCGGCGCCATGGCGGTGACTTGCGACAGCAAGCGGCTCTCCGAGGTCAGGATCTGTCTCGGCAAGGACCTCAAGTTCCAGGAGTGCCCGGAGGTCGCCCGGCGCGCGTGCCGGCGCGAGCCGCTCGTCATGCCGCCGGTGCGCGGCGGCAAGGGCGCGGCGCTTCAGTCCCCCGCTCAAGTGCCGGTTCGATTCACGGCGCGCTAACCATGCGGTGCGTTCCGGCGCCGATCCCGGCCGCGCCGCGGCGCGCAGCCATCGCGCCTTAACACCCTCGCCCCCTTAAAGCACACGCGTGGTTGCAACGGAGTGGTAACGGAAAGTTTCTAGCTTCGCCGCCGGGGCTCAAGGGGTAATGGCTGCGCGATGCGCCGTCTCAAGGACTATCTCAAACTGATCACCTGGCAGAGCGGGCTTTCCTATCTCGCGCTCTGGGCCGTCACCTTCTGGACGCTCGACGAGGGCGCGCTGGTGTTCGGCAATTCGGGCGTGTGCCATCCCGACGAAGCCAAGGTGCTGTTCTACTGGGTGTGCGATCCATCGAGCCCGCTGTCATGGCTCGCCAGCATCGCCAATGTGGCGCTGACCGCGACCGTGTGGGCACCGGTCTATGTGGCGGCGGCTTCCGTTCAGTCCGACGCCATGGCGATCGCGGTGCCGATCGTCGCCGTCCACGTCATCGGGCTTCCGCTCGGGCTGTTCGTGCTGATGCGCATGATGGCAACTGCGCTCGATCTGCGGCGCAGGTTCCCGGGCAACGGCCAGCCGCACGCTGTTGCCGGTCTTGTCGCCGCCATGCCGATAGCGGCATCCGCTTCGCCCACCGCGATAGGAAATGCCGGCGCGCCGCCGCTGACCAAGCCGGTCCGGAAGATCAAGGCGCGCCACGAATTCGGCTTGCGCAGCCGCACCGACGATCGTTCGCCGCCGCCGGCCCAGGTCGAGGACAAGCGCAGGCGCTGACAGGACTCGGTTGTGAGTCCGATCGCAGGTCCTTCCGGCAAGCCCGATGAACTATCGCCACGCCTTCCACGCCGGCAGTTTTGCGGACGTCGTCAAGCACGCGGCGCTCGCGCGCATTCTCATGCATCTGCGCGGCAAGCCGGCGGCGTTCCGCGTGATCGACACGCACGCGGGCGCCGGACTCTACGATCTCGCCGGACCGGAGGCGGTGCGCAGCCTCGAATGGCGCGACGGCATCGGCAAGCTTTTCGCTGCGGCGGTGCCCGAGCCCGCGCGCACGCTGCTCAAGCCCTACCTCGAAGCGGTCGCGGCGCTCAACGGCGCGGGCGCGCTCGCGACCTATCCCGGATCGCCCGCGCTTACGCGTGCGCTCATGCGCACGCAGGACCGTCTCATCGCTTGCGAGCTCGAGCCCGGCGCCGCGGTGGCGCTCAAGCGCAACCTGGCGCGCGATCGCCGCGTCAAGACGCTGGCGATCGACGGCTGGACCGCGCTCAATGCCTATGTGCCGCCGCCGGAGCGGCGCGGCCTCGTGCTGATCGATCCGCCGTTCGAGGATGCCGGCGATTTCTCGCAGCTCGCGCTCGGTCTCGAAGCCGCGCACCGCAAATGGGCCACCGGCACCTACCTGCTGTGGTATCCGATCAAGGACCGCGCCGCCCCCGACGCGCTGGCGCGGCGGCTGCGCCGCAGCGGTATCGCCAAGATCCTGCGCGCCGAGCTCAGCGTCGCGCCGCTCGTGACCGACGGCCCGCTCAGCGGTTGCGGGCTGATCGCGGTCAATCCGCCGTTCACGCTCGAAACCGAGCTCGGCGCGATCTTGCCGGCGCTGGCGGCCGTGCTGGCCGGCGGGGCCGGCGCCCACCGCATCGACTGGCTGGCGGCCGAAGCCTAGCTGTCCCGGAAATGTGGGTCCCGGTTTTCCGAAAAGGACATCTGGTTTTCGATCACGCTCTGGTTATGCCACTTTTCCACAGGCTGGAATTCGTCTAGCCTTTGCCCCGCTGGCTTTGACGTTCCGCCTCCTGTGGGGGCCGGCGGAGTGACGCGGGCCGTAACGGGCCCATGCCTATCCCCGTTTGCGAATGTCCGGCCGAGCCGTCGCGCCGTGGGGGCCGGCGGCGGCACCATGGGGATGGGAGTTTTCCCGATGGCAATGGGTGGTACCGTCAAGTTCTTCAATGCCGAGCGTGGCTACGGCTTCATCAAGCCGGATGACGGGGGACGCGATGTGTTCGTGCACATCACCGCCGTCGAGCGCGCCGGACTGAAGGCCTTGAACGAAGGACAACGCATCTCCTTCGACGTCGAGCCCGACAAAAAGGGCAAAGGTCCGAAAGCCGTCAATCTCGTGATCACCGGCTGAGGCGCCTTGCCGGGCGCGCCATCTGGCGCGTCCGCGACCACGATCTTCCTGCTCAATGCTGCTCGCCGGCTGCGCGCCGGTAGCGGCCAGAAAGGTGAATTGACCGATGGCTACAGTTCGTGCGGGCTTTGGTTCTCCGTTCGGCCGCAAGGCGAGGATCGCGATCAGCGTGCTCGGCCTCGATCAGAAGGTGAAGGCGGAGCCCACGCTGGAGAGCAACGATCCGGTGCGCGAACGCAATCCGCTCGGCAAGGTGCCGGTGATGCTGTGCGACGACGGCGACGTGCTGTTCGATTCGCCGGTCATCCTCGAATATCTCGACGCGCTCGCGGGCGGCGGAAAAATTCTTCCGAAGGAAGGCAAGGCGCGCTTCGACGCGCTGCGCCTCGAAGCGCTGGCCGACGGCATCCTCGATGCGTCGATCCTGCAGGTGTACGAAGGGCGCTACCGGCCGGCGGAAAAGCACGAGCAGAAATGGCTCGACATGCAGGCCGGCAAGGTCGCGCGCGGGTTGGCGGCGCTGGAAAAATCGCCGCCCGCCATCGACTCCCCGCCCAATGTCGGACAGATCACCGTCGCCTGCGCGCTCGGCTATCTCGACTTCCGCTTCAAGGGCGAGTGGCGCAAGAGTCACCCGAAGCTGGTCGCGTGGCTCGACAATTTTGCAGCCAAGGTGCCGGCCTTCGACGCCACCAAGCCGCCGGCGCATTGACCGACCGACACGTGTTGTGTGTCCCGGCCGTGAATCAAAAAGCCCCGGAACGAGGTCCGGGGCTTTTCGCATCTCGTGTCTGCGCGGCGATCAGAACCGGTAGTTGAGGCCGCCGCGGAAGATGTTGGTCGAATACGTCACGTTGTCGGTCGCGAACAAGCCGTTGCAGCTGATGCCGCAATTGAACTTGCCGAGGTCGACGTAGAGATATTCGGCCTTCACGCTCCAGTTGCCGGCCGCGGCGAACTCGATGCCGCCGCCAACGGTCCAGCCCACATTGGTCTGCGATGCGCCCGGCAGAAGCGGCGTGCTTGCCTTGATGTCGCCGACCGCGAGACCGCCGGTGACGTAGGGCAGCACGCGATCGAACGCGTAGCCGATGCGGCCGCGGAACGTCGCGAGCCAGGTGTCGCTGGTGTTGCAGCCGAGCGGGCAGAACGTTGTCGTAGAGCCCTTGATGTTGGCCCAGTTGACGTCGCCCTCGAGGCCCAACACGGTCTGGCCCATCTGCCAGTTGTAGCCGGCGGTGCCGCCCACCAGCCATCCCGACGTATTGAAGCTGTCGGCGGTGTCCCACCGCGAACGGCCCCAACCGCCGCCGCCATTGATGCCGATATAGAACCCCGTCCAGTTGTAGACCGGATTGTAGACCGGCGCCTTCGTGATCGGCGGCTCGTAGCGGCGGGACAGATCGGCGGCTCCAGCCGGTCCGACGAGTGCCGCCCAGGCGAGGGCGCCAACACTAGCGAGAAGTACGCGTTTCATTGCCCAACCTCCTCTAAGCATGTGGCGTGACAGTATTCGAAAATTTTCGAGAGTCCTAGTGCAATAAAGCCACACAAATCGACAAAATATCGTGCCTTTATATGCCTTTAATGCTGCCATCAACCTGCCGCGAATATGGCAAACAACTAGTGAATGCGGCCGAACGTGGTTAATGAATACTATATTTGAACGGAGTCTGGCCATGATCGCTCCCCACACCGCCGGGCCACTGCGCCAATGCGGGACGGGGCGCGCTGGTTCCGGGATAAATGCGGAAAATGAAAGGCGCGGAAGTTCCAGCGGAACTTATGCCGCGCCTTGCAGGAGCCGAAGCATCAGAAACGGTAGTTGACGCCGATGCGCACCAGGCTCGATTCCAGGCCATTGTTGAAGCCGGTGACCGTGAACCGGCGGTCGGACAGGTCGACGTAGAGATATTCGATCTTGGCGTTCCAGTGCGGCGCGAAGCCGACTTCGACGCCAGCGCCCGCGGTCCAGCCGAGGCTGGTGCGGTTCTCGGTCAGGAGCCCGACCGTCTCGGCACGCAGGTTGCCGTAGGCGAGGCCGCCGGTCGCATAGAACAGGATGTTGTTGTAGGCGTAACCGGCGCGGCCGCGCAGGGTGCCGAACCACGGATTGGAGAATTTCCACGGCGCGAACGTGTCCTCGGCGCCGGTGAGCTGCAGGTCCGTCTCCGCGCCGACCACGAACTGGCCGAAGTGCCAGTTGTAGCCGCCGGTGATGCCGCCGAGCGCGCCCGAGGGCTTGGTCGGATTATTGGTAGTGCGGCCCCACTGGTATCCGAGATTCAAGCCGAGATAGGGGCCGGTCCAGCTGTAGATGCTGCTGACCGGCGCGGCCTTGTAATACGGCGAGTAGGGCAGGTCGGCCGCCTGCGCGCTTGCCGCTGCCAGCGCGATCGCGAGTGCCGAAACGCCAAATGCCGAAGCAGCAAGTGCGATCTTGTTCATGCGAGCCTCCACGGACGCAAACGTCACGATGTCTTTGGGACGATGTCTTGAAAAAAATTATCGAGATTTCGCAGTTAAACAGTGATGAATCATTAGGTTTAAGCATTCGCCATAGCTAAAAATCTGTATATCGGCGCAAATACTTTGATGCCCGGTTCACCATGACTTGAGGACCGCGTCACGAGCGCTTGCGCCGCGCTTCACCCGGGCTGCGTGCGCGGCCGCCGCTGGCCCCAACCGCCGCGAGCCCCTACTTTCCCTGCCATGAACGGCCCGAAGAAAGACGTCGATCCTGCAAGCGAGCTCGTCGAGGAAGACGACGAGGAGAGCCTGCCCGAGGTCGAGCACGAAACCACGATCGACCTCGCCGCGGGCGCGGGTCCGCTGGCCGCCGGGACTGCCGCCATCGTGCGCGACGCCAGGCTCGCGCCCAGCGCGCCCGGCGTCTATCGCATGATCGATGGCCACGGCGACGTGCTCTATGTCGGCAAGGCGAAGAACATCAAGAAGCGCATCGTCGCCTACACCCGCCCGACCGCCTACGACACGCGCATCGAGCGCATGATCGCCGCCACCGCCTCGCTCGAATTCGTCACGACCGCGACCGAGACCGAGGCGCTGCTGCTCGAAGCCAACCTGATCAAACGGCTGCGCCCGCGCTTCAACGTGCTGCTGCGCGACGACAAATCGTTTCCCTACATCCTGATCACGTCCGACCACTGGGCGCCGCAGATCCTCAAGCATCGCGGCGCGCACACGCGCAAGGGTCACTACTACGGCCCGTTCGCATCGGTCTGGGCGGTCAACCGCACCATCACGGCGCTGCAGCGCGCCTTTCTGTTGCGCTCGTGCTCGGACGGCTTCTTCGAGAGCCGCACGCGGCCGTGCCTGCTCTACCAGATCAAGCGCTGCTCCGGTCCCTGCACGCGCGAGATCGAATACGCCGAATACAGCGAGCTGGTGCGCGAGGCCAACGCCTTCCTGTCCGGCAAGAGCCGCGCCGTGAAGGAAGAGCTCGCCGCCGAGATGGAGAACGCGTCGGCGGCGCTCGACTTTGAGCGCGCCGCGATCTATCGCGACCGCCTCGCCGCCTTCTCGGCGGTGCAGGCGCACCAGGGCATCAATCCGCGCGGCATCGAGGAAGCCGACGTGTTCGCGGTGCACCAGGAGGGCGGCTTCAATTGCGTCGAGGTGTTCTTCTTCCGCACCGGGCAGAACTGGGGCAATCGCGCCTATTTTCCGAAGGCCGACCGGTCGCTCGGGCCGGGCGAGGTGCTGGGCGCGTTTCTGGCGCAGTTCTACGACGACAAGCCGGCGCCGCGGTTGATCCTGATCTCGCACGCGATCGAGGAGCACGCGCTCCTGAGCGAGGCGCTGGCGGCCAGGAACGAGCACAAGGTCGAGATCGCGCATCCGCTGCGCGGCGAGAAGAAGGATCTGGTCGATCACGCGCTCGCCAATGCGCGCGAGGCGCTCGGGCGCAAGCTTGCCGACACTTCCTCGCAGCGCAAGCTGCTCGCGGCGCTGGCCGAATGCTTTAGCCTGCCGCGCGTGCCGCGGCGCATCGAGGTCTACGACAACAGCCACATCCAGGGGACGAACGCGGTCGGCGCGATGATCGTCGCCGGCGGCGAGGGCTTCCAGAAGAACCAGTACCGCAAGTTCAACATCCGCTCGGCCGACCTCACGCCCGGCGACGATTTCGGCATGATGCGCGAGGTGCTGACCCGCCGCTTCAAGCGGCTGATGGAGGAAGCGCCGCGGCAACTTGCTCTGTTGGGTGAGGGGTTGTCTTCAACTGCGCCGGACCCCTCACCCGGCCTCGCGGCGCTCGGCCACCCTCTCCCGCAAGGGGAGAGGGTTTCTGAGCAAGCGGCAACGGATGCGGACAATGCCGTCGACGACACCGACCTGTCCGACGAATCCGCATCCCCCTGGCCCGATCTCGTCCTCATCGACGGCGGGCGCGGGCAGCTCACCGCCGCGCACGAGACGCTCGCCGGTCTCGGCATCAATGACGTGCCGCTGGTCGCCATCGCCAAGGGGCCGGAGCGCGACGCCGGCCGCGAAACGTTTTTCCAGCCCGGCCGCGAGCCGTTCAAGCTCAAGCCGCGCGACCCGCTCCTGTATTTCGTCCAGCGGCTGCGCGACGAGGCGCACCGCTTCGCGGTGGGATCGCACCGGGCGCGGCGCAAGAAGGACATCCGTGAAGCCGGCCTGCAGGAAATTCCCGGCATCGGCCCGACGCGCAAGCGCGCGCTGCTGCAGCATTTCGGGACGCTGAAGGCGATCGAACGCGCCTCGCCGGCCGATCTCGCCAAGGTGGCCGGCGTGAGCGCCGAGACCGCACGCAAGATCTACGACTTTTTCCACGACCGCCCCGCCTGAGCGCGTGCGACATGTCGGCGTAATGGCGGATTAACGACTGCGTTATGACGAATTCTTGTGTATGGAACTGACGATTGGAGCTTGCGCCGCTATCGGCCCACCACAATTGTAGGCGAGGGTCGATAACAGGCGGCGCACCTTCTGATGTCCGGGCAGGAAGGATATCCTTTGAACATGTCGTCGGTTCCGACGAGGCCCCGGGCAACGCGTCCGCTTTCTGTGCCCAATCTGCTCACCTATGCGCGCATCGTCGCGGTGCCGGCGGTGGTCGCCTGCATGTATTGGCAGGACATCCTGCAGGGCGGGCTGTGGCTGCGCTGGCTCGCGCTCGCGATCTTCGTCGCCGCCGGCGTGACCGACATCCTCGACGGCTATTTCGCCCGCAAATGGGGCGAGCTCTCGAACTTCGGGCGCATGCTCGATCCGATCGCCGACAAGCTCCTGGTGGCGTCCTGCCTGCTGATGCTGGCGGCCGACGGCACCATCCGCGGCTGGTCGCTGTGGGCGGCGATCGTCATTCTCTGCCGCGAAATTCTTGTTTCCGGCCTGCGCGAATATCTCGCCGAGTTGCGCGTCAGCGTGCCGGTCACGCAGCTCGCCAAGTGGAAGACCACGCTGCAGCTCATCGCCATCGGATTCCTGCTGGCGGGCGACGCCGGCGATCTGGTCGTGCCGATCGTGACGCCGATCGGGCTCGCGCTGCTCTGGCTCTCGGCCCTGCTGACGCTGTACACTGGCTGGGACTATTTCCGCGCCGGCGTGCGCCACCTGATCGACGACTGACAACCGAGGACTTTTGGACCGAGGATCTGGCGTGAAGCTGTTGTATTTCGCGTGGGTGCGCGAGCGGGTCGGCAAGGCCGAGGAAAATATCGAGCCACCCGCGCATGTCGCCACCGTCGGCGCCCTGATCGAATGGCTGAGCGGGCGCGGCGACGAATACGCGCACGCGTTCGCCAATCCGAAGGTGATCCGCACTGCGATCGACCGCGCCCACGTCAAGGCGGACGCCGCGATCAAGGGCGCGCGCGAGATCGCGTTCTTCCCGCCGATGACGGGAGGATGAGATGACCGCCACCATCCGCCTGCAGCAGGAAAAATTCGACGCCGCAGTTGAAAGTGCAAAGCTCACGCGCGGACGCACGGATATCGGCGCGGTCGTCACCTTCACCGGCATCTGCCGCGGCGACGAGAGCGGCAAGCCGATCGCGGCGCTCACGCTCGAGCATTATCCGGGAATGGCCGAAGCCGAGATCGCGCGTCACGTCGAGGACGCGCGAGGCCGCTGGCCGCTGCTCGGCGTCACCGTCATCCACCGCTACGGCCGCATCGCGCCCGGCGAGGACATCGTGCTGGTCGTCACCGCCTCATCGCACCGCGAGGCCGCCTTCGCGGCCGCCGAATTTCTGATGGATTACCTGAAGACCCGGGCGCCGTTCTGGAAGCAGGTCGAAGCGGCGGGCAGCGCAAAATGGGTCGAGGCCAAGTCATCCGACGATTCCGCCGCGGATCGCTGGACGCAGGCATCTGGCCGCGGCCAGGTGGCGGAGTGAAAGACGCGAAAAAGGTGGGCACGCTTCGCTTAGCCCACCCTACAAGGGCGCACGTGTAGCGCGGTTGCTCATAGATTGCATCGACCCGCCTTTCGCGCTCGCTCCGGCGGAGTAAAATGGCGGCAAGCCCGATGCAAGGCGCGTATTGCACGCGCGAACCGGAGAACTGATGATGATCCGCATCCTGCTCGCCGCCGCCGTGTCGGCACTCGCCGTCACCGCGGCGCATTCCGCGCAACTTCAATTCTACCAGCTCCCGCAAGGTGCCTATCCGCACGACGTAGCTCCTGCGCCGGACGGCAGCGTCTGGATCAGCGGCCAGCAGCAAGGCTTTGCCGGCCGCTTCGATCCGAAGACCGGCAAGCTCGAAAAGATTTCGCTCGGCAGAGGCGCGGCCCCGCACGGCGTCATCATCGGCGCCGACGGCGGCGTGTGGCTCACCGAAGGCGGCCAGAATGCGATCGCGCGCGTCGACCAGGCCACCAAAGAGGTGAAGATCTTTCCGCTACCGAAGGACGTCGCCAGCGCCAATCTGAATACGCCCGTCATGGATAAGTCCGGCGTGATCTGGTTCACCGGCCAGGCCGGCGTGCACGGCCGGCTCGATCCGAAAGTCGGCAAGGTCGAGGCCTGGAAATCGCCGCGCCGCGGCAGCTACGGTATCGCCGTGACGCCGTCGAACGAAATCTGGTACGCCGCGCTCGCCGGCGATCACATCGGCCACATCGACCGCAACTCGGGCGAGGTCACCATCGTGGAGCCACCGCGCAAGGGCATGGGGCCGCGCCGCATCTGGTCGGATTCCAAGGGCATGCTGTGGGCGAGTTTCTGGAACGGCGGCGGCGTCGGCCGCTACGATCCGGACAAGAAAACCTGGACGCACTATCCGATGCCGCAGAGCAAGTCCGGCACCTACTCGGTGTTCGTCGACGACAAGGATCGCGTCTGGGCCACCGACTGGCTCGCCAATTCGATCCAGAGATTCGATCCGGCGACGGAGAAGTACGAGACATTCCCGAGCGACATGCGTGGCTCGCAGGTGCGCCAGATGGCGGGGCGGCCGGGCGAAGCCTGGGGCGGGGAGTCGGGCACCGACCGGCTGGTGGTGGTCAGGGATTGATATTGGCTCGTGTCCCTGGCGCAGCGCAGCACGAAGCACTTGCGGAGTGGTGCGCTGCAGACCCGGGACCCCAGCTCGCTTTTATTCGGCTACGAAACCGGGGTCCCGGATCAGCGGTGCATCGCTGCGCGCTGCACCGCGTCCGGGACACGCGCGGCTACCGTCTTGCTACCGCGCCTGCTCGAGCAACGTTTTCTTGTACAGCTCGGCCCACTTTTCGGCGCGGCCGAGCATCAAGGCCGTATCGACGATCTTGACCTCGCCCTTGAGGAAGGGCGGATGAATCCTGTTCGTCACGGTGGTGAACTTGCGTTTCGCCAGCAGGTCCTGGCCGTCGCCGATGGCGAAATCCAGAAACAGCACCGCCGCGTTCGGATGTTTCGCCGTCCTGATGACGCCGACGCCTGACGGCTTCGCGATCGCAGGCGGGATCAGCATCCAGTCGACCGGCGCGCCGGCCACTTTTCTCTGCTCCACCGAATAGTCGTAGGGCGTGAGCCCCATCGGCACCTCGCCCGACACCACGAGGTTCGTCAGCAGCGTGTGGCCGACGCGCACCGACACGCCATTCCTGGTGACGATCTCGCGGAAAACATCCATGCCCTCCTTCTCGCCGAGTGCAAGAACCACCTCGGCGAACCAGTCGTAGTCCTTGGCTTCGACGCCGAGCTTGCCCTTCCACTCCGGCTTCGTCAGATCGCGCCAGCTGCGGGGCAGGTTTTCCTTCTTGATCGCGTTGGTGTTGTAGGCCTGCACAAAGCCGTTGAGGTAGACCGGAATCCATCCGCGATGGGCTGGCACGGCCTGCGGGAGCAAATCCGCGATGCCCGGCGATTCGACCCGCTGGAGGATTCGTTCCTGTTGCATGGGCTCGATCGCGGTTGCGTCAATCAAAAGCACGTCCGCGCTGATGCGATTGACCCGGCTCTCCGCGAGCACGCGCTCGAGGACCATGTCGGATCCCGCGCGCCAGGTGTTGACCTTGACGCCATAGGTCTTCTGGAAGGTGGCGATCAGCTCGCCGATGTCGGCCGGAGCCATCGAGGTGTAGAGAGTCAGCTCGGCCTCCTGCCTGGCGCCCTGCTGCAACCGTTGGGCGCGATCGGCGTCGCGGTAGGAGGCGATCTCGGACAGCGTGGGCGCCTGCGCGAAGCCCGCGCGTGGCGTCATCGCCGCAAGGGCGGCAGACAGCATTGCGGCACGCCAGAAAAACTTGCGCCAGCGTTTCATCTTCATCATCCTCGCGCGCGTTGCCTCGCTCTTGCGCGGCAGCGTATGGTGATGGATGCGGGTATGCAAGCAACGTGCCTGGACGGTGACGCGGGCGATGCAATCTACGGTGAGGGCAGGGAGTTTCGGCAATGACGCTGGTGATCAATAACGACGACGTCGCGAAAGTCCTCACCATGGAGGACACGATCGACGCGCTCGAACAGGCCTACAAGGACCTTGCAAGCCGCGAGGCGGTCTGCCGGCCGCGCATCGATATTCGCATTCCCACCAGCGATCCGGCCAAGAACTACCAATGGGGCAGCATGGAAGGTGGTTCGTCGGGCGGCTATTTCGCGGTGCGCATGAAATCGGACGTGGTCTACGAGCAGACCTATAACGGCGTGCTCACGCAGGAAAAATACTGCGTCCGCCCCGGCCTCTATTGCGGCCTTATCCTGCTCACGTCGGTCGAGAACGGAGAGCCGCTCGCCTTTATCAACGACGGCGTGCTGCAGCACATGCGCGTCGCCGCCGACGGCGGCATCGGCGCCAAATACATGGCGAACAAGGACGCCGAGGTCGTCGGCATGCTCGGTTCTGGCGGCATGGCGCGTTCGCATATGGATGCGTTCATGCACGTCCGCGACATCAAGAAATTGCAGGTGTTCAGTCCGACCAAGGAAAATCGCGAAGCGTTCGGCTACGAAATGAGCCGCAAGTTCAACATCGAGGTGCAGGTCTGCGACCGCCCCGAGGATATCTACAAGGGGGCCGACATCGTCGCTGCTCTCACCGACTCGGCGGTGGCGGTGCTCGACGGCTCGCTCCTGGAGAAGGGCGCCCACATCATCAACATAGGCGGCAGCGGCGTGCCGGATCAGAACAGCATGGATCGCGTCGACATCTACCTCCGCTTCGGCGATGCGCCGCCGCCGGTCGGCATGCCGGATATGGTCTTCGACGATGAATTCATCGGCTGGGAGGCGCGGCCCGGCCAGCCCAAATATGCGGACGGGCGGGGCGGCGACAAACGCGCCTACGGCATTTCGCTTCCCGACAAGCGGGTGACGTTGGCGCAATTGATGAACGGCACCGCGCCCGGACGGACCTCAGCCGAGCAGATCACCTGGTCGCAGCGCGGCAATCTGCAGGGTGCGCAGTTCTACGCGGTCGGCGGGAAAGTGTACGAGCTCGCGAAGAAGGCCGGCCTCGGATACGAGATTCCGACGAGTCTCTTCCTGCAGGACATCCGCGACTAGCGGCGCAGCCGACGTGAAAAAAGTTTGCATGCCAGAATCGCCGGGCACCCAGGATCAACGCAGGGGGGTGTCATAGGGATACCCCTTGCAATATTTGCTTAAATCCTGCGGCAACGCTTGATCGCGATTTGGGCTGCGTTCCGTGCGTGCAAGCAGCTCGGCAAGAATTTTTTCGGTTTGCGGTAAATCCTTTCCGCGAATACGTTCGCGGACTACCTTTTGGGTTTCACGAATTGCCACCGCATTGTCTTTGTATGCGTAGCTGGCCATCGCAACGGTGACACCCAGGAGGTTGGCGCGGCCTGCATCGATGATGGTTTCATCGCGGAGAAGGTGATGCAGGACGAAACAGACTGTGGTGTTGTCGACCACGTTTGCCAGGATATTCGCAGCGTTTAGGCGTAGCGACGATACCTCGCCACGAGCCGCCCAGACCAATGGCTTTATCGTGCGATCCGTGCGGCACTCACGAAACAAAGGTATCGCCTGATCGTTATTCGCAAGCACGGTCTTCACGATATTGACGATCTCGGCGATGTAGGGCTTCCACGCGCGAGGTTGATCGAGGGGATCGACCTCCTCGATCTCCTTCATCAGCGACGCCAATGTGATACGCCAATTGTCGATCAGCAATTTGGCAGTTGTGATACCGGTATTGGCCTTGTCGTTCGTGGTTTTGAGAGTATCGATTGAAGATCGCCCGAGATCGCTGATCTCGCAGCGGTTTGTTTGTCCGAATGCCTGCAGGTGGCCCGGACCTATGGCGGGAGAGATCACGGCCAAGCAGGTGCCGAGTATCAGACCAAGCGCTATCGTCAATCGCCGCATGGCTTGTCGCTGCGTCATTGCGGGGTAAATTCGTACTGCTCGGCGGGAGTGTTGCGATCGTTGAGCTTGGTTGGATTGGGGTCGACAAGGGAGAATTCTCCGGTCGCCAGATGGGTGATCGGGTCATCCACATCGTGGTCTTCCGGAGACCGCCACGGCAAGTCCAAACACAACGGATTCGGATTCAGCATGGCATTCCCGGCCGAATTAGTGATGGATAAGCAAATATAGGTTCGCTTTGCTGCCAGCGCCGTAGGCACCAGGACTTCAATCGAACCGCTGCGTGCGATGTGATGGAGCTGTCTGCTGTCTCGGGTCGTCGCTGAGATGCGCGCTTCCGCCAAATTGTAAATGCCGGTACTGCCACCCAGATTGTCGCCAGCGTTTTGTTTCCTTTTAACGTCGAGCTGAATCAGTCCATAGTTTACCTTTTTGCTGAAGATCGACTGCACGTGTTCGGCTTGCCAGAGGATGCCAAATCCAAAGACCGCAGCCAGCACGCCCGCACCGCCGGCAATATACACTTTCAATGGAACTACGCCCGGTACGTCGGCGCTACCTATGCCTTGGGTGCCCGTGCCGAAGAGGACAATGGATACCCCTAGTACCGCCAGCAGGAAGACCAGCGATGGATGCGATCGGTCGGTCAAACGGTCTGCCGCAACGAGGAAGGCGCATCCGAGGAGAATGTGGAAAAACGCACTTCCAACAAACGTTTGGATCGACAAACCGAACAGTCGCAGGTTTTCAACTACGACTCTGCTGCGCTTGCGGGATTCCATGAATGTGCCGGCCCCGAGGTCGGAGCACAATACCGCAAAGTCAATGCTCGTTTCAACGGCGTGCAGCGGCCGTAGGACCGCTCGGCAACGGTCGCAGCTATTGACTACGCCGCCGCGGCCTTGCCCTTGGGCTGCACCTCGGCGGTGTAATCGTCCATCAGCGTCTTGGTGATCACGGCCGGCGTGAAACGCCAGTCGGCGATCTCGGACACCGCGGTCACCTCGGCGGCGCTGCCGGTAATGAAGCACTCGGAGAAGCCCTTGAGCTCATCCGGCATGATGCGGCGCTCGATCACCTCGATGCCGCGCTTGCGCCCCAGCGCGATCACGGTCTGGCGCGTGATGCCGTCGAGGAAGCAGTCGGCGATCGGCGTGTGGATCTTGCCGTCCTTGACGAAGAAGATGTTGGCGCCGGTGCATTCGGCGACACGGCCCTGCCAGTCGAGCATCATGGCGTCGGCGTAGCCTTTGCGCTCGGCCTTGTGCTTGGAGATGGTGCAGATCATGTAGAGGCCGGCGGCCTTCGCGCGCACTGGCGCGGTCGCCGGATCGGGCCGCCGGAAGTCGGCGAGGTCGAGCCTGATGCCCTTGAGCCGTTGCACCGGATCGAAATAGCTCGGCCACTGCCAGGTCGCGATCGCAAGGTGGATGGTGTTGTTCTGCGCCGAGACGCCCATCATCTCGGAGCCGCGCCAGGCGACCGGCCGCACATAGGCGTCGCGCTGGCCGTTCTTCTCCAGCACGAGGCGCTTGGCGGCGTCGATCTCGGCGACGGAAAAGGGGATTTCGAAGTCGAGCGTCTGCGCGGAGCGCTTCAGGCGCTCGGAGTGCTCGGTGCACTTGAAGATCTCGCCGCCATAGGCCCGCTCGCCCTCGAACACGGAGCTGGCATAGTGCAGCCCGTGCGAGCACACGTGCAGCGTGGCATCGCCCCACTGCACCAGCTTGCCGTCGTACCAGATGACCCCGTCGAGCCGGTCATAGGGTTTGTCCGCCATGGCGTCGTCTCCGTAGGCCGCGATCGTGTGCGGGCCGTGCCGAATATCCGTGTGTATCGAACGCTTTTTGCGTCCTTTTGCGTCTTTCGCCAACACCCGGTATGTTTCGGCCGCTCCATCAGAGCGCGCTTGCGTCGCCGGCGCAACGTGGGGGCCGATAGTCCCGGGCACGATCCTTTCGTTCCAGCGTACTCTTCGATAACAATCTGACCGAAATATGTCAATATGGCTGACCTAACTGCCCCCGTTGCGACCGACCGCCTGCCTGCTGCCGGCGCGGAGCGCGCGGCGCGCGGCGCCGAGCCGATGTGGGATGTCATCGAGCTTCTGTTCTTCGCCTACCGCGATTTCGTCGGCGATCCCGACGACGTGCTGGCGAAATTGGGCTTCGGCCGCGCCCATCACCGGGTGCTGCATTTCGTCAACCGCAATCCCGGCATGAAGGTCGCGGAACTCCTCGACATTCTCAAGATCACCAAGCAGTCGCTCGGGCGCGTGCTCAAGCAGCTCGTCGATCAGGGCTACGTGCTGCAGAAGGAGGGCGCCAGCGACCGCCGCCAGCGCCTGCTCTATGTCACGCCGAAAGGCGAAGCGCTGGCGATGAAGCTCGCCGGCCTGCAGACCGCGCGCATCACACGCGCGCTCGGCGAACTCGGGCCGAACGCGCACGAGACGGCGTGCCGGTTCCTGGTCGCCATGGTCAACGCCGACAACCGCGACGGCGTGCAGCGGTTCATCGCACGAGCCGATCGCGCGCGGCGGCAACGCTCCTGAGGGGCGCGATGGAGGCGGTCAAGCTCGAAACCACCGGGCTCGCCGACGACGCGCCGCACCTGCTCGTGGTCGACGACGACCGCCGCATCCGCGATCTGCTGTCGCGCTTCCTGCATTCCGAGGGCTACCGCGTCACTACTGCCGAGACCGCGGCGGAGGCGCGCGCCAAGCTTGAAGGGCTGCGCTTCGATCTCCTGATCCTCGACGTGATGATGCCGGGCGAGACCGGCTTCGATTTCGCCCGCACGCTGCGCACCTCGTCGAGCGTGCCGATCCTGATGCTGACCGCGCGCGACGAGCCCGAGAGCCGGATCGAGGGTCTCACCATCGGCGCCGACGACTACATCGGCAAGCCGTTCGAGCCGCGCGAGCTTTCGCTGCGCGTCGCCAACATCCTCAAGCGCACGCGCCCGGCCGCGACGCCGCCGGTCGAGTCCGTGCGCTTCGGCGAGTTCCGCTTCCACATCGCCCGTGGCGAGCTCAAGCGCGGCGACGAGGTCGTGCATCTAACCGACCGCGAGCGCGAGATGTTGCGGCTGCTCGCTGCGACGCCCGGCGAGACTATCCCGCGGCTGGCGCTCGCCGGCAACGGCGGCAATACCGGCGAACGCGCGGTCGACGTCCAGGTCAACCGGCTGCGCCGCAAGATCGAGCGCGATCCCGCCAATCCGCTGCTGATCCAGACCGTGCGCGGTATCGGCTACCGGCTGGTGACCACGCCATGACCACGCTCGACGTCGGCATCGCCGCGCTGCGTTCGGCCGCCCACCGGCTCTACGACCTGTACGACCGCTTCAGCATTCAGCTCAAGAGCTTCATGCCAAAGGGGCTGTACGGCCGCGCGCTGCTCATCATCATCGCGCCCATGGTGCTGCTGCAGTCGGTCGTGGCGTTCGTGTTCATGGAGCGGCACTGGAACCTGGTGACGCAGCGGCTCTCCGCCGGCGTGGTGCAGGACATCGCGGCTCTGGTCGAAATCTACAAAACCTACCCGCAGGACGCCGAGCACACGCAGATCCGGCGCATCGCGCAGGAGAAGCTCGGCCTGGTGGTCGACTTCCTGCCGGTGGCCGACCTGCCGCCGCCGGGGCCGAAGCCGTTCTTCTCCCTGCTCGATCAGTCGCTGTCGGAGGAGATCAGCAGGCAGATCCGCCGGCCGTTCTGGATCGATACCGTCGGCCGTTCGGCGCTGGTCGAGATCCGCGTCCGGCTCGACAACAACGTGATGCGCGTGTTCGCCAGCCGCAGCGCCGCCTACGCGTCGAACTCGGAAATCTTCCTGCTGTGGATGGTTGGGACATCGCTGGTCCTGCTCACGGTCGCGATCCTGTTCCTGCGCAACCAGATCAGGCCGATCCTGCGGCTCGCCGACGCCGCCGAGGCGTTCGGCAAGGGACGCGAAGTGCCGAATTTCCGGCCGCGCGGCGCGCGCGAGGTGCGGCGCGCCGCGCAGGCGTTCATCGAGATGAAGCATCGCGTCGAGCGCACCATCGAGCAGCGCACCACCATGCTGGCGGGCGTGTCGCACGACCTGCGCACCATCCTCACCCGCTTCAAGCTCGAATTGGCGCTGATCGGCGACAGCCGCGAGGGTGACGCGATGAAGAAGGACATCGACGAGATGGGCCGCATGCTCGAAGCCTATCTTGCCTTCGCGCGCGGCGATTCTGGCGAGCAATCGGCGGCGACCGACATGGCCGCATTCCTCGACGAGCTCAAGACCGACGCCGAGCGCAACGGGCGCAAAGCCAGCGTCGCGTTCCACGGCCAGCCGGTCGTCACGGTGCGGCCGGCCGCCTTCAAGCGCTGCCTCGGCAATCTCGTTTCAAACGCGGCGCGCCACGGCAAGGCGATCTCGATCGATGGCCGCCGCGACCACCGCTGGCTGACGGTGAGCGTCGACGACGACGGGCCCGGCATCCCGGCAAATCTGCGCGAAGAGGTGTTCAAGCCGTTCCTGCGCCTCGACGACGCCCGCAACCAGGACGAGGGCGGCACCGGCCTCGGCCTCGCCATCGCGCGCGACATCGCGCGCTCGCACGGCGGCGACATCACGCTGGCGGATTCGCCGCTCGGCGGATTGAGGGCGACGGTGCGGGTGCCGGTTTAGGGCATGATAGTGAATTAGGCCGCGACCGTTTCGTCTTCGGCATCGCGCCGCCGCCGCGGCCGCGCGCGGCAGAGCCGCGCCGGAATGGCGCAAATGTCGTCGAGGAATCCGGACAGGCTCTGACCGCGCGCGAGCGCGCGATCGAGCGCCGCCATGGTGCGGGCGAGGCCGGGATCGTCGTCATCGGCCCAGATGCGCAACACCGAGGCGAACAGCAGCGCGAGGCCTTGCGCGCGCACCATGCCCTTCGGGCCCGAGGCGGAAATATCCGCGGCAGTGAGCATCCATTGCAGCGAGCGCACCGCGAGTCCGTTCAGCGCGAACGCGAGCCCCGGATTGCGCGACGCCGAGCGCGTGAGCGAGCGCACCGCCGCCTTGTGCGGCGCCAGGATTTCAAGCCGGCGCATCAGCACGTCGAACAGGCGCTCGCGCGGCGGCTCATCCGCCATGTCGTCGTCGGTCGCCGCCAGCACGGCGCGGTCGACCTCCTTCATCTGGGCGGCGAGGATCGCGAGCGGCGAGCCGAACAGGCCGCGCAGCTCCGCGAGCGACACGTTGGCGCCGGCCGCGATCTCGGCGAGGCCGATCTGCTCGATCGGCCTGTCGGCAAGCAGCGTCATCAGCGATGCAATGATGCGCTCGCGCTCGGATTTGCCGGCGGACGGCTTGGCGCTGCTGGTTTTTCGGCGCGCTGGTTTTCGGGCCATGGCGAGGCTCCCACTCAGGACTGTTCTGCCCCTGAATCTAGAGACTCAATCGGGGCGCTTCCAAGGGGCAAATGAGGCGATTCCGGTCTATCCGGCGAGCTCCCGGGACCGCCGCGTCGCCGCGGCGACGGCGCGTTCCATCAGCCGGGGCAGGCCGTCCGCCGCCATCAGCACGTCGAGCGCGGCCGCGGTTGTCCCTCCGGGCGAGGTGACGTTCTGCCGCAAGGTCGCGGCATCGAGCGGCGAGCGATGCAGGAGCTCGCCGGAGCCGGCGACCGTGGCGCGCGCGAGCTTTTTTGCGAGATCGCCGGGCAGCCCGGCGGCTGCGCCGGCCTGCGCCAAAGCCTCGGCGAGCAGGAACACATAGGCCGGACCCGATCCCGATACCGCGGTGACCGCGTCCATCAGAGCCTCGTCGGCGACCCATTCAACCGCGCCGGTCGCCGACAGCAGGCCGTGCACGAGCTGACGCTGTTGGGCGGAGACGCGCGCATTGGGCACCGCCACGGTGATGCCGCGGCCGATCGCGGCCGGCGTGTTCGGCATCGTTCGCACCACCGCGGCACCTTTCGGCAGCGCCGCTTCGAGGAACGCGAGCGTGCGTCCGGCCATGATCGACACCGCCACGGTTCGGGCGCCGACATACGGCGCCAGCGTCGGCACCACTTCGGGCGCGACCTGCGGCTTTACGGCGATGACGATCGCGGCAGCCGGACTCGCGGATTTCGGATTGAGCCGAAGTCCGCGCGCCACCAGCGTGGCGAGGTCCGCTGTCGGCTGCGGTTCCAGCACGACGACGTTCCTGGCGTCGAGGCCGAGCGCCAGCCAGCCGTCCAGCAGCGCGCCGCCCATCTTTCCCGAGCCGACCAGCACGATGGGTCCGGAAAGACCCGCGAGCGTCGTAGCGTTCTGCGCCGTCGATGCGGTCATGGCCATAGTCTCGCTGTGCAGTGTCTCGCTGTGATCATCCGCGCGCGAGCTCGGGGCACGGCCCGAGTTCGACGATCCAGTATCAACCGCCGCTGCGGATTGGCAATGAGTTCAGGCTTCGCCCGCGGTGTCGAACATCGCGGCGTCGAGCGCCTCGCGTGCGCCCTTGCCGGCCCAGCAGACGAACTGGAAGGCGGGGAAATGGCGCTCACAGGCATTGAGCGCGGTCGTGAGCAAGGCCTCGCACTGCCGGCCGGACGCTTCGACGCCGCCCGCCAGCACCAGCGCGTGCCGGTACATCACCAGCCCGTCCTGGACCCAGAGGTCGAAATGCCCGACCCAGAGCTGCTCGTTGATCATCGAGATCAACTGCTGCACCTCGGCGCGGCAGCGCTCCGGAACTTTCAGATCGAAGGCGCAGGCAAGATGCAACGCCTCGATGTCATACATCCAGGTGAAGGAAACCTGGTAGTCGGTCCATTTGCCGGCCACCACGATCGTGATCTCGTCCTCGCCCGCGCGCTCGAACGACCAGTCGTGCGTTACTGCCACGCGCTCGACCACTTCGAGCGGGTTCATACGAGGCTGTTCCGTGACTTCGATGAGGGACATGTTGTCTCCACCTGCCGCTGGGAAGTGAAATGCGCACCCCACGCACTCCACGCCGCTCTTGACGCGGTCCCCGGTGGAGCCGACTTGCCGGTCCGGGGCGAATCACTAACGAGTCGAATATAAAGCCTTGATTCCAGCGGCTAAAGTCCCATTGGGCGCCCCAATGGTTAACGATTAGTGGATATCCGGCCACCCGAGTCGTTTCTCCACAACTTGCTGAGTCGCGTGGACGGTCGGTCAGTCGAACAAGCTCGAAACCGACTCCTCGGCGGCGGTGCGCGCAATCGCCTCGCCGATCAAGTGGGCAATCGACAGAACCCGGATATTGCGGGCGGTCTTGACCTCGTCGGTGGCGTGGATCGAGTCGGTGATGACCAGTTCCTTCAATTTCGAGCCGGCGATGCGCGCGACGGCGCCGCCGGAGAGCACGCCGTGCGTGATATAGGCGTAGACGCCGGTGGCTCCTTTTTCGAGCAGCGCCTCGGCGGCGTTCACCAGCGTGCCGCCGGAATCGACGATGTCGTCGATCAGGATGCAGGTGTGGCCGTCGACATCGCCGATCACGTGCATCACTTCGGATTCGCCAGCGCGTTCGCGCCGCTTGTCGACGATGGCGATCGGCGCGCTGATGCGCTTGGCAAGCCCGCGTGCGCGTGCGACGCCGCCAACGTCGGGCGAAACCACCATCAGCTTGCCGAGGTCGAAGCGCTCCTTGATGTCGCGCACCATCAGCGGCGAGGCGTAGAGGTTGTCGGTCGGTATGTCGAAGAATCCCTGGATCTGGCCGGCGTGCAGATCGAGGGTCATCACGCGGTCGGTGCCGGCCGTGGTGACCAGATTGGCGACCAGCTTGGCCGAGATCGGCGTGCGGGGTCCGGGTTTGCGGTCCTGCCGGGCATAGCCGAAATAGGGGATCACCGCGGTGATGCGTCGCGCCGACGATCGTCGCAGTGCATCGATGATGATCAGCAACTCCATCAGGTGGTCGTTGGTCGGGTAGGACGTCGACTGGATGACGAAGACGTCCGAGCCGCGCACGTTCTCCTGGATCTCGACGAAGACTTCCTTGTCGGCGAAGCGCTTCACCACCGCCTTGGCCAGCGGGGTACCGAGATAGTCGGCGATCGCGTGGGAGAGCTCGGGATTGGAGTTGCCGGCGACGAGCTTGATCGCTCCGTTATTGGTGGCTATCGCCATCGCCGTCTCCTGCCAGTCTCACGGCCGTTCGCGCGCCCTGATAACAAGGAGGCGGCGAGGCTGGCAATATTGCCGGACTTGTTCTCCAGAATATTTGCGTCAGGCCGAGGGCTGCGTGCGCGTCACTGCGCCGGCGCATAGGCGAGCGCGGAGCGGGGCCGGGGGGCTGCGGCCGGTCTGCGGCGCGGCAAGGGGACGTTCTTCGGCGTTCCGGCCAGCGCTTCGCCGACGGGTTGCGGCGGCACCGGATCGGACTGGAAAATCTGGAAAATGCCTGCGGCTTCGGGCTTGAAATCGTCGAGGACGGTGAAGAAGCCGCCTTGCGGCCGCGCCGGCTCGGGCTCGGAACGCGCGGGCGCGGAGATGAATGCCGCAAGCTGCTCCATGCCGCGGCGCGCGATCCGCCGCAGGGCCGGATCGCTGCCTGCTGCGAGCGCGCGGCCGCCAGAACCGCCGGTGCTTTCCTCGCCGCTCAGGCGGAAGGCGCGGTGCTGGTCGGCGCCGTAGACGTCCCACGCCCAGGTGACTGCCGGACTGCCGCGCCCGGCTGCGACATAGCTGCGGATGCGATAGTTCGGATCGGCCTCGCGTGCGACCACGACGATCTGGCGGGTGGCGGCTTCGTCCTTGAGATCGCGGGCGAAGCGCTGGACTACGTCCGCGGGCAGGCCGTCGATCGATTCGAACGCGACGGTGGTGCCGCGCGCGTCGGCGACCGGCGAAACCTGGCTCGAGCTTGCGCAGCCGGCTGCCGCGAGGGCCAGGCCCACGACGCCAGCCGCGCTGCGCGCGCAACGCGCGAACAGCGGCGCGGCGATACGCCAGCCCTGAACACACCCCATCTACGACCCCCGTCGTCCGCTCTCTTACGCGGCCGTGCGGTGCGGGAGCGCCGGCCGTTATCGATTCCGTAGCGTCAATCGGCGCCGAGGTCCAGGGGAGGTGAGGGCTTCGTTAGCGGTCCGGCGTCAGCGCGATCGCGTTCACGTGCCGCCCGTAGTCCGGCTCCTGACGATGGGTGGAGCGGCGGAAGCTGTAGAACGTGCTCTCGTCCGCATAGGTGCATCGCCCGATATCCTCGATGCGGGTGACGCCGGCGGCCCTGAGCCGCGCCGCGATGTAGCCGGGAAGATCGAACAAGGCGTGGCCGGCGCGCGGGGAGGGCGCGAAGAAGCGCTCGTTGCCGCCATCGGCTGCCTTGAACCGCGCGATGAATTCGGGCCCGACCTCGTAGTTGGGCTGGCTGATCATCGGGCCCAGCGCTGCGGCGATGCGCCCGCGCTCGGCGCCGCTGTTCTCCATCGCTTCGAGCGTGGCTTCGATCACACCGGTGAACGCCCCGCGCCAGCCCGCATGCGCCGCGCCGATGACGCGCGCTTCTGCATCGGCGAACAGGACCGGCCCGCAGTCGGCGGTGGTGATGCCGATGGCGAGGCCGGGTATCTTGGTGACGATTGCGTCGGCGTGCGGACGGGGCTTCGGGTCCCAGGGCGCATCCACGGTCACCACGTCGGGTGAGTGGACCTGGTAGGCGGTGAGCAGGCGATCGGGCGCGACGCCGAGCGTCGCGGCCATGCGGCTGCGATTCTCGCTGACATCGGCCGGGGCATCCTGCGAGCCCAGTCCGCCGTTGAGGCTGGCATAGAGGCCGCCGGACACGCCGCCCGCGCGGGTGAAGAAGGCGTGGCGGATGCCGGTGAGGGCGGAGAGGGAGTTCGCTTGCAGCATGTGGTATCGTCGTAGCGGGGAAGCGAGCGTGCGGCAATGTGAGGATCGAACATGCCTGTCGTGAAAGTGCAAGACGCCGACATCCACTACAAGACCTCCGGCAAGGGGCCGGCATTTCTGTTCATTTCCGCCACCGCTTGGCACGGCAAGCCGTGGGAGTTGCATCAGGTGCCCGAGTTCTCACGCGACCATCAGGTGATCGTCTACGACCAGCGCGGCACCGGCGATTCAAAGACCGTGCGCAGCAAGGACTTCTCCACCCGCCGGCTGGTCGAGGATGCCGTCGCGGTACTCGACGATGCGGGCGTCAAGCGCGCCATCGTTCTCGGCCATTCCAACGGCGGCCGGGTGGCGCAACTGCTGGCGATGGATTTTCCGGACCGGGTTGAAAAGCTGATCCTGGCTTCGGCCGGCGCCACCCACCGCAGCAAGGGCATTCCGATCGGCATGTGCCTCGATCTGGTCGAGAACGGCTACGAAGGTCATATCCGCAATGGCGCCATCAGGACCGGCTGCACCAAGGCGTACTACGCCGCCAATCGCGACAAGGTCGAAAGCTTCCTGAAGGTGCGGATGGCGAATCTGCCGACGCTCGAGACCTATCTCGGTCACGTGGTCGGACGAACCGAGTCCGACGTCAGCTCCCGGCACAAGGAGATCAAGGCGCCGACGCTGGTGATGGTCGGCGACGACGAGGGCCACGGTTCGACACCCGGTGACTCCCATCTCGACTTCGCCAAGGTGCTTGCGCGTGATATTCCGAACGCGAAGTTCGTGACGTTCGCCGGCGAGGGGCATCACTATCCGTTCTATTCGCCGGACAACACCAACAAGGCGATCCGGGAATTTGTGGGCGGGAAATAACGGGCGATGCGCGACACATACCTGACGCGCGTGCAATGGGCGGCCGCGACCGCTGCATTCTGCTGTGCGCTCGCCGCGCCACCCGCCAGCGCCGACAGCGTCGAGGAGTTTTACCGCGGACGCACCGTCACGCTGATCGTGTCGTCCGGCGTCGGTGGCGGCTATGACACCTATTCGCGCGTGCTCGCGCGCCACATCGGCCGGCACATTCCGGGCCAGCCCCGCATCGTCGTCACCAACATGCCCGGGGCCGGCAGCCTGACCGCAGCGAATTACGTGTACAACGTCGCTGCCCGCGACGGCACCGTCATTTCCACGACCGACAGCACGATGCCGTTCTACAATTTGTGGGAAGGCAGCAACAGCAAGTTCGATCCGATGCGGCTGAACTGGCTCGGCAGCATCGCCAACCAGCTCAGCATCTGCGTCGCCTGGCACGCGAGCTCGTTCAAGACGCTCGACGACGCGATGGCGCGCCCGATGCGGGTTTCCTCGACCGGCGGCACGACGCTGCGGGTGACGCTGCCGCGCCTCTACAATTTTCTCGCAGGCTCCAAATTCCAGAGCGTGCTTGGTTATTCCTCGGCGGAAGTCTTCCTCGCCGTGGAGCGCGGCGAGACCGACGGCACCTGCATGACCTACGACACCTTGCTGGCGGCGAAGTACGACTGGATCGAGGGCAGGAAGGTCACCATCCTGGCGCAGTTCGGCAGCGCGCCGGCGCCGGGCCTGGAATCGGTCCCGCTCGGACTTGACCGCATCAAGAATCCCAAGGACCGCCAGGCGATGGACCTGATCCTGTCGCAGCAGATCGCCGGCCGCCCGGTCACGGCGCCGCCGGACGTGCCGGACGACCGTTTGCGCGCGCTGCGGTCGGCCTTCGACGCCACCATGAAAGACGCCGAATTCCTTGCCGACGCCGGCCGCGCGCATCTGTGGATCGATCCGCTGACAGCGGATCAGATGATAGACACTTTGAAGAAAGGCTATGGCTCGTCCGCCGAGATCGTCGACTACGCCAAGGCGCTGTTGCAGCGTGCGTCGGCAAAGTAGTCAGTTCGACAGCCCCGGCAGCGGGCCGCATTTCGGGTGCGACAGGCCTATTGCCTTGAACAGCCGCCCCATGCCGGTGCGCTCCATGCTGGTCAGGCGCTCGCGCGCGGCGTCGATTTCGCCGATGCGGCCGACCGGCGCCGCCGACCGCAGCACATCCGCGCGCTTCTGAAGCCCGAGATTGTTGAGCAGCGTGCGCTGCTCGACTGGCCCGTGCACGCGCGCGCCCATGCTCTCGGCGGCTTGTGCGAGCGCGAAGAAATCGACGTGCGCGGTGAGGTCGACCAGGCCCGGCGCCACCAGCGGGTCGGCGTAATCGTGCGAGCCCACCGCCTGCAGCGTGTCGCCGGTCTTGCTCAGGGTGTGGCCGTAGTCGATGACAAGCGCCGCGCCGTTGTTGCGCACGACGCGGCGGCCGAGCTCGAGCGCAACCTGGTCGGCGCGCCATTCGAAGATCTCGCCGATCTGCGCTTCCGTCATTCCCTTGGGCAGAAGCTGCTCGAACAGCGGGATCGGATCGCGCGCGATGCTGAACTGCATCTCGCCCTCCTCGTCGATCTTGACCACGCGCTCGTGCCAGCCGTCGACGCACATGACCGCCTGATGCACCGGCAGTGCGTCGAAGAACTCGTTGGCCAGAATGATGGTGGGGCCGTCCGGGACCTGTTCCAGTGCAGTGTGCCAATAGGCCGGCACGTCGACGCCCGACAGCGCCTGGCGCTGCCGCTCTTCCAGTGCCGGGCTGATCTCCACGAGATGCACCACGATCGCGCGCCGGAATTCCGGCACCACCCTTACCGCGCGCAACGCGTCGAGCATCATGCTGCCGCGGCCGGGACCGAGCTCGACGAGGCGCACGTTCTCGGGCGATCCGATCTGGCGCCAGGCCGAGGCGGCCCATAGTCCGATCAGCTCGCCGAACATCTGGCTGATCTCGGGCGCGGTCGTGAAATCGCCGGCCACGCCGAGCGGATCGCGGCGCACGTAATAGCCGTGCTCCGGATGAGTGAGGCAGAGCGACATGTACTGCGCGACCGGCATCGGCCCGGCCGAGGCGATGCGCCGGCGGATTTCGGCTTCGAGCGGCGGGAGGTCGTCGTCCATCAGGCTTGCCGTTGCGGTGCGCGCCGCCAGGCGGCCGCAATGAAGGCGATGCCGGCGAGCATCAGCGGCAGCGACAGCAGCATTCCCATGGTCAGCCCGCCCCACAGAAAGCCGAGCTGCGCATCGGGCTCGCGGAAGAATTCGCAGAACGAGCGCGCCAGACCGTAGCCGAGCGCGAAGGCGCCGATGATCGTGCCCGGACGTTTGAGCATGCCCATGCGCACCAGCACCGCCAGTACGGCGAACAGTACGATGCCTTCGAGCGCGGCCTCGTAAAGCTGGCTTGGATGGCGCGGCAGCGGCCCGCCGTTCGGGAACACCATGGCCCAGGACACGTCGGTCGCGCGGCCCCATAATTCGCCGTTGATGAAGTTCGCGATGCGGCCGAGAAACAGTCCGATCGGCGCGACCGCGCAGGTGATGTCGCCGAGCGAGAGGATCGGCACCCCGCGGTGGCGCGCGAACAGCACGACCGCGAGCACGCAGCCGAGCACGCCGCCGTGGAACGACATGCCGCCTTTCCAGAGCTGGAACATTTCGAGCGGGTGCTCGATGAAATAAGGCAGGTTGTAGAACAGCACGTAGCCGGTGCGTCCACCGAGAATGATGCCGAGCGTCACCCACAGTACGAAATCGTCGTAGTCGACCACGGTCAGCGGAGCGGGCCCGCCCCAATACCGTTCGGTGCGGATGATGGCGCGCGCGTAGAGCCAGCCGGCGAGAATGCCGACGATATAGGCGAGCGCGTACCAGCGGATGGCGATCGGCCCGATGCTGACCAGGATCGGGTCGAAGGCGGGAAAGGGGATGACGAGCGGCGAAATCAAGAACAGTGACATGAACGGTGTCATGAACGGTGCCATTGGGGCGAATCCCGAGCGTCGGCCGGTCATGCGGCCAGCGCGCCGGTGAAGTCAAGGCGGGAACGTACAACAGCGCGCGATTGCGGCGCGCTGCGATCTACCGTCAGTCTGGGATTGCAGTCGCTCGGCTAGACCCGCGGCGGCCAGACCGGCGATCGCGGGGATTCGGTCGCCGCCGGGCGGCCGCGCGGTGCGGGCTGTTGCGCCGGCCCGTTCGTCTTGGCCTGCTCCGCCTTCTCGGCTTTCTTCGCATTGGCGGCGGTGACGGTCTTGGCGACAAGCTCCGCGAGATCCTTGCCGATCTCCTGAGTGCCGGCGCCGCGGATGCATTCGGACACCGCCCGCCGCGCGTAGAGATAGACGCCGTGGTGCTTCTCGTCGGTCGCTTCGACGAAATGCTGCTCGACCCTGCCGCCCGCCCGCCGCATCTGCGCGACGAAGGCGTTCTGGCTCTTCGGCGACACCGTCTTGTCGGCGGGATCGGTGACGACGATCACCCGCATGGTGCGGTTCTGCAGGATCGCCGGAATGGCGTCGGTGGCGAAGAAGTATTTCTCCGCCTCGTTGCGCTGCGGCTTGCCGGGACCGAGCCGGCCGAGCGGGCCCGAGCCCGGCACCGCGCAGGCGATGTCCTTGCGCAGCGCCGCGAGCCCGCCGATCAGCGCCGCGCCACCCGATTGTCCGACCAGATTGAAGCCCTCGAAGCCGTGGCGCTTCCTGATCGCATCGAGCGCCGCGTTGACCATGTACAGTTCGAGCAGCGTGCGGCGCGCGCCGTGGTGGCCGGAGGTGCCGTCGATGCCGATGCGCGCGAGATAGATGGCGGTGGTCTTGGTCGCCTTGGAGAGCGAGTCCGCGGTCCTGGCGAACGCGTCGGTGTCGATGTCCTTGAGCTTCTCCGGCTGGTAGAAATTCTTAGTCGCCGGATCGCGCCGGCCGAGCTTGTCACCCTGCAGGAACACGACGGGACGCTTGCCCTCGCCGCCGGCGGTCGACAGGTAGTAGCGCACGCAGAAGTCGCGTCCGAACGATCTTACCCACACCGTTTGTCCGACCGCGGCGCACTGCGCCTGCGTCATCACGATACCGGCCAGCAAATCTGCGACCTTGATGATCTCGGCCTGTGTCGGGGTCACGGCCGCCAGCAGCAACGCGAGCCCCGCACCGGTCGAATGGGCCACAATCAGGCTCGATCGCGGAAAGCTCGGCAAAAGCGGCATCGCGGACGCTCCAATGGCAAAACCTCTGCCAGTAGTTGGTCGCCGGCCGGGGGGTGACCGGTTCAAGGGGGAATGGGCGAAGGTTAACCGTTTCGGTGCGGCCTGAGGCCTTGCGGGCGCCGGGGGGCATCGCCATTGTCTATCTCAGGTTTCGGACCCGAGGCGAGCAATGGCCCAAACGACCAACCGGTTCTTCGACGAAGTGGCGCGGCTGATGAATGACGCCGCCGGCGTGGCGTCGGGCGTGCGGCGCGAGTTCGATACCCTGTTCCGCAGCCAGGCCGAGCGCATCCTGCGCGACCTCGACGTGGTCAAGCGCGAGGACTTCGAGGCGGTCAAGGACATGGCGCGGATCGCGCGCGAGGAGAACGAGGCGCTCAAGGCCCGCGTGGCCGCCCTCGAAGCCCGGCTCAACGCCGGCACCTCGTCCTAACCAATTGCCGCGACGCTGGTTTTTAGCGTCCTCCGGGCGCCGCCGCGTTCCTTGTCTTTGCGCCATCCTGCCGTTATAAGCCCGCATCTCGCGGCCCCGACACCCCTGGAGGCACGCCGCGGCAGCGTGAAGGATTCTGATCATGGCGACCGTCAAGGAACTCAAGGCGACGGCGCGCCCACGGGCCGGCAAGGGGGCCGCCCGGGCGGAGCGTCGAGCTGGCCGCGTGCCAGGCGTCATCTACGGCGACAACAAGCCCCCCGTGACCGTTTCGGTGGATCACGCCGAGCTCAAGCAGCGCATCTATGCGGGCCGCTTCCTCACCACGATTTACGAGATCGATGTGGAAGGCACCAAGCACCGCGTCATCCCGCGCGACTTCCAGCTCGATCCGGTGAAGGACCTGCCGGTGCATGTGGACTTCATGCGGCTCGGCGAGGGTGCCAAGATCCGCGTTCGCATCCCGATCCATATCAAGAATGCAGAGCAGGCACCGGGCGTGAAGCGCGGCGGCACCGTCAACATCGTCACCCACTCGGTCGAGGTCCAGGTTCCCGCCGACAACATCCCGGATGCGTTCGACGTCGACATTTCGGAGCTCGAGATCAACTATTCGAAGCATCTGAGCGATCTCACGCTGCCGTCGCATGTGCGCGTGATCGGACGCGTCGACCCGACGCTGGTCACGATCGTGCCGCCGTCGGGCTACGCGGAAGAAATGAAGGCGCTGGCGGAAGCGGCTGCTGCGGCTGCCGCGGCTGCGGCTGCTGCCGCGGAGGCCGGCATCGTACCGGGTGCCGAAGGCGCCGCTGCGGGTGCTCCTGGCGCGCCGGGTGCTGCTCCTGGCGCCGCTCCCGGTGCCGCACCGGGTGCTCCGGCCGCTGCCGCTCCCGCTGCTGCTCCGGCCGCGCCGAAGAAGTAGGCATCGCGATTGTCATCGCCCGCCCCCGATCGTTGTGGGGAATTCCGCGGGCGATTCAGTCCCCACCGGCGTATCGAGAAAGTCAGTGCGGTGGCTGAATATTCTGGATGCCCGCTTTCGCGGGCATGACAGCAGGTCGATCGCTCCATGCTGCTTTTCGTCGGGCTCGGCAATCCCGGTTCCAACCACGTCGGCAACCGCCACAACATCGGATTCATGGTGGTGCAGGCGATCGCCAAGCGGCACAACATCTCGCCCTGGCGGCGGCGCTTCCAGGGCGTGGCAGTGGAAGGACCGCTCGGCGGCGAGCGAGTGCTGCTGCTGCTGCCCGGAACCTACATGAACGAATCCGGGCGGGCGGTCGCGGAAGCGGCGCACTTCTACAAAATCGATCTGCCGGAGATCGTGGTGTTCCACGACGAGATTGATCTCGAACCGGCGAAGGTGCGCGTGAAGACGGGCGGCGGTGTCGCCGGCCACAATGGCCTGCGTTCGATCACGGCGCATGTCGGCAACGACTACCGCCGCGTGCGCATCGGTGTCGGTCATCCGGGCGTCAAGGAGCGTGTGCACGGCCACGTGCTGTCAGACTTCGCCAAGGACGAATGGCCGTGGGTCGAGGCGCTCTGCGACATCATCGCGGCGAGCGCCGACATGCTGGTGAAGGGCCAGGACGCGACTTTTCAGAACAAGGTGCATCTGGCGATGCGGGCGAAGGGATTTCTCGATCCGAAGGAGCCGGAACTTCGGGCGGATTGAAACAAGCACGTCCTCCGGCAGTGGAGGCAACCAGAAGAGCTACAAGAGAACAAATCCATGGGTTTCAAATGCGGCATCGTCGGCCTGCCGAACGTCGGCAAATCGACGCTCTTCAATGCATTGACGCAGACCGCCGCGGCGCAGGCTGCGAACTATCCGTTCTGTACCATCGAGCCGAACATGGCCGAAGTGGCGGTCCCGGACGAGCGGCTTGAGAAGCTTGCGACGCTCGCGAAATCCGCGCAGATCGTGCCCACGCGTCTTACCTTCGTGGACATTGCCGGGCTGGTGCGCGGTGCCTCCAAGGGCGAGGGACTGGGCAATCAGTTTCTCGGCAACATCCGCGAAGTCGACGCCATCGCGCACGTGGTGCGCTGCTTCGAGGACTCCGACGTTACGCACGTGGAAAATCGCATCGATCCGGTGGCCGACATCGAGACGGTGGAAACCGAGTTGATGCTCGCCGATCTCGACAGCCTGGAAAAGCGCGTCGACGGCTTCCAGAAGAAGGCGAAGGGTACCGACAAGGAGGCATTGGAAGCCAGGGAGATGCTTGAGCTGATCGAGCGCACGCTCGCCTTCTTGAAGGACGGCAAGCCTGCGCGACTGGTCGATCGCAAGCCAGAGCTGGAAAAGTCATTTCACATGCTCGGGCTGCTGACATCCGCGCCGGTGCTCTATGTCTGCAACGTCGACGAGGCGGCGGCCGCGGGCGGCAACGACTTTTCCCGCAAGGTCGAGGCGCGCGCCAAGGAGGAGGGCGCCGCCTGCGTCATCATCTCGGCCAAGATCGAAGCCGAGATCGCGGTGCTGCCGCCGGACGAGCGCAAGGAATATCTCGCCGCGATCGGATTGCAGGAGCCGGGCCTCGACCGCCTGATCCGCGCCGGCTACGCGTTGCTCAATCTCATCACCTATTTCACCGCCGGGCCGAAGGAAGCGGCGGCCTGGACCATCACGCGCGGAACCAGGGCGCCGCAAGCAGCGGCCGTCATCCATTCGGATTTCGAGCGCGGCTTCATCCGCGCCGAGACCATCGCCTATGACGACTACGTGGCGCTCGGCGGCGAGACCGGCGCGCGCGATGCCGGCAAGCTGCGGCTCGAAGGCAAGACCTACGAGGTCGCCGACGGCGATGTCATGCACTTCCGTTTTGCGACGTGAGCGCCGCCGTCACTTCCTGACCTGTCCGAAATATCGCAGGTCGGGCGGCGCCTGCCCCTTCTTGGTCGGCATCAGATAGCCGTCGGCGCTGAGGTAGTAACCCTCCTTGCCGATCTGGACGTGCTGGTTGCCGACGCTGCACACGTTTTCCACCCAGGCGGGCTTTCTCTGCAGGCGGTACGTCTTGTGCACCGTCCACGGGCGGGTGAAGGCGTGGTCCGTGGTGGTGACCTCGTTGTGCAGGATGTCGGGATTGGCCTTGTCGCGGTAGATGCGTTCCTTCACCACGGTCTCGTTGTCGACGTGGACCGGAATTCCGGCGTTGTCCATCGTGCGCGGGCCGTTGAAGTTGCGGGTCTCGACTTCGAGCAGGTCGTAGCGGCCGTCGCCGTCGGTATCAGTCCAGATTCCGATCGAGTAGCCGTTGAAAGTCGCCTCCTCAAAGTCCGGCCACGGGCGCCCGTCGGTGTAGATGCGCCGCGGCATGCTGTTGACGAAGACGACGTGCGTGGTCTTCGGCGTCACGACGAATTCGAAGCCCTGGTTGCCCGCCATGACCCGCGGCATGCCGGCCGGGATGCAGGCATAGGACTGGTTGTTGCCCTGGCCGCCTTCCGCCTGGTCCTTCAGGCCGGCCTCGAAGATGGCCTGATACTCGGCCGTCAGCGGCGCCTGCTGGGCACGGCCCGGCGCTTTGGAGGGATCGTATCTGTTCGGACCGCTTTCGGGCCGGCGCCATTGTCCGGACCAGTCCGGATATTTGGCCGTGTCCTGCGCGGGCGCGGTGGCCGCCGGCATCATCAGCATGGCCGCGAGTGCGATGGCGCGGATCGAGTGTTGAACGGACATGATGATCAATCCTCGCGGTTAATTCCGGCCTTGCTTGAAATACCGCAGATCCGGCGGCGCCTGCCCCTTCTTGGCCGGCATCAGGTGGCCGTCCGCGCTCAGGAAGTAGGGCTGCTTGCCGATTTCCACGTGCTGGTTGCCTTCGGCGCAGATGTCTTCCTCCCACACCGGCTGCGGATCGCTCTTGCGGCGGTACTTTTTGGTCACCGTCCAGGGCCGCGTGAGCGCGTGGTCGATGGTGGTGATCTCGTCGACGAGGAGGTTGCGATCCGCCTTGTCGGGATAGATGCGCTCCGTGATGACGGTCTGGTTGTCCGCGTGCAGAGGAAGGCCGGAGGCATCGAACGAACGCGGACCCTTGAAGCCGCGCGTCTCGACTTCGAGCAGGTCGTAGCGGCCATCACCGTCGGTATCGACCCATTTGCCGATCGAGTAACCGGCAAATGAGGGATCGATTTTCGCCGGCCAGTCGCGGCCGTCCGTATAGATGCGGCGCGAGTCGTGGATGTGCTGGATCAGGATGTGCATGGTTTCAGGCGTGACGATGATCTCCATCGACCCGTACACGTTCATGATTCGCGGCATGCCCGGCGACAGGCAGGTATAGGTGGGATCGTAGCCTTGGCCGCCGATGGCCTGGTCGGCGAGGCTCGCTTCCAGCACCGCCTGATATTCCGGCGTCAGCGGGGCTTCCTGCGCGCGTCCGCCACGCTTGGTCTGGTCGTAGGACGGCTGGCCGACGACACCGGGGACGCGGAAGCGTACCCATTGGCCCTTGAGGTCCGGATATTTGCTCTCGTCGAAGGCAAGCACCGTCGTCGCGGAGTGGGTGAGCGCCGCCAGCAATGCGACGATACCGATCGAGTTTCGATTTGGCATGCAGTCCTCCCGTGGGCGGGCGGCCCTTCTGCGTCACTTCTGTGCCTGATTGAAGTATTTCAGGCTCGGCGGCATCTGGTCTTTCTTCGCCGGCATCAGGAAGCCGTCGGCGCTGATGAAATAGTTCTCTTTGCCGAGGGCGACGTGGTTGTTGAGCTCGGCGCAGATATATTCGCGCCACTGCACTTGCCTGTTCGGGTTGCGCCGGTAGCTCTTGAGCACGGTCCAGGGCCGCGTCAGCGCGTTGTCGATCACCGTGATCTGGTTGCGCAAGATATTTGGATCGGACTTGTCGAGCGAGAACCGCTCCTTCACGACCGTCTGATTATCATCGTGCAGCGGGATGCCGGTGGCGTCGAATGCGCGCTGGCCCTTGATATGGCGCGTCTCGGCTTCGAGCACGTCGTAGCGTCCGTCGCCGTCCTCATCGAGCCAGCGGCCGACAGAATAGCCCGCATAGGTCGGCTCGACGTGCTCGGGCCATTTGCGTCCGTCGGTGTAGATGCGCCGGGTCGTATCGTGGATGTGATCGATCCGGATGTAGGTCGTCTCCGGCAGCACGATGACTTCCATCGGCTCGTAGGCCGTCATCATCGGCGGCATGCCGGGCGGCCGGCAGCCATAGCCGGGCCAGCGGCCCTCGCCGCCTGCAGCCATGTCCGCCAGATTGGCCTCGAAGACCGCCTGATATTCTGGCGTGAGCGGCGCTTGTTGGCCGCGGCCGCGCGGCATGCTCGGGTCGAAGGCCGGCATGCCGGGCGGCGAGATCCGCGTCCACTGTCCCTTGAAGTTTGGATAGGCTGCGTCGTCGAACGCGTGCGCGGCGGGAAGCGTCATCAGCAGCGCTGTCAGCGCGACAGCACCGATCGAGCCTCGGTGAGGCATGAGCGTTCTCCCTCGATGACGATGGAGGGGATGACTCGTGGCTGCCCACGAAAACCATCTCCGGCGTCTTTATTTTTTTCAGGCACGGCCCGGCGCATCGCTTCGCAATACGGCGACGGTCGACTGGAGTTCACGCCGGGATTCTGTGCCCGGCCTGAACGTCCGTGGGCTCGCAAATACGGCCCCCGGGAAAGGCGGATTTTAACACAACCGCGCACGGCGCGCCACGCATGAACGGGCGGAGCGCACCGGATTCGAAGCCGATGTTTCGCGGAATTGCCTTACATCTGGCCGCGGCTGCGGATGGCGCCGAGATGCTCGTTGATGCGGAACATGATCAATGCAAGTTCCGAAACGAGACGCGCAAAGATCACCCCCATGACCGCGCAGATCAGGCTCGTCACCATCGCGAAAATGCCGTCGAACGGATTGACGGCCATGCGCGTGAGACCGTTCAAAATCCCGGACATGCCGAACAGGACCGATAGGACGATCGCGAGCCAGTAAAAAATCTTGATGATGGACGGCGTGATGAACCGTTCCCATTGAAACAGGTCGCCAAGGTCGAACATGATTCCCCCTTTCGACGATGTCGGGCGGAGACTGCACCGCCGACCCCTGCCGGTCAATCGAGTCGCCGCGATTGACCTCGCCGCTGCCGGTGTTTAGGAACCGCCGCAATCAACCACGCAGGATCGCAGTGCTGCACTGGGAAGATTTCACGCCGGGCCAGATCACCGAGCACGGACCGCGGCTCGTCACGCGCGACGAGATCGTGGCGTTCGCCGCGGAGTTCGATCCGCAGCCCATGCATCTCGACGAAGTCGCGGCGGCGGCGAGCATGCTCGGCGGGCTCGCCGCGTCGGGCTGGCATAGCTGCTGCATTCTCATGCGCATGCTCAGCGACGGCTTCCTCAGCCAGTCGGATTTTCTCGGTGCACCAGGCGTCGAGGAGGTGAAATGGCTCGCGCCGCTGCGGGTGGGCGAAAGCGTCACGCTGCGCGCGACCGTGCTGGAGACCCGGCCCTCGGCGAGCCGCCCCAATATGGGCCTGGTCAGATTCCGTTTCGAGCTGCTCGACGCGGCCGGCCGCCGTCTGATGCTGATGACGGTCAGTCCCATGTTCGGGCGCAGGCAGCGAGCATGAAATTCTTCGAGGACATCCGCATCGGCGACAAGGTCGAGATCGGCCGGTTCACGTTCACCGCCGAGAACATCAAGGTTTTCGCCGCGCGTTTCGATCCGCAGCCGTTCCATCTCGACGAGGAAGCGGCAGCGCATTCGCCGTTCGGCGCGCTATGCGCCTCGGGCTGGCACACGGCCTGCACCTGGATGCGGCTGGTGATCGACCATCGCCGCCGCGAGGACGACGAGCGCCGCGCGCGCGGCGAGCCGGTGGCGGCGCTCGGCGTGTCGCCCGGTTTCCGCGAGCTCAAATGGCTCAAGCCGGTCTATGCCGGCGACACCATCACCTATGCCACCGAGGTGATCGGCAAGCGGGCGTCGCTCAGTCGGCCGCGTTGGGGTATCATGATGGCGCGCAACACCGGCGCGAACCAGCGCGGCGAGCCGGTGCTCTCCTTCATCAGTGCGGCTTTCGTAGAGCGCAGACCGGAGACGGGGAAGACTTGATGAGCGTCGCGAGCGGACAAGTTCCGCAAGTCGCGGACCTCGCCACGCGGCGCGACGAGCGCCGCGCGGCCGGCGTCGCTTGCGGCGCGCACGCGCTGCATGACGGCTACACCGATCTCATCTACGTGATGCTGCCGGTGTGGCAGCAGGAATTCGGTCTCGGCTATGCGGAGCTCGGCCTCCTTCGCGGCGTGTTCGCCGGCACCATGGCAAGCTTTCAGATTCCCTCCGGGCTGCTGGCCGAACGGCTCGGCACGCCGGCGGTGCTCGCGCTCGGCACCGCGCTCGCGGGCGCGGGCTATTGCCTTGCGGGAACCAGCGCGGGTTTCGTGATGCTGCTCGTGGCGCTGTTCGTAGGTGGGCTCGGCGCTTCGACGCAGCATCCGCTGGCGTCGGCGCTGGTGGCGCGTGCGTTCAGCGGGGCGCGTTCGCTCAAGGCGCTCGGCACCTACAATTTCAGCGGCGACATCGGCAAGATGACGATCCCGGCCGCGGCGGCGCTGCTGCTTACGGTGATGGCGTGGCGGCCGGCACTCGCGTTGCTGGGGGCGCTCGGTCTGGTCTTCGCGACGGCGATCTTTCTCCTGGCGCCGCGCTTCGGCGCAGAAGCAGCGGCGGCGAAGGAGAAGGACGCGTCCGCCGCATCGACCGGCGCACGCATCCGGTTCGCATTCCCCATGTTGCTCTCGATCGGCGTGCTCGACAGCGCGACGCGCATGGCGTTTCTGACCTTCCTGCCGTTCGTGCTGACGATGAAGGGCGCAAGCCTTCCCACCATCGGGCTTGCGCTGACGCTGGTGTTCGCGGGTGGCGCGGCCGGCAAGCTCGTCTGCGCCTTTATCGGCGCGCGCATCGGCACCATCGCGACGGTGTGGCTGACCGAAGGCCTGACCGCGGTCCTGATCTTGGCGCTGCTGCCGCTTCCGCTCGAAGCCGCGATGCTGCTGCTGCCGGTTATCGGCATCGCGCTCAACGGAACGTCATCGGTGCTTTACGGAACGGTGCCGGAGCTGGTGACGCCGGAAAAACGCGCGCGTGCGTTCGGCATCTTCTATACCGGCACGATCGGCTCCGGCGCGGTCGCGCCCGCGATCTACGGGATCGTCGGCGATGCCTACGGTGTCACGGCGGCGCTGATCGTCATCGCGGCGGCGGTGCTCGTCACCTTGCCGCTGTCGCTTGTGCTCAGGCCCGCGCTCGCAGCGCGCCCGACGTGATTTTTGGGCGGCCACAACCGCTGACGCTGAACCACCCTTCGACACAGTGGCAGGGGAACCTCGGCGTGCGCCGGCACGTTGAGTGATCGTAAGTGTGTCCAATCAGGAGAGTTCCATGACCAGTCTTCGCCTTGGAACAATCGCGCTTGCGCTTCTCGCCGGAGCAGGCCTTGCGGCAGCGCAAACCCCCGGCGGTCAGCCCCCCACTCAATCGCCGAGCCAGACTCCGTCGCAGCCCCCGGGCGGCACGTTGGATCATCTGCCAGGCAATCCGCTGAGCCCGCCGCCGAGCTTCGCCAACCAGGTTCAGCTCACGCCCACGCAGAAGACCGCGATCTTTGATGCCATCAAGAAGGACGCCGGCCGGGTTAATCCGCCGACCAGCTTCCCCGCAACGATCGGTGCGTCGGTGCCGCCCGCGATTGAGCTTTACACCTTGCCGACGACCGCACTCGCGCTGGTGCCCGAAGCGCGCATCCTCAAATACACGATGGTGGAGAAACAAGTCGTGCTCGTCGACCCCACGACGATGCGCGTCACGGACATCATCCGCCAGTAACGTGCGTCAGTGGCTCGCCGACGATTCCGCACCGTCGGCGACCCACTTGCTGACTGCCATCGGCAGCACGTCGAGATACGGGCCCATGAAGAACTCTTCGCCCGTCCCGGCGCCGAAATAGCGGTCGTAGGTATCGATCATCGCGCGCACCTGCCCGGCGCAGGACTGCATCGAGTCGACGATCAGGTCACCAAGATTGGCGTCCTGCGGCCGGTAGCGCGGATCACCCATGACGGCGCGGGCGATGCATTCGGTCGCCGAACGCATCAGCGGCTGCATCGCGGCGCTCTTTTGTTGCATGGACAGATGAATCGCCGGCCCGTTCGGCTCGACGATCGGACCGGTCGCAACGCTGATGACCAGCGCCACGGCTGCAAGCGGTGCAAGAATCATCCCAAATCCCCATTGCCCGACGGCGCCAATCAATCACATCGCGCCGTGACCTGGCAAATTCATGCCGCATGAAATGCGCGTGGAATGGAACCTCGATGGAACTGTGGGCGGGGCCCCGGTCGCACGCATGCGTCCGGCCATCTGCTTTGATGGCTGTTTAATCCGGCCGAGTGGGCTCGCGGGCGGAACGCCGTCTCGCCCGTGGCGTTGACCGAACGTTGGCCCCGGGTCGGGGCGGCTGAAGCAGGGAGAATGTCATGAGTACCTATCTTGGCCCCGCCGCCGTTGCGCTTGCGCTCGCCACTGGAACCGGCGCCGCCGGTGCGCAGACCTACATCACACGGGATGCGCTCGGCACCGAAACGGTCATCGACCGGCCCCTCAGCCTGACTCCGGCGCAACGCACGACCACCTACCGGACGATCGTGCCGCAAGGCCGCGGGCGCAAACCGATCATTAAGGAGCGCATCGTGACCGAACCGGTGGTACCGGCCGCGCCCATCGTGCGTGAGCGCGTCGTCACACGGCCGGCTGAGGCCGCCTATGCCTACGCGCCTCTGCCGGGCGAGCGCGTCGTGACGCGTCCGGCCGCAGAATCCGATTATGCCTATGCATCGACGACGCCCATCGTGCGCGAGCGCGTGGTGACCCCGGCGCCGCAGCCGAGCTATGCCTACGATGCCTATTCGCCGTCACGCCCGTACCGCTACGTCGTCAACAATCGCGTATTGCTGATCGATCCGGCGACCAACGCGGTGCTGGCGGACGTGACCAATGAGCCGTGGCGGTAGGGCGAGGTCCCCCGACGTCATCAAGCGAATGCGTCGCATTTTACTGATCGCGTCAGGCGGCAGTTCGCTCGCCTGACGCGATCGCGTTTCACCAGGTCTTCTTGAAGCCAGCCTTGAGGCTCTTGTTCAACTCGCCGGTTGAGGTTTCGCTGACCGAGCCGGTGACGCTGAGCGGCCCGCCCAGGAGCTTCTGCTCCGCACTCAACGAGCGCAGCCAGCGCTCATCGGTGCTCGACTTCGCCGCGCCCACCGAAAGCGCAGTGTCGGTCGGCAGTACGTTGAATCGCAGCGCCTGATTGCTGCCGTAGACCGGCGCGGTGCTGGCTGAGGTTGCGGCGCTCGAAGTGGGCGCGGGCGCCGCGCTACCGCGCGTCTCGGTGAGCGAAAGGCCGTTCTGCCATGTCACCGAAAGGCTGTCTCCGACCGGGACTGAACGGCTCAGCGTGGTGCCGAGCTTGCCTTGCTCCTGGTGCGGATCAATGCGGGTTTCGATCATCGCCTTGTCCCAGCTTAAAGGCGAGCCGAGACTTGGTGCGGTGACTTTCGCCCAGCCGACATCGGAAGACTGCGCGTGCGGCGCGCCGGCGGAAAGCTGCTCGGGCTGCCAGCCGACGACTGGCGAGGGCGGTGCCTGATAGTCGACGCCGACCTTGGCTTCCCACCCGTTCGATGGCTGCCCACGGATGAACTTGTCGGTGGCAGCCTTGCTTGCCGGGTGCGCGGGCAGCGGCGTCGAAAGATCGAGCGGCTCGCCGACCGGGAATTCCGGCGCGTCAAGAAAATCAGGTGTGGCATTGAGCGGTTCGGAGCGCGCGTCGCCGGCGGCCAGCGCCATCGCGCTCACAAGCGCGCACATGGCAAGAGCGTGCATCGTTCTCTGCGGCATGATTTTCCTTGGATGGAATGATTAGGCTCGTGACGAATCGAATCGAAGTGCCGGATCAATTGGTGCTCCGTGGCATTGGCTTTTTGGTGAATGGTCTTTGGCGAAATCAAGTCAAATCGCTCCCGCGAATTCACCGGCCGGACAACAAAGCGCCGCATCGGTGAAAATTCGGAACAACTTGTTCATCGCTGCGTTGACCGGCCACAACGTAAGGAGGAATGCGATGAGGAAAGTTACTATCGGGATTGCCGCTGCGGCGGCCATGCTGATTACTGCCGCGCCTGCGCTCGCGCAGGTCGATGTTCGTGTTGGTGAGCCGGGTGTTGGCGTCCGGATCGGACCCGGACATCCCGACTATCGCGCGGAAGGCCGCTACAGGCACCATCACGGTTGCAAGTCCGTAACCATTCGGGAGCGCGTCAACGGGCATTTGGTCGTGCGAACGCGCGAACGCTGCGGCTAATCGATCTGCAAGGAACCGTCGAACGGCCCCCGCACCCTTGCGGGGGCCGTTTCTATGGCCATTGCCAGAGGAGCAGCGCGTGGAGCCAAACCGGCAGCGATATCGTGGACGCGATCGCCTCGCTGCTGACGGACAGCGCCACCGCTCCGGCCAGTGACGCCAGCGTTCCGGCGATGACCTTGCCGCCGAAGATTTCGTGATGCGGATTGAGCAACCGCGCCAGCCCGTAGCGGAACACAAGCGAGAGCTGCAGAACAGGCATCACGACCGACACCGGCGCCACCGCGAGCGCCATGTAGAGGAACATCTGCGAAAAGCACACGAAGGCCGCCGACCATCCGAACCATTTCACCGAGCGGCGATCCATGGCCAGCACGTGGCGCCATTGGCCGGGCCATAGCAGCATCAGCGCGATCACCACGCTCGCTGCGGAGAACGCGATCAGGGCTGCGGCGAGGCTGCCGCCAATTCCTTCGCGCTCGACCACGGAGCGCAGCATGATCGGGGTCGCGCCGTAGCAGCACGCCGCCAGCGCTGCAAAGAAATAGCCTTCCGCGAATTGTGGGCGGAAGATCGGCAGCCCGTCCCGGGGAGGCGCGGCATCGGCTCGCTCTTTGTCGGGCGGCCCTTCGGCCGGCGCAGCGTCCGGGTGGCGCATGAGCGTCGGACCGAGCACCACCAGCACGATGCCGGCGATGCGCAACGCGGTGAGCTTCTCACCCAGGATCGCGATCGCAAGCCCAACGGTGAACACCAGATACATCTGGACAATGGGGGCGGAGAGATTGGCCCCGATCGCCTTCACGGCACGGTAGTTGCAGTAGCGCCCGCAGATGAAATGCAGCACGCCGACCAGTGCCATCATGCGGATGCCGTCGGGCGGAAAGTTCACCAGCTTGTCCCAATTGCCGCTGGCGACGAGGGCAAGAAGGAAGAACGGCATGCCGATCGGCACCGTGATCGCCATGGCTTGGGAGACCGTGCCGGTGAGCACTCCGCGCCGTGTACCGGCGTTGTTGAGTGCGAAGCTGGCCGCGGACAGGGCGGCGAACAGAACTCCAAGCACGAGACCCCCGGGGAATCGATTTCCGCAGCCAAGTTATTGAAATCGCCTGTGCATGGGCAATGCCCCAGCTATGCGTGAACCGCGTGCCGCGCGCTCCCGACCAATGCAGAAGGACGGGCGTTCACCATGCCGGATCAGCGTTTATTGACTCTCTTGCAGGCCCCGGCGGACGAAACCAGAGGTAGGGGTCCGGCGTTAAGACTCCGGGAGGGATCGGGCACTAGCCTTTGCGGCGGGGCTACGGAGGAGGAGACGGTGCGACCCTCAGTTCGGCGTGGCGCGTTCGCGTTTGCGCTGCTCGGCGTCGTCATCGTCGCCGGGGCGGATGCGCAGACCACGTCGCCCGCCGATGACGATACCACCGGAAGCCTGGGCCCCACGGCATCGGCTCGCATGCTGCCGCTGAGCGACGAACAGCGCGGCCGCATCTACGACGGCATCATGCGGATGTCCAATGCCACGCAGGTCGATGCTCCGCCGCCCGCGCCCGCCGAAGCGCTGCCGCATTCGGTGCCCCTGCAGGATCTTCCGGGTAGCGTCGAGCGTGACATCCCGTTGGTGAAGGGCCACAAGTTTGTGAAGCTCGACGACCGCATCCTGGTCGTCAATCCAGCGAGCCGGAAGGTGGTCGTCTTCATCCCGCGCTATAAGATCATGCTGCACTGACGCAGCGGTGGTCAGCCACGTCGGCTATTCGCTGCCATGCCCGGGTTTGACCCGGGCATTCATTTTTTGGCGACAGCTCGGATCAGCCGCGGGCGCTGCTTGCGCCGCCTTCCTGCTTCCAGGTTGCCAGGCTCTCGGCAATGATTTTGGTCGACTGCATCGCCGACTGGCTCAGGTGCGCGTATTCGGTGATCTCACGCTGCATGCGTGCGCCCTCGCTGTGCAGCAGGTCCCGCAGCGTCTGCAATTCGGCGATGAGGCGATCGATCTCCTGCAGCGAGGCGCCCGAGACGCGCTGCAGTAGGGTGCTGATGTTGCTGGCGACCAGTTCGCCGTCGAATTCCGGTGTGCGGCGAAGCGTCGATACATCCCGGCGGACGAATTCACGGATTTCGCCTTCCACTTCCGGCCCCTTCCCCTGGTTGTTGTCTGCGGACTCCTTGGACTTGATCACTGTCATGGCGATTACCCCCGTAATCCAGCGCATATGCGCGGTTCCACACGCGTGATTGCCGCATCTAAATGTGACCACTTCGCGGCCATCGTCGATTTCGTGCACATCGGGTTTTGCAGCGGTGCCATGTTCCATCGCGCGGCCGCGTGCGCTTATCGGTCATCAGCCTGTTGGATCGGCAGTTCGGCGTGATACCGTTTGCGCAAAGGGCAGGCTTCGAGCGCAATCGGCCGCCCGCGGGAGGATTTGATGCACGCGATCACACGATTTTTCCGCTGCAGTACCGCCGGTGCCGCGATGGCGGCTGCGGCGCTCGGTTCCGCCACTCCGGCCAATGCCGACCCGATCCCGCAGGGATGGGAAGCGAGCAACATGGAACCGGTCGGCTACAGCGCCATGGAAAACCGTCTCGGCGCGTTCAAGATGGCGATCAAGAAAGTCAACGGGCGCTGGTACCTTTATACGAGCCATCTCTGGCACTACGGCTGGAGCATCGTCGACGTCACCGACCCGCGCGATCCGAAATACGTCAAGTTCATCCAGGGCGCCGACAATACCTGGAACATCCAGGTCACGCTGCACGACAACATCATGGTGACGGCGCTGCAGAAGTCGTCGCCGGCCTGGGGTGCCGATCCGAACAAGCCCAACGACGAAGGCATTCTGATCTGGGACATCAGCGACCCGGTCAATCCCAAGAAGCTCTCGCAGTGGAAGACCGGCGCGACCGGCACGCACCGCAATTCCTATCCGGGCGGCAAATATGCGTATCTCTCGGCCGGCATGCCCGGCTACACCGGCGGCAACATCCTGGTGATCCTCGACGTCAGCGATCCGGCGCACCCGAAGGAGGCTGGACGCTGGCACATGCCCGGACAGAAGAACGGCGAGCCGCGCCAGCCGCCGCCGCAAGGCTTCCACGGACCAGCGAACATCAGCCCGGACGGCAAGATGGCGTCCATGGGCTATGCGCCGGCGGTGATCAATCTCGACATCACCGACATCGCCAATCCGAAGCTGATCGGCAAGCTCACCTTCAGTCCGCCGTTCGCCTCGGTCGGCGCGCAGACGCTGCACACGGTGCTGCCGCTGTGGGATCGCAACATGCTCTACGTGAATTCGGAGTCGAGCAACGAGCGCTGCAACGAGGGCCTGCATTTCGCGGGCCTGATCGACAACAAAAATCCGGCACAGATGCGGCTCCTGTCGCTCTTTCCCGTGCCGGTGCCGCCGCCGGGCAAGCCTTACAAGAATTTCTGCGAGAAGGGCGGCCGCTTCGGCCCGCACAACGTCAATCAGGAGATCCACCTGCCCGACGTGGAGAAGCCCGGCAACCTGATCTACCTCACCTATTTCAACGCCGGTCTGCGCGTCTACGACATCAAGGACCCGCTGCTGCCGCTCGAGAGCGGCTGGTTCATCCCGCCGAATCCGGAGAAGAATGTTGGGCCATTGCCCAAGGACGTGGTGAACCAGACCGAGGACGTGCTGGTCGACACACGCGGCTACGTCTACGTTACCGACAAGAACTGGGGTCTCTGGGTGCTGCGTTACACCGGTCCCGACCAGCCGGCGCCGACGGACCGATGACCAGTTGACGCCTGTGCGCGCGTGTCCTGCGCGCGCAATCCCGCCCGATTGATCCGAGGATTCTCGCATGAGCTACAACGTCCATCTTGTCGGCAGCATCCCGCTCGGCAATGCGACCGATGTGTTCACGAAGGTCAGCGCCGTGCTTGGGCCGCGGCTTCCACGCCTGCCCGATGGGGAAACCAGCGACCGCAACGAGTGGCTTGGCTGGCTCGAACCGGTGTTCTCCGGCCATCCGGATTTCGAGAACACCGGCGAGACGGTGTTCCGCGGCTATCTCAGCTATCGCTACCGCCTGAAGGACGGCCGCTCGGGCAAGGACCTGAAATTCGACAACCTCAGGCACGCCGAGATCACGCTGGCGTCCTGGCGCGAGTTCGAGCGGCTGAAGAAGGCGGGTACGATACCGAAAGCCTGCCGCTTCCAGGTCTCGTTCGCGCATCCGATCTCGGTCGTTGATCGCTACATCACCGAAAGCCAGCGCAACGAGCTGGGACACCACTACGAGCAGGCGCTGATGGATCAGATCGCCAAGATCTGCGCCGGCATTCCGCACGACCAGTTGGCGATCCAGTGGGACTGCGCGTCAGCAATCTTCCGCGTTCTGCAGACCGGCGAGGCGTCGCGGCACGGCGCCGACAAGGAGCAGAAATTCGCCCGCTTCAGCCAGTGGTGCGTCGAGCTGGGCAACGCGATCCCGAAGGACGTCGATCTGCTCTACCACCTCTGCTACGGGTCGGCGAGCAACAAGCACTCGGTCGAGCCAGTCAACATGGGCGACATGGTCGAGATGGCGAACCGCGTCAGCAAGGGCCTCGGCCGGCCGGTCCAGCTCTTCCACATGCCGGTGCCGGTCGACCGCAGCGACGACGGCTATTTCGCGCCGCTCGACCGGCTGGAGCTGCGGCCGGAGACCAAGCTCAGCGTCGGCCTCGTGCACTACGATGACGGCATCGCCGGCGCAAAGACGCGCCTGAAGGCGGCGGAGAAGCACGTGCGCGATTTCCTGATCGCAACTGAATGCGGCTTCGGCCGCTACAAGAAGGAGATCATCCCGGACGTACTGAAGCTGCACGCCGACATCGCGGCGCTTAACTAGAGCATGATCCCGAAAAGTGGAGACCAGTTTTCGGACAAGATCATGCTCAAACAAAACGATCAGTGCGCCGCCGGCAGGTATTTCTCGGTGTAGAGCTTGCTCATGTCGGGCTCGTTCGGCAGCACGCCGGTTTCGACGAATGTCGCGGACAGCGTCTTGAGCGAGTCGGGACGGAAGCGTCCGTCGGGCGAGTAGCCGGGCAAGACTCCGTCATAGCTCTTGGCGGCGACGCTCTGCGAAATCTGCAGCACGCGCGCTCCGATTGCGACCGTCTCCTGTTTGTTGGCGCGCACCCAAGCGAGCGTGTCGAACCATCCTGCCAGGAAGCGGCGCACCGCGTCCGGATTGCGCTCGAGGATTTCCGTGCTCGCATAGGCAGCCTGGTTGACGAATGTGTCGATCACGTCGCCGAACTTCAGCAGGATGCGACCCTCGTTCTTCTCTTCGAGCTGGAAGGCGGTGGCGAGATCGATGACGCCGCCGTCGATCTGTTTGGTTTTCAGCGCCGCGACCTGCGACTGCATCGACCCGATGGCAACCGCATTAATGCCCTGCGGGCCCCAGCCCTGCCGGCGCGAGGTTTCGCGCACCAGCCACCACGACAACCCGCCGGTCGTGGAAATGCCGACATTCCGGCCTTTGAGATCCTGCACTGTTTTCACCGAGCCGTCGTCGCGCACGAACAGCGTGACCGAATGCGGCCGCTCGGTGATGACCGCGACTGCGAGCTCGCGCGCACCCTTGACGATGAAGCCCATCTCGATGCCGCCGCCGATCACGAGATCGACACTGCCGGCGGCGAGCGCCTGATGGCCGCTTGCTGCGCCGCGCGGGAAGTCGATCTTGGTGACGTCGAGGCCGTGTTTCTTGAACAGGCCCTTGTCGATTCCGATCTGCAGCGGCAGGAACGCGAAGCTCGTGGGCACGAGATTGCCGACGCGCAGCGCATCGTCGGCTGACGCCAGACGCGGAGCGCAGACAAATGTCAGCGCCGCGAAGGTGATCGATAGCAGACCGGAGGTCGTGGGGCGCATCTGCGGCTCACTTGTTGCAATTGGGAATCTGCGCGCTGTGGCCGAAGCGCAGCGAGCCCGCGACATGGGTCACGAGCGCGTCGAAGGCCGCCTTGCGCGCCGCCGGATATTCGATCGAAACGTTGTTCCAGATCTGGTCGCGGCAGGAGAGCAGCGACTTGCGGTAGAAGATGCGGTTGCCGTTGAGGCCCGATACCACGACCGCGCGGCCCTGCCGCACCTTGTAGGTGACTTTCTCGCCCTCGAAGGGCTCTTCGACCGATTTCATTGCGGCTTCGAGATCGTCCTCGATGTTCAGGATGCCTGAGACGGTGATGGTCGCCTGGCTGTCCAGCGAGGTGAAGGCGAGGCCGTCGCCGTTCGCCGGTTCGCGGCCGGCCTTCCAGTCGCGCGGCACGTCGGCGATCGTGCCGAAGCGCGCATTGGTGTAGGTGCGCCAGGATTGCGCGGATGCGGGCTGCGCCGTCAGGGCGAGCAGGGCGATCGTGAAAGCGGCGGCGATGATCCGGATCATGCCTGCTGTATAGCACGTCGCCGCAGAGTCCACCTGGGTCCCGTCAGCGCGCCGCAGCGATCAAGCTGCCGCCCGACGGTCGAGCTTCACGGTATAGCGGGGATACTGGTCAGTCGGATTTTCGCCGCTCACCGCCTCAGTACTCTCGGCCCAGTAGATCATCTCGGCTTTGGCGCCTTTGATGCGCCAGATCACCACGACGCCCTTGAGGTCCGGTCGGTCCGCCGGCACGAACTCCGCGAGCATGTCGAACGAACCATCGCGGTGTGCTTCGCCCTCGTAGCGAATCCAGGCGGCGCCGTTGAAGTCGCTTGTGTCCGAGCGGGTCGCGCGGCCGATTGAAGCCACAACCGGCAGCATGTCGACCATGGTTTCGCGGCCGTCCGCTGTGAGGAATGGGAACGCGATGCGCTTCGCACCGCGAGCGTTGGCGCGATCCGCGACATAGTAGACGTGGTCGGGAGACTCGTCGTTTGCGCCGGCGTCGCCGTCGGTCTGTACGGCAATATGCCTGAGCCCGGGCGCGTTCACCGGGCAGTCGAGCCCGAAAACATAATGCTTGCCTGCCGTCTCCTTGCGCAGCGCGGTCTGCCCGTCGGCGGGAATGCAGGTGTGGATGTCGCGTAGCGCACGCGGCAGCGTCGAACGTGCGACGAGCTCTTCTTCCCCGCAGCCATCGGCCAGCGCGGTTAATGCGGTTGCCAGAGTGGCAGTGACGGTCAGTGCAACAAGGGCGGCGGAACGCAGCATGGACAGTCCTCCCGCGTGTTGGTCGCGCGGCTGCGGCGAAAGGTTCATGGGCGCGGCCTTGCGGGGGTGGCACTGCGATGTAACGATCGCCTTGAAAGTGTCCCATCTATTAAAGCGGGAGATAATGGTTGTGGTGTTGCGAAGTCTTTTTCTGGCGCTGTTCGTGGGCCTGCTCGGCACTGGCGCGCGGGCGCAGCCCGCCGACTATCCTGCCCAGCGCGTCACCATCGTGGTGGGCTTCGCGGCCGGCGGACCGGTCGACACCATCGCCCGGCTCATCGCCGACAAGCTGCAGCAGCGTTGGGGCCAGCCGGTTGTGGTCGAGAACCGGGCCGGCGCCGGCGGCAATCTCGCCGCTGCCGCTGTCGCGCGTGCCAATCCGGACGGCACGACGCTGCTGTTCACGGCGACCGGCGTCGCCATCAACCAGAGCCTCTACGAGCACCCCGGCTATTCGATCAAGGACCTCACGCCGCTGAGCTTCGCCGCGATCAACAGCCTGCTGTTTGCGGTCCATCCAGGTAATCCCGCCCGCACGCTGAAGGATTTCGTCGACGCGCACAAAACCAAAAGCTTCACCTTCGGCACCGCCGGCGTCGGCTCCGGCGCGCACATCACCGCCGAATATGTCTTCAGAATTCTCGCCAAGGCGGAGGCGATCCACACGCCCTATCAGGGCGCCGCGCCGGCGACCGGGGCGCTCATCGGCAACCACATCGACATGATCTGCGTGGCGGTGCCGGACGCGGCGCAGCAGGTGCTGCAGGGCAACCTGCGCGGACTTGCGGTCAGCGGCTCGGCGCGCGCGGATGCGCTGCTGACGGTGCCGACGCTCGGCGAGGCGGGCTTCCCCGGCTTCGTGTCGCAGGGCTGGATCGCGCTTTTCGCGCCGGCAAAAATCAATCCGCAAATCGCCGAAAAGATCAATGCGGCGGTGAATGACGTCCTGCGGATGCCGGACGCGCAGGCACGACTCGCCACCGTCGGCTTCACGCCGAACGTTCAGCCGCTCACTGAAACCGCGCAGCGGCTCGATGCCGAACTCGTCAATTGGAGCCGGATGGTCGAGGCGATCGGGCTCAAGATCAAATGATCCGGCCCAGCCGGCGGCCTACTTCTTGTTGGCGAAAGGATTGGCGCCGGGCGCGCTCTGCTGCGCACGCGCCAGGTGAGGGGGGAGGCCGCCCTTCTTCTTATTGTTGTCGGCCTTGGGCTTCTTCTTTTCCTTGGGTGTTCTCATCTGACCTTTTGCCATGACGTCCTCCTGCTGCTGGCCGCTGCTCGAAGCGAGCCGGAGATTCGCATATCACATCCCGGCCCGACTCGCACGCGCCGGCGTTCTCAGCGCAGATAGCCGATCAGGATTTCGGCGATTTTTGGCTGCGCAGCCTTGACCGCGGGAAGGTTCGAGGCGAACTCCTTGTCGGCGGCGAGGGCGCTGCGCGCATCCGCGGGCGTTTTCGGATCGGCCACCATGCGGGCGCCGACATTGCAGCCGCCGGCAACCTTCTCCAGCGCGCCGCCCTGCCAGTCGCTGATCTGGCTCGAACCCTCGGCATCGAAGCCCTTGAGCTTGAATGGCTTGCCGTTGAGTCGTTCGACCTGCGCCAGCGTCATGCCGAGCCGCAGCCCGCGCGGTGCGGTCCAGACCGACTGGCCGTTAATCACGATCAGCGAGGTCTGGCTGCGGTCGGCGTCGTTGCTCCACCACACTTCGAGCCGGCCCTTGGGATTCTGCGGATAGAGCACCGAGGCCATGACGCGGGTGCCCTCCGGGCCGTCGACTTCCGCGAAAGAGATGTTCTGCGCGTTGAACGCCATCGCGAGCTTGATGTGGCTCGAAGTCTTCGCGAACACGCCGCTGCAGGCGATGGTGTGAGTCTGCGGCGCTTCCTTGCGCGGTGGGCTCGACGAGTGCACCGCTTCGCGTTTCGGAGCGGGGGTGGCGGCCTTGGGGGCGGCGCCTTTCGGCCGCCCCGGTGCTTCGGGCTCCTGCGCGCGCTGGATCTGGCCGGGGGTCAGTTCCTCGACGTCGAGGTCGGGCTGCAAAGTCGTCCCGCGCTGCGCCAGTTGGAGCCGCGGCTGCTGTGCCGATGTGGCGGCAGGCAGGACCAGCGCCATTGCGGTGAGCAGCCCTCCCCATACCCAGCTTTTAGTCATTCCAACCTCCGGCGCCCCACTCACTGCAACTGGCCGATGATTTTAGACCGGCTCGCGCGTGGTCACAACGCAGCCGCAGACTCGAGTTCCGGCCGATGTCACGGCCTTGTCAGCTACGATCCGGGCATTCCTGCGGCACCGCGATGGCGGCCGTGGAGGCGATTCGTCAAAAAGACCGCCAACAGAAAACCTTGCCGAAAAGAAATGACCCGGATCGCGGGGGGTCGATCCGGGTCTTGGGGCTTGGGGCGTTGGGCCCTCTGGAGATTTCCGATGTCTAGCGAATGACGGTCGCTCCGGGGGTGTTGAGCGCCATCGAGCAGCGGGCGTCGAGCACCGGCGCCATCGCGCAGGGGGCCGCGCGGGTGACGGTGGGCTCGCTCGCGCGGGTGCCGGCCTGACCCTGCGCCTGGCCCTGTGTTTGGGCGAGCGCCACGATGATGGCGAGCGCGGCGCCGGGGAGGACGAAGAAGCGGGCGGAGAGGAGGTTCATGGCGGCGATCCCTGATTTCCCCCTTTCTAGCGCGCCGATGTTTCCCCATGATGTCGCCAAATGTTTCGAGAATGTTTCTTGGCTGGCTTCGCGGCGGCTCGGGCCAAGTCGGTCCAAGGTCGGGCCAATCCGATCACGATGCAGGAATCGGCAGCAAAAACGGGAGGTTAGAATGGTGCGAGCATTGCTCCTTGGGCTGGCGGCGCTGGCCGCCGCAACGGCCGGCGCGGCCGCGCAGCACGGCGCGGGCGCCCCGCGCGTTCCGCTGGTGCAGGACGACTCGCAGGACCCCGACGTGCAGGCGATCTTCAAGGACCTGCGCGCGCGCGGCACCGCGCCGCTCAACCTGCACCGCGTCTACGCCAACGCGCCCAAGATCGCGCGCCGCATGTCCGCGGTCGCCGCGGCGCTGCGCGCCGACGCCGTCGTGCCACGCTCCGACCGCGAGCTGATCATCCTGCGCGCGACCCAGCTCGCCCATGGCGACTACCAGCACGAGGAGCACTGGCCGATCGCGATGAGCTGCGGCATCAGCCGCGCGCAGATCGACGCGCTTGCCAAATGGCGGGAGAGCAAGCTGTTCGACGACAAGCAGCGCGCGCTACTCGCCTACGCGGACGCGATGGTGAGCGAGAAGGGAATGGACGACGCCACCTTCGCGGCGATGCAGCGCTTCTACAGCACGCAGGAGATCGTCGAACTGACGATGCAGGCCGCGTATTACAGCGCGTCGTCGCAGATCAGCCGGACGCTCAACATCACCGCGGCGGGAAATCCGGAGAAGAGCGGCTACGGGACGTGCCGGTAAGAGGGCACAAATAGCGGCACTCGCTCTCGCAGCACCGTTATTATTCCGGCCATCGCGCGTGCTGCCGCACTGTTCTGCGGTCCGCTGAATTTCGCGCAGGCTTCGCCGGCCCTGTTTTTGACGGCGCGGGCGCGCCGGTGTCCCTTTTTTCCGCCCCTCGAAAGGGGAATGGAGCGCCGGGAGGCGCCGGGGGCTTGCGAGGCCCCCCTTTGGCGGGCCTTGCGATCGGCCCGCCGGACGCTTGCGAGGCGTCCTGCGTCCCTTGCGATCGGGACGCTCGCCTCTCGGCGCTCCACTTGCGACTTCTGTCCGGTATCGGTCGCCCGCTGCTCGCCTTAAGGACGTCTTCGTCCGTCAGCAGCGAGATGACAGCACGGCCAGGGGTCGTAGTGCCCCCGGCTGGGCTTCCGTTCCGCTCGAGTGCGAGGTCACAAGCCTCGCCCGCGAGGGCCGCATCCTGCTCCGTCTTCGGTCTGTCTCCGGAAGACGCCCCTGGAGACGAGCAGGACGGGGCGGAATATAGTCCGCTATAGGAATTTTGTCAAGAGGCCTAAAAAGGCGTTTTGGTGCTATGTTAATGAGCGAGACTGCAATGCAGATGCAGTCCGAATTTTTGGAACGCGATAAATTGGTCCGACTGAGGCATGGGGATACGGATGCGCTTCACCCGTTTCGAAATTGAGAATTTCAAAGGAATCGGAAAGACAGTTCTCGATTTTTCAAAAATTCCGAGCGCAAATATCTTTACTTTGGTCGGATTGAATGAAAGTGGGAAAACAACAATCTTGGAAGCTATCAATAGTTTTTCCCCCGACGAGGAAGGAGTGGAGACGCTCTATCGAGACGTAATGAGAAAAGTCCGAGTTGAAGATCTGGTACCAAAGAGCAAGAAGGCAAATTTTACTGGAAATATAAACGTGCGTGCAGCACTGGCGCTGGATGCGGGCGATAGAGTTCGCATCGAAAAATTCTGCAAAGAGAAATTGGCTTGTCAAATAGATCTCGATCCGCTGGTAAAGAACTTTAGTATCAACCGTGTTCTTAGCTTCCAAGATTCGATTTATGAGAAGACGACGATATTTGGCCTTGGCTCAGCCTAAAAACCGGAAAGAGGAAAAAGTTCAAGGACTACGGGGCAGATAGCCCCGAATGGAAGTCCATCGTGTGAGCTTCCTCAGGGAGATGCTCCCCAAGATTTGCTATTTTCCGACTTTTCTTTTCAATTTCCCCGATAGAATTTATTTATCAAACCCTCCGAAAGAAAAAGATACGCAAGTAAATGCTTACTTCATGCAGATTGTTCAAGATATTCTTGATTCTGTGGCGAAGGACTCACTATCCAGAAACATATTGTCGAACGTGTTGAGCGCACTGTAAAGCCTGATAGGGCGTGGAATCTTTTTGGATTTTTCAAAACGGATGAAAAACAGCAGATCGATCATGTTATGCTAAGGATTGCTGAGCGCGTCACTGATGTCGTATTTAAGCGATGGAATGATGTGTTTGGAATAAAAATTCAAAACAAAACGATTGATGTCGATTGGGACATTGAGATTGACCCGAACGATCCCCCCAGAAACGAGCCGTATATCTAAAATTTTGGATTCGAGATGGGACATCCAAATTTGAAATTGCAGAACGCTCTTTAGGATTTCGATGGTTCTTCTGCTTTCTCTTATTTACGCAATTCCGAGTCTCCCGGCGGGACAGCTCCGCGGTCTTTTTGTTCGACGAGCCGGCTTCCAACTTACACGCAAGAGCGCAGGAGCAGCTGCTAAGGAGCTTCCCAAATATTTCAAAGGGAGACAATATGATTATCTATTCCACCCACAGCCATTACATGATTGAGCCTCATTGGTTGGAGGGAACGTTTATAGTGTTCAATGACGCAATTGACTATGATGACAACCCTGCGGATGAGTCCAAACCTAAGCCATTGGAAGCCGCTATCCATGTGAAAAAGTATAGGGACTTTGTTGGACAGAATCCTTCGAAGATCACGTACTTTCAGCCCATATTAGATAAGCTTGATTATGCTCCTGCTAAACTCGAAATGGGTTTGAACGCCGTATTTGTAGAAGGAAAAAATGATTTTTACATGTTAACGTATTTCAACGAAGTAATTCTAACCAAGAAGCATGACATCAGGTTTATCCCTTCCTCGGGCGCTAACGACCTTGGCCCCCTTATCTCCTTGTACTTGGGGTGGGGAAAAAAATTTATAGCAATGCTTGATGATGATGTCGCGGGCCGCAACGCTCGTGACCGGTACAGGGCGGACTGGTTTTTGACTTCCGAAGCTACAACTATCGCGGATATTGTTCCTAAGCTTAAGAATCGAACTATTGATAAGATACTCTCCTCGTCAGATCGTAAGCTCATCGCTGCGCACCTTGGAAAGCAAACGGCGACGAAAAAAGATGTCGGCCGGTTCTTTCAAGAGTGTCTTGCGCAAAGCAAAGTGATAACATTCGACACGGAGACTCTTATGGCTGTTGAGGCCCTGTTAGCGGAGTGCTCGAAAAGAACTTGCTGAGCTAGCTCCGGTCTTATGCTGCGACCTTTTGTGAGGCAGGAAGGGGTGCGCATTTCGCCTAGCGCCGGCTGACATCTACCCACCACCCCCCACCACGCGATGGTCGCTCAGCTTCTTCACCACGCCAGCTTCGAGCGCGGTGAGCACGGCGGCCTCCACGCTGCATTCGTGCTTGCACTTGTGGCAGGTCAGCGTGGTGTCGGGCGCGATCGTGATCGAGCCGAAAAAGCGATGGTCGCCGCGCGGTCGCGGCCCGCCGGCAAACCGTCGCCCCCCGGAGCAGTTGTCCTCGATCACATTGGCAAAATGCTTCGCTCCGTCGCCGTCGAGCAAACCCATCAAACAAAATCGAAGTGATGCGTCGCCGTGTGCCAGTCGGTCGCGACCTTGCCGAAGTCGCCGGCCGAGGTGATCCGCGCTCCGTCCATCGTCCACAATCCCGCCGTTCCGTTGTCGTTGCGCCAGACCACGTCGGCCTTGCCGTCGCCGTTGAAGTCGCCGGTGCCGACCACGTGCCACTCGGTCCCGACCTTGGCGATGTCGCCGGCCGATACCAGCTGCGTCCCGCTCATGGCCCAGACGCCGACCGTGCCGTTGTCGTGACGCCATACGATGTCGGCCTTGCCGTCGCCGGTAAAATCGCCGACGCCGACGACATGCCACTTGCTGCTGACGGCCGCGATATCGCCAGCGGATGCGATCGCGGTTCCGTTCATGGTCCAGAGTCCGACATTGCCATTGTCGTGGCGCCACAGCAGATCGGTCTTGCCGTCGCCGTTGAAATCGCCGGTCCCGACGACATGCCACGCGGTGCTCACCACGCCGATGTCGCCGGCCGATACGAGCTGCGTTCCATTCATGGTCCAGAGTCCGACGCGGCCGCTGTCGTTGCGCCAAAGCAGGTCGGACTTGCCGTCACCGTTGAAATCGCCGGTCCCGGCGATGTGCCAGCTGTTGTCCACAGTGGCGACGTCGCCGGCCGAGACGATCTGCGTGCCATTCATCGTCCAGATCTGGACATTGCCGTTGTCATTGCGCCAGAGCAGGTCGGACTTGCTGTCGCCGTTGAAATCGGCAATGCCGGCGATGTGCCAGTCGCTCGTGACCTTGGTCACGTTGCCGGCGGAGGTGATGTGAGTGCCGTTCATCCCCCAGGTGCCGACCGTGCCGTCGGTATTTTGCCAGACGAGGTCGCTGCGGCCGTCGCCGTTGAAGTCGCCGAAGAAGCCGCTATCGAAGTCGGTCAGCTTGTTGGCTTGAACGACGATCGTGCTTCCGGCTGGCAGCGAGGCGTCGAGGATGACGTTGAGACTGTCGCCGGGATGAAGCCCGTCGAGACGGGCGACCGTCACCCAGCCGCTCGCCGCGCCATGCGTGTTGATCTGCAGCCAGGCAAAGGTGTTGTCGGCGCTCTCGACGGCCTGCACGAGCGAGCCGACCGGCAGCCCGCTGCCCTGGTTGTAGGCAGCCGCCAGCAGGTTGGAAAAATCGAGCTGATCGCCTTCGCCAAACGAATAGGTCCCGCCGTTGCCCTGGTCGTAGTCGGAGACGCGATCGAAAAAGCCGCCACCCGATTGCCCGTCAGCGAGCGCGGCGGCTGAAAAGATGAAGCGATCCGAGCCCGCTCCGCCGGCCAGCACGTCGGTGCCGCTGCCGCCATCGAGAGTGTCGTTGCCGGAATCGCCGGAGAGCGTATCGAGGCCGGCCGCCCCGTAGATCGTATCGCTGCCGTTACCTCCGTTCAGAGTGTCGTTGCCGGTTTTGCCATAGATCGCGTCGTTGCCGGTTCCGCCGGTCAGCTGGTCGTTGCCGCTGGTGCCGAGTAGTGAATTGATGAAGACACCGTTGCCGATGTCCGTCGCGGCCGCGGCATTGTTCGGTGCTGCAAGGTTGAAGGCGCCGAGAATTGTCTTCAGCAGATCATAGTGCGTGTAGCTGTCGGCATAGGAGCCCGGATTGATGTTGGCGCCGTAGAGAATGGCGGGAATGTGGTTGGTGGGATCGTTGTCGCCGGCTTCGTCCCAGACCACGACCAGCAGCGAATTATGGGTCGCCGCCCAGTCGGCGTAGGCGCCGAGGTTGCTCTGCAGCCAGGAATCGGCTTGCGCAATCGAGCCGTCGTGCATGTCGTGGTTGAGATCGGGTGCAACGAATGCGACGCTGGGAAGCAGCGAAAAATTCTTTGCAGGAAACGAGGAAAAATTCCGCTCGACCGAGAATCCCTCCGGGAACGATTCCCACGGATTATGTCTCGCAGGACTGCCAGTCTCCACGAAGCCCAGGAATGTCTTGCTGTTCGCCTGCAGGATGGTCGCCATTGTCGGGTCCGGTTCCGAATGGCTTCCGCTGTCGGCCACGCCGAATGTGCTGCCCGCATAAAGAGCAAGATAGTTCGGCTGGCTGGGATGGGTGAGCGCATGGTAGTCGGTCAGCAATACGCCATTGGCGGCGAGCGAGTTCATATAGGGCGCCTGCGGATTGCCCACGATGTCGCCGAACGCGTGATTCTCTTCGATCACGACAACGATATGGTCGTATGCGGGAAGGCTCATCGAGACCTCAGGTCTTCCAAGCCGATATCATCTATGCACCGCCTCCCACCACGCGATGGTCGCTCAACTTCTTTACCACGCCGGCTGCGAGCGCGGTGAGCACGGCAGCCTCCACGGTGCATTCGTGCCTGCACTTGTGGCAGGTCAGCATGGTGTCGGGCGCGATCGTGATTGGGCCGGAAAAGCGGTGGTCGCCGCAGTCCGGACACTGTCCGATCGCGCCGAACATGAAATAGCTGGCCATGCAGTCTCCTTGCGCGGCGGGGCGGGGAATTGTGATGTACTCCACTCTCGGCCCGGCGTACCCGAATAGCCAACGCTTTATTTTCTTTCCAGCTCCGTCCGGAAAAACGCCAGCGCCCGCTGCGTCGCGTCCTGCTTCGCCGCGGCGTTCGCCGCCACGCTTTGCCGGGCGCGGCCGGGATCGTCGAAGCCGTGCACGGCGCCGGTGTAGAGCCGGATGTCGATGTCGCCGCCAGCCGCGCGGCTCTTTTCGACGAGGCGCGCGCAGCGGCGCGGCGAGACTTCCTCGTCGGCGGTGCCCATGAAGACGCGCACCGGCGCATACGAGCGGTAGTCGACGCCGTCGAAACGCCCGCGCAATCCGCAGGCCGGATAGAACACCAGCGCGGCGCGGAAGCCGGACGCCGCGGAACTGAATCCGGGCGCGCCATCCACCATGGTGGCGAGCGCGGCGCTGCCGCCGTTCGACCAGCCCTGCAGGCCGATGCGGTCCGCCGCCACGTCGGCGCGCGTGCGGAGCCAGGCGAGAGCGCCATAGGCGTCGAGCGGGCGCACGCTCATCTCGTTCACGGCGTCGGGACGCGCATCGTAGCTGAAGCGCGGGAAGCCCTTGGGAAATCCGCGCGGGCCGAAACCATCGACCAGCAGCGCGATGTAACCGCGCTCCGCCCACATGCGGCCCCACATCTGGTGGCGCTGCGAGAGCGTCGCGGCGTCGTAGACGCCGTGCGCCGCGCTCGAATAGGGCCCGGCGCGGCCGTGCATCATCACCACCGCGGGCGCGCGCGCCGCGACGGCGTTACGCGGGAGGTAGAGATAGCCGGTGAGCGTGGTCTTGCCGTCGGCGCTCGGGAAGCTGACGCGCTCGGGCAGCGGCGCGCCCGCCGGCTGCGCAGGCGTCTGCGCATAGCCGATGGCGCAGGTCGCGAGCATCGTAGTCGTGACGACAGCAAGCAGGCGATGCATGGCTTTGGTTTTGGCCTCGGTTTCCGGCACTGACACTATTGGTCGCGTCGGCGCGCGGGCGGGTTCACCTCAATCGCCCCGACGTCTGACCTTCCGGCCGCCGAATGCCGCGGACAGGCTCAGATGCGCGCCGAAGGCGCCCGCGATCGTCCAGCCCACGTTCATGGCATTGTGCGCGCTGAACACGTCTGCGACGACTGCCTTGATCAGCACGCCCACCGCGACGAACAGCGCGAGACCGGTGAGCAGCCAGAATGCAGTGCGCAACTGCTCGCGCGGCGCGACGAAGCAGCCGGCGATGATGCCCGCGAGCGCGCTCGTTGCCACCGCGAAGCTGTAGGCATTCAGGCCGCTGCCGCCGATGAGCTTCCAGCCGACCGCGACCACCGCCCAGCCTGCCACATACGCAAGGATGGCCACGGCCACCACGGCGATCCATCGCAGGGTGAGCAGCAGCATCGGCATGGCCGTTGTGTCCGTGTTCAGCGCCCGCGCGGTTTCCAGCCGCCGCGCATTCCGGGCTTGCCGGAGGTCGAGCGCGGACCGGGGCGGTAGGGTTTCGATTCGGGGCCGGGGCCCATCTCGTCCAGCGTCGGCTTGCGCGGCGCATTTTTTCCGCCCGGGCGGTGCGGCGCGATTTCGTGGTGGAGTGCGATGCCCATTTCGTCGAGATGCGGCTTGTGGACTTTGCTGGACGTCGCGCCCGGGCGTTTTGCGGTAGGGTCGTCCACCACCGCCATCTCGGTTGCGCGCAGGCGCTTGAGCTCGTCGCGCAGGCGGGCCGCTTCCTCGAAGTTCAGATCGGCGGCGGCCTCGCGCATGCGCGTTTCGAGGTCGGCGATCACCGCCTCGAAATTGTGCCCGATGGAGGCGGTGTCGTCCTCGCCGATGCCGGTGAGCCCGCCCGCGGTCGAGACCAGCACGTGGTCGCGCTCGTAGACGCTGTCGAGGATGTCGGCGATGCCCTTGCGCACGCTCTCCGGTGTGATGCCGTTCTCGGTGTTGTACTCGACCTGCTTCTCGCGCCGGCGGTTGGTCTCGGCGATGGCGCGCTCCATCGAGCCGGTCATCTGATCGGCGTAGAGGATGACGCGGCCGTCGATGTTGCGCGCGGCGCGGCCGATGGTCTGGATCAGCGACGTCTCCGAGCGCAGGAAACCTTCCTTGTCGGCGTCGAGGATCGCGACCAGCGCGCATTCGGGGATGTCGAGGCCCTCGCGCAGCAGGTTGATGCCGACCAGCGCGTCGAACGCGCCGAGGCGGAGGTCGCGGATGATTTCGATGCGCTCGATCGTGTCGATATCGGAGTGCATGTAGCGCACGCGGATGCCCTGCTCGTGCAGATATTCGGTGAGGTCCTCGGCCATGCGCTTGGTCAGCACGGTGACGAGCGCGCGGTAGCCCTTCTGCGCCACCTGCCGCACTTCGCCGACGAGGTCGTCCACCTGCGTGCGCGCCGGGCGAATGTCGACCGGAGGGTCGATCAGTCCAGTTGGCCGGATCACCTGTTCGACGAACACGCCGCCGGCCTGGTCGATGTCCCACGAGCCGGGCGTGGCGGAGACGCAGGTGGTCTGCGGCCGCATCGCGTCCCATTCCTCGAACCGCAGCGGACGGTTGTCCATGCAGGAGGGCAGGCGGAAGCCGTATTCCGCGAGCGTCGCCTTGCGGCGGAAGTCGCCGCGATACATGCCGCCGAGCTGCGGGATGGTGACGTGGCTCTCGTCCACGAACACCAGCGCGTTGTCGGGGACATATTCAAACAGCGTGGGCGGCGGCTCGCCGGGCTTGCGGCCGGTGAGGTAGCGCGAATAATTCTCGATGCCGGCGCAGGCGCCGGTCGCTTCCATCATTTCGAGGTCGTAGAGCGTCCGCTGCTCGAGCCGCTGCGCCTCCAGCAGCCGCCCGGCCGCGTTGAGCTGGTCGAGCCGCCATTTCAGCTCCGACTTGATGCCGGCGACCGCCTGGATCAGCGTCGGGCGAGGGGTGACGTAGTGCGAATTGGCGTAGACCTTGACGAATTCGAGCTCGTCGGTCTTGCCACCGGTGAGCGGATCGAACTCCTCGATCGATTCCACCTCGTCGCCGAACAGGTTCACGCGCCAGGCGCGGTCCTCGTAGTGCGCCGGGAAGATGTCGATGGTGTCGCCGCGCACCCGGAAAGAGCCGCGATAGAAATCGCCGCCGCTGCGCTTGTATTGCAGCGCCACCAGGTCGGCGATGAGCTGGCGCTGGTTGATGCGCTCGCCGCGCTTGAGCGAGAACGTCATCGCCGAATAGGTCTCGACCGAGCCGATACCGTAGATGCACGACACCGACGCCACGATGATGACGTCATCGCGTTCGAGCAGCGCGCGCGTGGCGGCGTGGCGCATGCGGTCGATCTGCTCGTTGATCGAGGAGTCCTTCTCGATATAGGTGTCGGTGCGCGGGATGTAGGCTTCCGGCTGGTAGTAGTCGTAGTAGCTGACGAAATATTCGACCGCGTTGTCGGGAAAGAAGCTCTTGAACTCGCCGTAGAGCTGGGCGGCGAGCGTCTTGTTGGGCGCGAGGATCAGCGCCGGGCGCTGCGTGCGCTCGATCACCTTCGCCATGGTGAAGGTCTTGCCCGATCCGGTCACGCCAAGAAGGACCTGGTTGCGGTCGTGGCGCTTGACGCCCTCGACCAGTTCGTCGATCGCGTGCGGCTGGTCGCCCTTAGGCTCGAACTCGGACTTGATGACGAATGTCTGCCCGCCTTCGCTCTTTTCCGGCCGCGGCGGCCGATGCGGCGTCCACACCGCGGTGCCGCCGCTCGCGGCAAACTCCGGCCGGCCTTCGCGCAGCAACTGTTCCAGCGCCTGCATCGAGGCGGTGACGCCGAGCGTCACCGGCTGCGGCGAGGGGCGGTGGCGTTTCTCGCGCCGCGGCGTCGAAATGTCGGAAATCTCGTCGCGGTCCGGGGCCGCCTCGTCGATGACGGGGCGGGTGTGGTCAATGCCGCCGTAGCCGAGCGCGCTGGCGAGCTCCGGATCGAGGTCGGTCGGGCCTTTGGCGACGTAACCGCTCTGCGGCCGCTCCTCGAATCCCTTGGTCGACTTGCGCGCGGTGTGGGCGGCGGAAAAATCCCGGCGGCGGTCGAACGAATTGTCCGGCGGTGGCTTCAGGCCGGTGCCCGAGCCCATTCCGGCGGTGCCCTTCTCGATGCCGGGATTGAGCAGGCGCGCCAGCGCAGGCTCGGTCGGTGGCTCGTCCGGCCGGTTCGCCTTCGCGCGCGTCGGACGCGCGGGGTCTTTCTTCGAGTGCTTGGCCGGATCGCGGCTGGGAGGTTTCGCCATCGCACGAATATGGGCAGAGTCGATGGGCGAGGGAAGGGCGGCTACCGCCTTTGCGCGGTTCCCTGCGGACACGTCTTGCCGAGCGGCGTGGCGCCGGCAATCACCCTGGCGAATTCCGGAAAACTGCGTCGCGGCAATTCGCGCGCCTGCAGGAAACCGGCCGCCACCGCCTCACGCGCAAATTCGTCGATGCGCTGGTCGACCGGCGTGGACCACACCTGCTGGGAGAACGCGCGCGCCTGCGGGCCACGCAGCGCGAAGCTCGCCTTCTGGCGTCCGCGCGCGTCGTAATAGGTGCGCAGGCCGGCGATCAGCGCGGCCTGTGCGTCCTCGTCGCAAAGCGACCAGTCGACGGGGCCGACGACGCGCGCTCCCGCATCGCGGCTGCGGTCGATCCAGGGTTGCTCGAGACGGAGATAGGCGGCGAAGACCAGCGGGTCATCTGGGTCTTCCGCCGGAGGCGGATCGCCCATCAGCGGCTCGGTGTCGTACAGCGTGCGCGCGCCGCCAGCCACCATCGAGCCGTCAGCGGCGATCGGCTCGTCGGGATCGAGCGGCAGGTGCTCGCCGAGCGGCGCCACGAGCAAGCCAGCGAGAAGGCAAAGTCCGAAGGTTAGGGCCGGCGCACGCATCGCCTATTGCAGCGAGGCGGCGCGGCAGCTCGGTGCCGAGCGCATCTCCTCGGCCATCTTCTTGAACTGCGGCGCGGCGAACGGATTGATCACCGGGTCGCGCGCGAACTCGGCCACCAGCGAGACTGCGTCCTTCGGGAAATCGCCCGGGCGCACGGCGCCGGTCTCGTGCGCCTTCACCATCTTGTCACGCACGCGGGCGTCGAGTGGCGTGCCGAACGCCTGCTGGGCGCGGTCGAGGCGGACGCCGTCGCGATCGCCACAGGTGTGGTTGCCGACGCAGGGCGCGATGCTGAGCCAGGCGCGCGCATATTTGGTGGCGGCCTCGACGTAGCGCGCCTTGAGCGCGTCGTTGCACGGCTCGTCGGCGAGGTCGCTGGCGGCGTCGTACACGGCCTGGCGCAGCGCGTTGCGTACATTGTCGTCGTCGGTGGCGTAGGAGTTCCTGAACTGCTCGCGCGGATCGTTCGGATCGACCCTGTGGAACGTTGGTATCCGCGCGTCGGGCTTGAGCGGCTGAACCGCGAACAGCCAGCGATGGCCGAGCCAGGCGGCAATGAAGACCGCGAAGGCGATGCCGAGGAAGCGGACGGTGCTCATGGCGGATTCCTGGAGAATGTTTGCCATGGGCTAACCGAACACGGTTAATCCGGCGCAACGACACGTGATCGGCGCGCGCGATGTTCGGCGTTTTGGTTTTCGCGGCGTTAACCGGAAGCGGAAGTTCGGCGGCGAAGGCGGCCTGCTCCCTCCCCCCCGCAAGCGGGGGAGGGGACGCTGTGGCAGCAACCTTCGCACCGGCGGGCAATTGCGCGACTCTGATGTACTCAGCTTGGGATGCTCCCCCACGTGCGTTTCTCGCCGCGCGGCCGCGACGTGATCGCGTCGACCTCGGCGATCTCCTGCGCGCTCAAGCTCCACTCCACCGCCTTGACGTTCTGCGTGATCTGTTCCGCCGACGTGGCGCCGGCAATGACACTCGCGACCTGCGGCCGGCGGGCGAGCCAGGAGAAGGCGAGCTCCAGCAGCGAGTGTCCGCGCGCGGCGGAGAATTCCTGCAATGCCTCCACGATCGCGAAATTCGCCTCGCTGCCGAAGCGGGCGAGCGCGTTCGGGCTGGTCGAGAAGCGGGTGCCGGCGGGCGGCGCGGTGCCGCGCACGTATTTGCCGGTGAGGAGCCCGCTCGCGAGCGGGAAGAACGGAATCAGGCCGAGCCCGTAGTGCTGCGCCGCCGGCACCAGCTCGCGCTCGGCCTCGCGCACCAGCAGGCTGTATTCGTCCTGGCACGACACGAAGCGATTGAGCCCGCAGACTTTGGCGGTACCGATCGCATCCGCGACCTGCCACGCCGGCAGATTGGAGCAGCCGATATAGCGCACCTTGCCCTGATGGATCAGGTCGTCGAGCGCGCGCAGCGTTTCCTCGATCGGCGTGAGCGGGTCGGGGCGGTGGAGTTGATAGAGATCGATGTGGTCGGTGCGGAGTCGCGTGAGGCTGCCTTCGACCGCCGTCATGATGTAGCGGCGTGAGGCGCCGTAGAGCCCGCGCGCCTCGTCGAACGTCCAGCCGAACTTGGTGGCGAGCACGATGTCCTTGCGGCACTCGCCGAGCGCCTGGCCGAGCAGCGTCTCCGACAGGCCTTTGCCGCCATAGCTGTTGGCGGTGTCGAACAGGGTGACGCCGAGGTCGAGCGCCTTGTGCACGACCTTGCGGGTGGCTTCGAGATCGAGCCGGCCGCCGAAATTGTTGCAGCCCAGCCCGACCGCGGAGACGCGCAGGCCGGAGGTGCCGAGGTTGCGGATTTGCACGAACGATCACTCCCAATGCGGTGCGTGACATTACCTAGACACGCGCGGCCCATCTGCGCAATCCTGCCGCCAATCGCGCAACCGACGGAGACGCTCTGTGATCGACCTCCACTACTGGACCACCCCCAACGGCCACAAGATCACGATTTTTCTGGAAGAGGCCGGGCTGCCCTACAAGATCTTCCCCGTGAACATCGGCAAGGGCGAGCAGTTCAAGAAGGAGTTCTTCGCGATCTCGCCCAACAACCGCATCCCCGCCATGGTCGATCACGATCCGCCGGGCGGCGGCGCGCCGCTCGCGGTGTTCGAGTCGGGCGCGATGCTGCTCTACCTCGCCGACAAGACCAAAAAATTCATCGCCCAGGACCTGCGTGGGCGCACCGACACGATCCAGTGGCTATTCTGGCAGATGGGAAATCTCGGGCCGATGTCGGGGCAGAACAACCATTTCAGCAATTACGCGGTCGAGAAGCTTCCCTACGCGATGGACCGCTACCGCAACGAGGTGAACCGGCTCTACGGCGTGCTCAACCGGCGGCTCGCCGACCGCGACTTCGTCGCCGGCGACTATTCGATCGCCGACATCGCGAGCTATCCGTGGGTGGCGCTGCACGAGCGCCAGCACCAGACCATCGCCGACTTCCCGCACGTCAAGCGCTGGCTCGACGGCATCGCGGCGCGGCCCGCGGTGGTGCGCGCCTACGCCAAGGCCAAGGAGGTCAATCCGAACGCGGGCGGCATCCGCACCGCAGCGGAGCGTGCGATCCTGTTCGGGCAGACCGCGGCGTCCGTGGACGCGTCGGTAAGGTAGGCGGAACCCGCAATTATCGCATGGAAACCGGTGCATCCCCGTACCGGTGCGCCAATATCGTGGACTTGCCATTCCACATCACCTAGTTTGGCCGCACGCTTTTGGGTAACCGGGGACCGCGACCAGACATGTCCGTTGCGCGCACGACCAACGTGCTCATGGTTTTCCCGCGCTTTGCCACGGGCGCCTTCTGGAACTTCCAGGCGGCCTGCGAGCTGTTCGGCGCGCGCTATCCGACCGCTCCGCTCGGAATGATCACCGTCGCGGCGATGCTGCCGGCAAGCTGGACGGTCCGTCTGGTCGACCGCAACACCCGCGACCTCGAGGACAGCGATCTCGACTGGGCCGACCTGGTGATGACCGGCGGCATGATCCCGCAGCATCTCGATGCGGTGGAGATCATCGAGATGTGCCGCGCGCGCGGCAAGCCGGTCGCGATCGGCGGACCGGGCGTAACCTCGGTGCCCTATGCGTTCAAGCGCGCGAACTTCCAGATCCTCGGCGAGGCTGAGGCGGTGATCGACCAGTTCGTCGCGGCCTGGGATGCAGGCGCGCGCGAGGGCGTGTTCGAGGCACCCAAATTCACGATCGACGTCACCAAGACCCCGATCCCGCGCTTCGATCTGCTGAAGTTCGAAGACTACCTTTATGTCGGCGTGCAGTTCTCACGCGGCTGTCCGTTCACCTGCGAATTCTGCGACATCATCGAGCTCTATGGCCGCGTACCACGCGCCAAGACCATTCCCCAGATGCTGGGCGAGCTCGACCGGCTGTATGAGCTCGGCTATCGCGGCCACGTCGATTTCGTGGACGACAACCTCATCGGCAACAAGAAGGCGGTCAAGGCGTTCCTCCCCGAGCTGACGAAATGGCTGGAGGCGCACGACTACCCGTTCGAATTCACCACCGAGGCCTCGATCAATCTCGCCGACGATCCGGAATTGCTCCGGCTCATGAACGAAGCCAATTTCGTCGGCGTCTTCGTCGGTATCGAAAGCCCCGACCCGGAGACGCTGGCGCAGACCAGGAAAAAGCAGAACACGCGGCGCAGCATCCCGGAAAGCATCCATAAGATCTACGCCGCCGGCATGTTCGTGACGGCGGGCTTCATCGTCGGGTTCGACAGCGACAAGGCCAACATCTCGGATGCGATGGTCGAGCTGATCGAGGATGCCGCCATTCCGGTCGCGATGCTGGGCCTGCTCTACGCGCTGCCGAATACGCAGCTCACGCGCCGCCTGACCGCGGAAGGCCGGCTGCATCCGGTGCCGACCACCGCGCCGACGGAAGACCAGTGCACCCACGGCCTCAACTTCGACACGCTGCGGCCGCGCCGCGACATCCTGCTCGATTATCGCAACGCGCTGGAGAAGATCTACGATCCGGTCGCGTATGCGGGACGGCTGTCGCGCCTGATCGGCATGTTGAACAACGAAGGCCGTGTCCGGCAGATGGAAGGCAAGGACTCGCGCGGCCGTGCCAAGCTCGGCAACATGGAGCTGGTGCAGAGGCTGACCTCGAAGCTGCCGGAGCCGAAACGGCTGTTCTGGGATGTCTTCATGCAGAGCGTGAAGAACAATCCGAAGTCCGTGCGCTATGTCGTGCTGCTGCTGGCGCTCTACATGCACCTCGGCCCGTTCTCGCGCTACGTCATCGAGCGCATCGACGAGAAGATCGCAAAGCTGGACGCGGAAGCGCCGCCGGCGGTGCCGCTGCAAGACGCGGGGCGGGAACCGGCGCATGTGAGCTGAGGCCGGCGGCTGCGCACCTCGCGTTCGGATGACGACCGGAAATTTCAGGCCAGATGCGGAATCTTCGGCCGCTCGCCCGACGCCTTGCCGGTGATCGGCGGGCGCGGCAGCCTTTCCAGCACATTGGGATCCTAAGCTTAGAATTCCACGTGGACAAGTTGTCGCGG
>JADMIO011227128.1_pt1 | contig 74215 bp, 56 predicted proteins | sample 8958161 | NCBI WGS metagenome assembly JADMIO01 (sample SAMN16585339, study PRJNA669376) | soil metagenome | isolation source: Crop rotation soil | place: USA: Cullars Rotation, Alabama | collected 2011
CGCGACAACTTGTCCACGTGGAATTCTAAGCTTAGGATCCCAATGTGCTGGAAAGCAGCCGGCCTTGACCAGGTGCTGGATGATGACGAAGAACAGCGCGCCCAGGGAGATGCTCAGGAAGTACGTGTAGGCCGTCAGGTACGCGTAGAGGAACTGCTTGAGGTTGTCGTTGGCGGCGCTGCCGATGATGAAGCTGGCGATCATGCCGATGACGCCGACACCGGCCGCCACCACCATGACCTTGGACGCGCCGCTGCCCAGGCGCACGTCCGCCGTCGTCAATTCCACATGTGAAGCATGACCCGACATTGCATTCTCCCGTCGTGCGTTACTTCAACCTGGCCTGCTCTTCTTCGGGCACGTCGTTCTGCGACGCGCGCTGCGAGCGCTGCAGCGCGCGAAGGTACATGATGATGTTCCAGCGGTCTTCGACGTTGATCTGCGGCGCGTAGCTGGCCATGTTGCCTTTGCCGTTGGTGATGGTGTTGAAGATTTCGCCGTGCGTCTGGTGAATGGGCGTGCCCGGCGCGTCCTGATGCAGATTCGCGACGGCCACCCATTCGGATTCCTTGTTACGGCTCATCAGGTCTTCGGCGTGGCGGTTGACCATGCCGTCGCCCTTGCCGCTCAAGCCATGGCAGACCGAACAGTAGATATTGAAGCGCTCCTGGCCGCGCTTCAGGCGCGCCTCGGTGACTTCAAAGGGGAACTGATTGGCCCACTTGCCGTCGATCTTGCCGAAGTTGAGCAGCTCGTTCTCTTCGGTGAGCTGGCCGCGGGCCACGGTGCCGGCCACCTGAGGGCGCGAGGTCTTGCCGTCGGCGAAGAAGTTTGAGTGCGACTGCGCCTTGTATTTATTCTGGAAGTCCATGTCGAGAATCAGATGGATCTTCGGATCGGGGCTGCGCGTGTAACGGGCTTTCAAGATGAGCGCCGGTGGAACCAGGGCCAGGCTCGCCACGACGACGCCAATGGCAAAGAAAGGATACGGTATCTTCCCGTTGCCTTTGTCGTGGCAGTCTTCGACGGCCAACGCGCCAGTGCCCATCAGCATTTTATGCACGGCGAGATGATCGAAACGCGCGTCCAGGGCTTCGATGGAGATGAAGAAGCGGTCGGACGTGGCTCGCAGGAAGCGCGGCAGCGTAAACAGCGGATGGTAGAACATCGGCAGCTGGTTCAGCACCATCATCGCGCCGAACGCCGTCAGCGCGCTGAACAGCACCGTCAGTTCGAACATGATCGGGATGTTGGCCGGCAGCGAGATGTAAGGCTTGCCCGAGACGCGGAACTGATAATCGATGGCGTTGGTGAACGTCTGCAGTCCGAAGGCCACGATGCAGCCGGTGACGCCGGCGCCGAAGACCAATAGCGGCAGGATCGTGGCGCGCGTGCCCATGGCCTCATCGATGCCGTGCACCGGGTAAGGCGTGTGCGTGTCCCAGCGCTGAAAGCCCGCATCGCGGACCGTGCGCGATGCCGCCAGCAGCTTCTCTTCGGTGTCGTATTCGGCCACGACGCCGTACAGTGTGCTCACCGGCCTGATGCCGGCGCTGTGAGCGGCGTGGCTATCTTTCAGAGCAGCCTCATGCATGGGCAGTCACCGTTGCCTTGGTTTCAACTTTCTCAACTGTCATCAGATCGCCCGAAGGGCCCGTGCCCGGCGGATTGGGCTTTTGCTTGGATGTATTGATGTTCTTGATTTCAGACATCGCGATCACCGGCAGGAAGCGGCAGAACATCAGGAACAGCGTCATGAACAGTCCAAAGCTGCCGATCAGCGTGCAGATGTCAACCCACGTCGGCGTAAAGTAGTGCCACTTCGACGGGATGAAATCGCGCGACAGCGACGAGACGATGATGACGAAGCGCTCGAACCACATGCCGATGTTGACGAAGATCGACAGGATGAACATGGCCGGGATGCTGGTGCGCACCTTCTTGAACCAGAAGAGCTGCGGCGTGATGACGTTGCAGCTCACCATGATCCAGTAGGCCCAGGCGTATGGGCCGAAGGCGCGGTTGATGAAAGTGAAGCGTTCGTACGGATTGCCGCCGTACCAGGCGATGAAGAATTCCAGCGCGTAGGCGTAGCCCACCATCGATCCCGTCGCCAGGATGACCTTGTTCATGTTCTCAAGGTGGCGCATGGTGATGATGTCTTTGAGGCCGAACCACTGGCGCGCGGGCACCATCAGTGTGATCACCATGGCGAAGCCGCTGAAGATGGCGCCGGCGACGAAGTAGGGCGGGAAGATCGTCGTATGCCAGCCAGGGACCACGGATGTGGCGAAGTCGAAACTCACCACCGAGTGCACGGACAGCACGAGCGGCGTCGCCAGTCCGGCCAGGATCAGGTACGCGCGCTCGTAGCGGTGCCAGTGGCGAGAAGAGCCGCGCCAACCCATCGACAACACGCTATAGAGCACCTGGCGCCAGCGCTCCTTGGCGCGGTCGCGCAGCGTCGCCAGATCGGGAATCATGCCCATGTACCAGAAGACCAGCGACACCGTCGCGTACGTGCTGACGGCGAAGACGTCCCACAGCAGCGGGCTGCGGAACTGCGGCCACATCTGCATCTGGTTGGGGTAAGGCGCCAGCCACAGCGGCGCGAGCCACCATCGGCCGACGTGGATGCCGGGGAAGAGCGCGGCGCAGATGACGGCGAAGATCGTCATCGCTTCGGCGATGCGGTTGATGCTGGTGCGCCAGTCCTGGCGGAAGCAGAACAGGATCGCCGAGATCAGCGTGCCGGCGTGGCCGATACCGACCCAGAAGACGAAGTTGGTGATGTCCCATGCCCAGCCGACCGGGCTGTTCAAGCCCCACACGCCGACGCCGTTGTAGAACAGATAGGCGACCATGAAGCCGAGCATGGCCAGGATGCCCAGGCAGAACGCCATGGCAATGTACCACGCCTTGGGCGTCTTATACTCGGTGACGCGGCAGACGGCATCGGTGATCTCGGAGCTGCTCATGTCGCCGAGAATCAACGGCGGCCGGTGCACCGGATCGTCGATCGTATTGTCCACGGCGCTACTCGTGGTGGCTGTGTGACTCATGCTCAGTCTTCTCACTCACCGGTTGAAGTTCAGGGTTATAGTTCTTGATGCGAGCCAGGTACGCGGTACGAGGCTTGGTGTTGACGTCTGCAAGCATGGTGTAGGCGCGGCCGTCGTTGTGCAGGCGCCGCACCGCGCTGACGTCCGGATCGTTCAGGTCACCGAAGGTGATCGCCGTCGTCGGGCAGGCTTGCGCGCAGGCCGGCGTGATCATGCCGTCAACGATGGGCTGGCCGGCGTTCTTGGTCTTGATCTTCACGTCCTGGATGCGCTGCACGCAGTACGTGCACTTTTCCATGATACCGCGCATGCGTACCGTGACGTCCGGGTTCTTGACCAGCTTCAGCGATTCGTTCTTGGGCTCGTACAGGCCCTTGTTCCAGTCCAGCCAGTTGAAGCGGCGAACCTTGTAGGGGCAATTGTTGGCGCAGTAGCGGGTTCCGATGCAGCGGTTGTAGACCATGTCGTTCAGGCCTTCGTTCGAATGCATCGTCGCGCCGACAGGGCAGACCTGCTCGCAGGGCGCGTTCTCGCACTGCTGGCACATCACCGGTTGCGTCGCCACCTGCGGCTCATCGGCGTCGCCGGTGAAGTAGCGGTCCACGCGCATCCAGTGCATTTCGCGGCCGCGCTGCACCTGCTCCTTGCCGACGACGGGGACGTTGTTCTCCGACTGGCAGGCCGTCATGCAGGCGTTGCAGCCGATGCAGGCGTTCAGGTCCACGGCCAGGCCCCAGCGGTGGCCTTCGTACTTGAACTCGTTCCACAGCGACTTCAGCGGCGGAAGATGATGGTCCGTCGTCGCGAACGCCGGCTCCTTGAGATACTTCTCGAGCGAGCCTTCGCGGATCAGGTCGGGCATGCGTTCTTCGCGGCCCTTCATGCCGGCCGTGTCGATCAGATGATGGTCCTGAACCAGAGCGAACTTGTAGGCCTTGCCGGTCGGATTGATCGTCAGCCCGCCGCCGATGTCCGGAGCGTCGCTGCCGCGCAGCTTGTAGGTGTTGAAGCCGACGGTGCGCTCGGCGTTGCCGCCCACGGCGCCGGCCGCGGAGCGGCCATAACCTAGGATCAGGCCGATCGAATTCGCCGCCTGGCCGGGCATGATGTACGCAGCCATCTCCAGCGTACGCCCGCCAACCTTGACCTCGACCAGCGTTTCGTTCTCGATCTTGAGCGCCGTCGCAGTCTTCGGACTGATCAGTGCGGCATTATCCCAGCACATCTTGGTGCCGAAGTCCGGCAGTTCCTGCAGCCAGCTGTTGTTGGCGTAGCGGCCGTCGAACACCTTCGAGTCGGGCAGGAAGACAAACTCCAGGTCGCCGTTGCTCAGCTCGGCCTTGGTGGCGCGAGGCGCGACGTCGGCCTTGATCTCCTGCAGCTTCGGCGTGGTGGTCTCGAACGCCGAGCCGGCCACGATGCCGTCATGCAGAGCCTTGCGCCACGCATGGTCGTCGCCTTTGAAGGCGGCTTTTACGATCTCTTCGCCGCCCTGAGGCTTCTCGTCGACGGCCATGGAGAGAACTTCGAGAGCGCTCTTGCCGTCATAAAGGGGCGCGATCAGCGGCTGGATCATCGAGATCGTGCCGTCCCAGGCGCGCGCGTCGCCCCAGCTTTCGAGGAAGTGAGCCGCCGGCAGATGCCAGGCGCAGGCCTGCGACGTTTCGTCCGTGTACAGGCTCAGGTGAATGCTGTTGGGGGCCTTGGCGATCGCCGCGGCGACATCGATATCGGCCGGCGCCGTGTAAACGGGATTGCCGCCGAGGATCAGCAGCGTGTCGATCTTGCCGCCGTTCAGGTCGGCGACGAGGGACTTCAGCGCCGCCACATGAGACGGGCGGTCGGGCGCTGGATCGGCGCTGTAGGTCACCGTCTTGCCGACGCTGCCCAGCTCCGCATTGAGCTGATGCGCCAGAGCGTGGACTTCCGGCGGCTGGCGGTCGCCGACAAAGACGAGACTCGCGCCCTTGTTGGCGGCGAGATCCTTGGCCAGCGCGGTGACGAACTTCCTGGTCTTCTCTTCAGCCAGGAAACCGTCACCCGAGGCATTGCCACCGTTCTTCACCGCGGCGATCAGCGCGACCAGGAAAGGCTTGACCTGCTCGGCGCGGATGGGCAAGCGGTGATCAGCGACCGCGCCGATGTTCGAGAAGACACTTTCGACGGCGTAGATGCGGCTCATCTTGCCGCCGGGCGCGGCGATCTTGCCATCGGCGACCTTGCGTTTCTTGACGTAATCCTGGGCGTGGCGCAGCGCGGCCGGATGCGTCGTCAGCGGATCGCCGTCGAGACTCAGGACGATGTCTGCCTGGTCGAACTTGTAGTGCGTGCGAACGGCGCTGCCGAAGGCGAGCTTCGCGCCTTCGCGAGCGCTGTCATCGCTGATCGGCTGGTACTCAACCCAGCCCGCTTCAGGATAGGCCTTGAGCAGCTTCTCCTTCATGCTCAACATCGACGGCGAAAGCGTCGATTCGGCCAGCACGCGCAGCCCTGCGCCCTTCTTATCTTTCTGGCTGGCGAAGACCGGCTGGATGGCCGCGGCAAAGTCAGCCCAGGACTTCGACGCGACGCCGATGCTGTCCTTCTTCAGAACTTCGCGGCTGCGCTCCGGATCGTAGATTTCGAGCGTACTGGCCAGGGCGAAGACATCGACCGAGCCGCGCAGTTTGCCGTCGCCATTGATCGGGTGCTGCGGGTTGCCTTCGACCTTGATCGGGCGGCCGTCGATGCACTTGACCAGCAGGCCGATGGCTGAGCCGTTCAACTCGCGCGCAGTGGCGAAGAACTGCGGAACGCCCGGCAGGCGGTCGCGCGGCGGAGCCTTCGGATCGGCGACGACCTTGTCTTCCTTCCAGCAGCCGGAGACACCGGCGAGGACGACGCTGGCGCCCATGATCTGCATGAAGCGGCGGCGCGAGAAATCGCTGCCCAGCACCGAGGCGTTGTCTGCATGAAACTCGCGCGAGAGCGCCTGCCGGAACTCAGGGGTGTTCTCGAGCTCCGAGATGCTGCGCCAGTACATTGGCTTGGCGCCCGAGGCTGCCGCGGAAGCCGACGAGGGCTCTTCGTGGTGCTCATGGTCGTGATGGTGATCATGGCCATGATCGTGGCCGTGGTCATGATCGTGATCGTAGTCTAACGATGACATGTAGAGCAATCCGTCGAAGGGTTGAGTTTGTATTCTTCACGCAGCTTCTTGCCGAGCTCTTCCTGGGTGGTGCCCATGTCCTCGGCCTTGAAGTCCATTTGTGTGATCTTGTCCTTGGGGCGGATGGCTTTCTCCGGCGCGCGATGGCAGTCCAGGCACCAGCCCATGTTCAAAGAGGAGTACTGATAGACCGTTTCCATGCGGTCGATCCTGCTGTGGCAACTGACGCAGCCGATGCCGCGCGTGACGTGGGCGCTGTGATTGAAGTACACGTAGTCCGGCAGCCGGTGGACCTTGATCCACTGGATGGGCTCGCCCTTTTCCCAGGCATCGCGCACGGGCTTGATCTTGGGATTGTCCTTGCCCAGCCGCGCGTGGCAGTTCATGCAGGTCTGCACCGCCGGAATGGCGGCGTGTCCGGTGCTTTCAACGGTCGAGTGACAGTAACGGCAGTCAATGCCGAGCTTGCCGGCGTGGAGCAGGTGTGAGTACTCCACCGGTTGCTTGGGCATGTAGCCGGCGTCAGTCGAAGCGGGGTGGAAGGCAAATGGCACCAGCGTCGCCACGTAAAGCCCGCCACCAGCGGCCCCCAGGGCAATGAGGGGGCGGATTGTGTTTGCCCACTTTGGAAACAGCCATCGAGTCATGGAGGCCCAAATCATCAACCGCCGTGCCGAAGTGGCAATCGGTTGCACCGTGCGTAAATCGATGTTCCAACGTCTTGTGCACCAAGTAATTCGAAGGCGAAGAAAATGGCAATAGCGACGTTATAAGGAGTGGCACGGTCAGTTGATTTTCATTCTCAATTGCGCCGGATCGATACAGACTGGCGAACTCACTCGACCCGTGGTCTCGAAGAAATCATTCATCTCGGCGATTACGATCACAGACTGTGATCTTAGATTGAATGGAGATCACAATCGATGGAACTGGACCATGACAAAATCGATCAGGCTCGTCTTCACGAGAATGGCTGGATCTCCGATCCCCGCGGCAAGGCCAGTCAGTCGTGCTGACCGATGAAGGCGAGGTTGAAGCAGAGCATCTTCTACAGGACCTGTTCAGCAAGAAAGTGAATGATATATCGCTGATGCAAACCTCCCAATATTCCTGACGGCTCGTTGTCATATCCGCTGTCCCTCCTTATACTGTTCGCCCGCCCCTTAATTAACTAAATTAGGGGTGCCGCGTGATATGGGGAAAGCATGTCCGAGCCGGAAAAGCCGCCTGAGCCGGAGAAGACGCTGATCGAGCCGCCCTCGACCGTGCGTCCTGTCGCCACGCCGGTGGTATCAAATATCATCTTTCCCGGCCAATACTTGCCGATCCAGGACCTCTCGCAGGATAAGCTGATTCTGTCGGCGCCGCGCAAGGAGTTCTCCGGCCGCTCGCTGCCGACGTTGGGCGGCATTCCTCTGCTCTCCAAGCTCGGCCAGGGCGGCATGGGCGCCGTCTACTACGGCATGCACACCCGCCTGAACAAGGAAGTCGCCGTCAAGGTGCTGCCTTTTCATCTCGCCGAACAGCAGCCGGACATGATCAAGAGATTCTTCCGCGAGGCCCAGATCGCGGCGATGGTCCAGTCGCCTCACCTCGTCACCGTCACCGACGTCAACGAAGAGCACGGCCTGGTCTTCCTGGTGATGGAGTTCGTCAACGGAATCTCCGCTGGCGGCTACCTGCGCAAGGTCAAATCCGACGGCCTGCCGGGTATGGACGAAGCCGAGGCCCTCGACATCTGCATCTCCGCCACTGAAGGCCTTGTCGCCGCGCATATGGGCGGGATCATCCATCGCGACGTCAAGCCCGACAACATCATGATTCCGCGCAACCGCCAATCGAACGAGCTCGTGTTCCAATTGTGCAAGCTCGCCGACCTGGGACTCGCGCGCGGCGAGGACCTCGGCCAGTCGCTGACGCTGGGCCAGGCCTGCATGGGCACGCCCGGTTACATGTCGCCGGAGCAGGCTCTCGACGCCAAGACCGTCGGCAAGGCCGCCGATGTCTTCAGCATGGGGGCCACTCTTTACTGCATGCTGGCGGGCGTCGCGCCCTTCACCGGCAGCTCGCCGACCAAGATCGTCATCGACACCGTCCAGCACCCGCACCACCCGCTCAAGGAGGCCCGCAAAGACGTCTCCGATGCGGTGGTCGCGATCATCGAACGCTGCCTGCAGAAGGCGCCCGAGAAGCGCTATGTCGACGCCGCTGCGCTGCTCGATGCGCTCAAAGGCGTCCGCACCACCCAGAAGCCTCTCAGTATCGCCGACATCGAGACCGCCGGCGTGGAGAAGGCGATTCGCCGGTCCGAAGCCGAGGCACTGCTGGCCGAGGCCAAGAGGCTCACCGCCACCGATCCGGACGCGGCGCTGGCCAAGCTGGCTGAAGCCGAGCACAAGATGCTGGGGGACGACGACACCGCTCTGACGATCCTGGATGGCATCACCGCCGAGATCGCGCAGCACCGCAAGGACATCAACCAGAAGGACCTCACCGGCGCGCGCTCCGGCCGCCGCAGCCGCTCGACCATGATCTGGGATGCGCTCTCCTCGGCCATCCCCATGGCTCTCGACGCCAAGAAGAACAACGAGTGGGACATGGTCATCGCCACACTCGAAGGACCGCTCAAGGCGCTGGGTGACGGCGACCATCCCAACCGCGGACTGGCCGAGAAACTCATGCAGCAGGCCCGCGACGCGGCCTCGCGCGGAGACTCCGACGCGTCGCTCAACGGCCCGACGCTGGCGCTTGACCTGGGCAACAACGTCAAGATGGAACTGGTGCGAGTCGCCGCCGGGACCTTCCAGATGGGCAGTCCCGGCACTGAAAAGGGCCGCGTCGGCAACGAGATCCAGCACGCCGTCACCATCAGCAAACCTTACTTCATCTGCAAGTACCCCGTGACGCAGGCGCAGTACGAGGCGCTGATGGGCAGCAACCCGAGCGAATTCAAGAGTCCCCTCAAACCCGTCGAGATGGTCAACTGGGACGAGTGCCACGAGTTCTGCAAAAAGCTGGCCTTGAAGACCGGCAAGCTGCTCAGGCTGCCCACGGAAGCCGAGTGGGAGTACGCCTGCCGCGCCGGGACCACGACGCCGTTCCACTTCGGCGACAACATCAGCGCCGAGCAGGCCAACTACGACGCCAACTTTACTTATGGCGACGGGGCCAAAGGCGTCTATCGCCAGCAGACCACGCCGGTGGGCTCATTCCCGCCCAATGCCTGGGGCATCTTTGACATGCACGGCAACATCTGGGAGTGGTGCCAGGACTGGTACGGCCCGTACACCGCCGAAGCGGCCACTGACCCGAAAGGACCGGACTCGGGCAAGCACCGGGTGATGCGCGGAGGCAGTTGGAACTACCGCCCCGCCCTGTGCCGTTCTGCCACCCGCTATTGGGACGCGCCGCAGGAGCGAAGCTCCAGGCGTGGATTCCGCCTGGTGTTGCCGACGTAGTTCCTGGAACAAGAAAAATGCTGCAGAGCACACGGCTCCGAAGTTGACTCAGCGGGCTTGTGCCTCATCTTAGTGTGTTCAGCGCTCTGAGTGTGTGCCATGGGTAGCCTGCGTTTGCTGGTGGCTGCCCGTGCCGCCGTTCCTGAGTGGCCAGACCAAGCAAGTTGAGGTAGGCAATGAGTGTTCTTCTGCTGCTGGCCGTCTGCTTTCTCGCCTACAGCAACGGCGCCAACGACAACTTCAAAGGCGTCGCCACGCTTTTGGGCAGCGGCGTCACCGATTACAGGAAGGCGCTGCTGTACGCGACGATCACGACGCTGGCCGGATCGCTGTGCTCGCTGCTGATCGCGACCTCGCTGACGCAGACGTTCTCGGGCAAGGGCATCGTCAGCGACGAGATGACTCGCGTGCCCGAGTTCCTGCTGGCAGTGGCCGGCGCGGCGGCGCTGACGGTGATGATCGCCACACACTTCGGCTTTCCCATTTCAACCACGCACGCGTTGATCGGCGGATTGTGCGGCGCGGGCCTGGCCGGAAGCGGCGAAGTCCATTGGGCCACGCTGGGCAAGATCGTGGCGCTTCCACTGGCGTTGTCGCCAGTCGTGGCACTCAGCACCGGATGGCTTCTGTACAAGATCGCGCACGCGCTGCGTGTGAGGATGGGCGTCACCGATAACACCTGCGTCTGCGCCGGAACAGCGCCCCAGGCCGTGGGCGTCGAGAATGGCGTGGCGGTGGCGGAGAACGCTGCGGTTCTCAAGGTCGCTGACGAAGCCGTCTGCCAGCGGACCTATGTCGGCACCGTGCTGGGATTCAGCGTTCAGCGCGGCGTCGATACCCTGCACTACTTCAGCGCCGGCCTGGTCGGCTTTTCGCGCGGCATGAACGATGCGCCGAAGATCGTCGCGCTGGTCCTCGCCACCGCGGTGCTGCCGGGCTGGATGTCGCTGGTGACCGTTGCCCTGGCGATGGCCGTGGGCGCGCTGCTGAATGCGAAGAACGTCGCCGAAACCATGAGCCGCAAGATCACGCCCATGAATCACGGCCAGGGATTTACCGCCAACGTCGTCACCAGCGCGCTGGTGCTGACGGCAACCTGCGGCGGGCTTCCCGTGTCGACCACGCACTGCTCCGTCGGGTCCCTCTTCGGCATCGGACTGGTCACGGGCAAGGCCGACGTCCGCGTGATCCGCAACATTCTGCTGTCGTGGCTGCTGACACTGCCCTGCGCCGCAGCGCTCGGCGCCGGCCTAATGCTCGTCCTGCCGAGATAACCGACCCCGAGAAATCTGCATTATTCCCGCCCGCTCACCGTCTTTTCCCCCACTGCAGAAAAAATCCAGACTCGCTGTCACAACCTCGACCTCGGCGGGCATTTGAATGAGGGAACAGTCGATGCGGACGGCACACAACGGACTGGCAGATTGTCTTCTCGAACTGGCTCGGACCGATGACGCCGAGGCGTGGTGCCGCGTCGCCGAGTTGTCTTCAGAGTGTTTGCGGCGGGCCGCGCGGGGCGTCCTGCCGGATGAAAGCCGCGTCGAAGACGCAGTGCAGGAGGCGTTGCTTGAGATTCGCCGGCAGGCTCACCGATTTGCGCCGCAAGGCTCTGATGCCGATGGCGCGGCGTACGCCTGGATCCGCGCTCTCGGCCGCTTCACCGCGTTGCGGATGCTGCGCGGCGACCGGCGGCGCATTGCGCGCGAACGGGCGCAGCCTTGCCGCACGGTGGCGGATGTGCGCGGCATCGACGATGTTCGCGTCGAGGTCGAGCGGTTGCCGGCGGTGCTGCGGGAATCGATCGAGCTGCGTTACGGCGCGGGGTTGGACTATCACGAGGCGGCTCAGGCGCTGCACGTCACCGAAACGACGCTGCGCAAACGCGTGGAACGCGGATTGGCCCGTCTGCGCAGCCGCTTGAAGGACTTGATGTCATTGGGAATCGCCGGCATCGGCGGGCGGCATGTCGAATGGAATCTGTCTCTTAAAGGAGGAGCGGCGATGAAATGGTGCGCGGGATCGGTGGCGGTGGTCGTGGCAACGGCCGCCGTATGTATGACGGGAGGCCGTGCGGGGGCCGAAGAAGTGAAAGTCTCACGCAGCGAATCGGTGGCGGTGGCTCACAACAGCGAGAAGTACGTCTTCAACGGCAATGAAGTCTCGCGCGAAGAATTCGAGCGGCTCAGCAAAGCCGCGAAGCGCAGCTTCGACGAGATGGCCTCACGCATGGCCGAGGTGGCGCAGAGCGGCGGCAAAGAGGCATCCTCGCACTTGGAGAGCTACGTCTTCAACGGCAAGCCGGTGACGAAGGACGAGTACGAGCGCCTGAAAGACGAAGCGAACAAGGCGATGAAGGAGATGCTGCAGCGCATCCCCGCGGGCACGGGCAGCGGGTCCTACGTCTACAACGGCCGAAGCGTGACGCGCGCGGAATATGAACGGCTGACGGCGCAGACCAAGTGAGAGGAGCTTCATGCGGTGGGTATAACGGTTGAGGCAGCGTGTATGCGGCGAAAAATCCGAGGCCCGGCGGCGATCGACTGAATTTTGATCGCATTTTCGAGGTCCGGGGAGTACAAGAATCGCAATCAGAACTTCAACCCATATGACACCTTGCGAAAGGACCCTCCATGCTGTTCGGCATGAACGAAGTCTCCAACGCCCTCAAGGCTCGTCTGAAAAACTCGGCAACGATCATCCACTGGCCGCCGATTTTGAAGGTGCGCCAGGGGTTGAACCGCGGCGCCAATATCCGCATTGAGGGGATGAAAGTCGAAGCGGCTCCCCGGTCGTACATGGATGACAACGCCGGCAAGATCGTCAAGATCACCGGCGCCGCCTGCGCCTTCCTGGGACTCGGCCTCGCCATCCTCTATTTCAACTGGGCGACGAGCGACTTGAGCGCGGAGACGACCGCCCGGCAAAGCGGAAACATGTTTCGCGCGGGCGCCGGCATGTGCGTGATCTGGATGGCGGTCAGCGGCATCGCGGGCTCCATCGCTGCGATGATCGCCACCGCCGTGATTGGCAGCCACGCGGAGATCCAAGCCAACCGCAAGTGGGCGCGCGATCTGGAGGAATGGCTGAACGCCACGCTCAACAAGCCCGCAGCGCTTGCAGCTCCGCCCGTGCCGCCAGTGGTACCACTCGTTTCGCCCGCACCGCCGCCTGCGGGAAAGACTTCGATCCAAAGCCGGAAAGGCTTCGAGTGATTCCCACCACCGCCCTCACTTCGCGGCGGGCCACTCGCCTTGGTTAACTTTCGGACTCTGCCTTGATCCCGCTGCAGGCGAACGGAAGGGACAGGCTGGAAATATGAAGCGGGAACCGAGGCGAGGGAAGAAGTTGCGAGCGCGTGGATCTTAAGTTCGCTGCTATTCCAGCCCGAACTTGTCATTCACCAGCTCATGTAGCGCGTCCAGCGCCTGCTGCGCGTCGTCGCCGCTGGCTCGGAAGACGAACGAGTTGTCGTCTTCGGCCGTGGAGCGGACCATATGCGCCGCGAATTCGATCATGTCGAGGATGCTTTTGGCGTTGCAGTCCATCTCGTCTTTGACAGCGCGAATGTCTGATTTGAATTTGCTGGCGATTTCGACGATCTTCTGGGCAGGCCTCATATGCAGGCCGTGCTTGTTTTTCAGGTCGATGTTCTTTTCCAGCCAGGCGCCAGTCATAGGCGGTGTCACACTCATGGTTGCACAGTTACCCTAAAAACTAAAGACCACACCAACTTAAGTCAAACGGATAATGGACGCACTTTGTGGCGGTCCCTTCAACTTAAAGGCACAAATAACTCAATATAGGACCACCCGGGTGTTACAGCTTCAGTGTCTCCACCAAAGCACGGGCCAACTTCAGCGTATCATGGCGTAGCGGGTACGCTGGATTGACCACGTCATCAGCAATCAACCTGACAGGTCCTTGCTCATAAAGTTTGCGATCATATCGCACCGCCTTGGCGTTGCGATCCTTCACGGCGATGATGCCCGTATCGCCGTGGTTGCCGTTGTTCACAAGAACATAGTCGTACACGCGGTGCGGAAACGTGTGTTCGTCGATGGCTTTCAGAAAATCCGGCAGATCGTAGCCTCGCGTTTCCCCTTCGTAGGTCATGATGTTGCAGACAAAGACCTTCGTCGCCTGGCTGCGCGCCAATGCTTCACTCATACCGCGGATCAATAAATTCGGTATGACCGAGGTGTAAAGACTGCCCGGTCCCATCACGATCAGGTCGGCTTCTTCGATCGCGCGCAGAATGTCCGGCGCCGCAGGCTCGGGATCGGGGCGCAGCTCCAGGCGCTTGATGCGCTTCTGCGTCTTGCTGATCAGGGCCTGGCCCGTGGTCTTGGTGTCGTCCTCGTGTGTGGCGACAAGCAGCACGCGGTCAAGGGTCGCCGGCAGCACTTGGCCGCGCACTGAGAGAATACGATTGGCTTCGCGCACGCCTTCGCCAAAGTCTCCGCGGATGCGCGCCAGCGCCGTCAGGAACAGGTTGCCGAAGTTGTGGCCGCCCAGTTCGTTCTCAGGAAAGCGGAAATCCATCAGCTCGGCCATGAGCGGCTCTTCGTCGGCCATGGCGATCAGGCATTTGCGGATGTCGCCCGGCGGGTTGATGCCCAGCTCCTGCCGCAGCTTTCCCGAGCTGCCACCATCGTCGGCCATGCTGACGATGGCGGTGATGTCGTGGCTGTACTCCTTCAGGCCCGTGAGGACACACGACAGACCCGTACCGCCGCCGATGGCGACGACCTTGGGGCCGTGAGCCATCACCGCACGCTCATAGGCGGTCTCGACCAGACCCTTGCGCCCAGCACGCCGGTGGTCGACCAGCCCCCACATGGATTTGATCAGGCGGTAGATGCCGGTGATGAGGCAGAAGCCGGCGAGGAAATAGCCGAGGACGGCGCCGATCAGGCCGGTGTTGGTTTCGTACCAGTGAGCCTCATGGCCCTTGGTGCCGAAGATCCACAGGACAATCAGCGTGGTTGCGCACAGGGCGAAGAACAAGCCGATGAAAATGATGGCGATCCAGCGCTTGATGCGCAGGCCCGGACGCAGCCACTTGAACATTTTTTCCAGCATGGAGGGCTGATCACCCGTTCAGACGCGGCGACACGAGGAGGAATACACGGGGAAACGAAATCGCCGCGTCACCGCGTTTCCCCATCTCCGCGTCATCTCGCCTGATGAGTAGCACGGGCCGGCCCGTGAGCTAATTGCCGCCGAGCTGCTGGTCGGCTTCGCCCAGCAGGTCGCGCAGCTCTTTGACGTCTTTGGCGTCTTTCAGAAACTTCACAAACTTTTCATCGCGAACCAGGCGCGAGATGTAAGCCAGCGCTTCCAGGTGGGCGCCCGAAGCATTCTTGGATGACAGGAGCAGGAAGAGGATGTGCACGGGCTCACCGTCCAGCGCGTCGAAGTTGATGCCCTTCTTCGAACGGCCGAACGCGCCGACGAGGTCGCTGATCGAGTCGTGCTTGGCGTGCGGCACGGCCACGCCGGCGCCGATGCCGGTGCTGCCGAGCTCTTCGCGATCCATCAGCGCCTTGATGACCTTCGGGGAGCTGCTCTCTTCAATGCGCCCCGATTTCACCAGCGCCTGGACCATCTCTTTGATGACGTCTTCCTTCTCGACGGCCTTCAGGTCGTCCATGATGCCACCGTCGGGAATGATGTCGCCCAGCTTCATCCGAATGCCTCCAGTTGATGTCTTCTCACCACAGAAACGCAGAGATCACAGGGGGCCGCCTGGGGTCCTCTGCGCTCTCTGCGTCTTTGTATCCGCCCTGCCTTCTTTGCTATTCCTCGCCTTCTTCATCCGAGACCGAGGCGGCGGCGGCATTCAATGCCTCCATGTTGCGCTTGCCGCGAATGATCGGATGCAGCTTGGCCTTGTACTTCTTCATTTCCGTCAGCATTTTCTTCTCGGCCTGATCGATCGCCACATATAGATCGTCGGCCTCGCCAGTTGCGACCAGCGTGTGCCGTTTGGCCACCGTACACACCAGTTCCACCGTCTGGCGCTTGCTCTTTTCGATTGCTAGAATGACGTGCATGCGGTGAATGCCGTCAAAATAGCGTTCCAGCTTGTTCAACTTCTCGTGAATATGGTTCTCGATCGCCTCCGTCACCTTGAAATGATGCCTGCCCTCGATCTGAAGTTCCATTCATCGCCCTCCTCATCAGGATGGTGCTCTGCTTCAGATTCCGACACGGTCCTCTCTTCACATTTCACACCGATGCTAAGAATAACGTGGGTGCCGTCAAATGCTTATCAGCGCGTGTGATTCCATAGGTGCACGTTCTGACTGCACCTTGTCAGGCGCGCGTATCTCCGTCTCCCAGTTTGCGTTTGAAGAGCCCGATCGCCAGCCCATAGCACGTCAGCGCAAGCTGCGGATCGTAGCGCGCGCCCTCGTCGCGCATGAACGCATGAGCCGCGTTGAACTCGTGCCAGGTGAAGTTCATCCCCGCGTCGGTCATGGCCTTGTAGATAAGCAGGCGGCCTTCGGTCGGAATGTGCGGATCCTGACGGCCCCAGATCATCAAGGCTTCGCACTTGATGTCCTTCATACGATCGAGCGTATTGTCGTTCATGCCGGCGCCGAGGCTGCGCTTGTGGATGTCGGTCGCGTAGAAGCACGCGGTGGCGAGGATCTCGGGATTCATCGATGCGCGGAACGACAGATGCCCGCCGATGCAGATGCCCATGCTGCCGATCTTGTTGTTGCAATGCGGATACTTCTGCAGAAAGCGAATGACGGCCCGCGCGTCGTCGTCGTAGGCGGCAATGGTCTTGCTGATCTTGTCTTTGTTTCCCTTGTCCGCCCCCGCGGTGTCGTAGCCGAGAACTGTGCCGATGGGATTGAGTTCGTGGAAGATCTCCGGCACCGCGACGACAAAACCGTTGCCGGCCATGGTCATTGCCATGCGTTTGACGGGGCCGGTCTGCTGAAAGATCTCCGAGAACAACAGCAGGCCCGGATACTTTCCCGGCGCTGTGGGGCGGTAAAGGTACGTGCGCATCGGGCCGGTGGGCGTTTCAAGGTCGACAGTTTCTTCCGTCAGTGTCATGCAGACTCCTGAATTGTTGGCGTGATGGATGATGCTCAAACCGCGGCGCGCAAAGTCAACAGTTATCCGTTCAAGATATGGCCCCGGAGGCGCGCAAATTCGCAATCTGTTCAGCGGTGATCTTGAGGAACTCGCGAAGAATCTCGTCGGTGTGCTGTCCCAAGAGCGGCGGCGCTCGCAGAGCCTCCGGTTTTTTGCCATCGATGAAGCCTGGACTCGCCGGTGTTTTGAAATCGCCAATCAGCGGATGCGGCATGTGCGCGATCATCTCCCGCGCGAGCACCTGCGGATCGGCGCAGACCTGAGCCATATCCTGGACCGTCGCCACCGGCACGTGGGCCGCGGAGAGATCCTTCACCAGATCGGCGGACGATCGTTCTTTGATGACGGCCTCCAGGCGCGGGATCAGCTCATCGCGATGCTGCACGCGCTGAGCGTTCGTGGTGAAACGCGCGTCGGCGGCGAGGTTCTTCAGGCCGAGCACCGCACAGAATTTCTGCCACAAGCCGTCGTTGCCCACAGAGATGTTGACGTAGCCGTCTTTGGTCTGAAACGTCTGGTATGGAACGATGTTGTTGTGCGTATTGCCTCGGCGCTGCGGAACATTGCCCGTGTTGAGATAGCTCGTCGCCAGATGCGTCAGGATGCTGACGTGGCTGTCGAGCAGGCCCAGGTCGATGATGCGGCCTTTGCCGGTGGTCTCCCGTTCATGCAGAGCCGCGAGAATCAGGCTCAGTGCATGCAAGCCCGCAAAGAGATCGACGATGGCCAGGCCTACCGTGCTCGGCGGCGCGTCGGGGCGGCCGGTGACGCTCATGATGCCGCCACGAGCCTGCATGACCAGATCGAACCCTGGCAGATCGCGATCGGGGCCGGTCTGTCCGAATCCGGAGATCGAGCAGACGATCAGCTTCGGGTTCGCGGCCATCAACTCTGCTGGAGAAAGTACGAGATCGTCGAGCGTTCCGGGCGAGAAGTTCTCGACCAACACGTCGGCGCGCGAGGCCAGATCGCGGATGATGCGCTTGCCTTCCGCGTGCTTCAGATCGACGGCGATGCTGCGCTTGTTGCGATTGACCGAGAGGAAGTAGGTGCTCTCGCCTTTGACGAACGGCGGCCCCCACGCGCGCGTGTCATCGCCCGACCCCGGGCGTTCGACCTTGATGACGTCGGCGCCGTAATCTCCCAGCAGCATCGTGCAATACGGACCCGCCAGTACGCGGCTCAGGTCCAGCACCGTGACACCGGAGAGTGGTTTCATGGGCAGGGCCGTTCTGGCGGCGAAAGCCGTTGGAGGCCTGTCCCACTCAGATAGGACGAATGGGACACATAGGACGAATAGGCTTTGAAAAGCCGCGTCCTTACTTCTTGTCGTCGGACTTTTTCTCCTCGGACTTCTTCTTGTCCTTCTCTTTTTCGGACTTCTTGTCTTTGTCGGATTTCTTTGAAGTATCTTCCTTCTTCGCGGGCTCGGCCTTCTTCGCAGGCTCAGCTTTCTCTGGAGCCGCCTTCGCCGCCGGCTTGCTCTCTGTGGCAGGCTTGGCCGGCGCTTTGGCATCGGTCTTTGCCGGCGCCTTCGCCGACGGATCCTTGATCTCGGGCTGCTCGTAGATCAGCTCCTCTTCCTTGGGCACCCGTACTTCCTTCGACGCGTCGGCCTTCTTCTTGTCGGCCTCGACCTTCTCGAAGCTGCCGCGCTTGTCTTCTTCGGTGGTGATGCCGTATTCGCCGGCGATTCGCAGACCTTCAGGTTTCTTCGCGTCGATCTTGCGGCCGGGTTCTGAGTCCACCACGGTCGGCGCGTTCTCGGACGTCTTGGTCGTGTTGCCCGCCAGTTCGTCTTCATTGGCGCCGCTGGTCAGCTTCTTGGTCTCGCGGCCGAGGTCCACAACCGTGCGCTCACCAGTCTTGGGATGGACCGACTCGCCCTCACGCGCGGCGACGGCGCGCTCCATCAGCGATGCGCGGTCGTCCTTGACCTCGATCGGCTTCAGCACGTAATGCAGATAGACTTCATCGTTCAGGCGCGCCGGAACGAGATTGTCGGCGACGAAGGCCGCCGGATCGTAGCCGTAGAATCCGGGCTTGATGTCCTCTTCCTTAACGAAGGTTTCGTAGCCCTTCATGCGCATTTCGATGCGATAGGTGCCGTAGTGCGTGAAGCCCAGGCGCATGGGCGTCTTGCCCACGACGCGGCGGTTGATCGACAGTTCCGCGCCCGGCGGGCTGCTGGTCACGGTGATGCCGCGGCTGGTGCAGCCGCTGAGCACGACGATCGCAATTGCTGCGATGAATGACGGTGGGGCAGACATTCCTGTCTGCCGTCGAACGCAAATCTGGTTCATCACTCCCCCACCCCCTACTCTACTTCCAGAATCTCTGCCGTCATCGTCGACAGGTCGAGCATCGCACAGCTTGGCTTGTCGGTAATCCAGCCACAGCATTCGCCCGGATTAAGTTCCAACGCCTGCGAGCCGGCCTTCGGAAGGTGCACGCGCTTATGCGAGTGCCCATAAAACACGCCGTCGCAACTCGAGCGGTACTCCGCCGGAATCTCCTCGACCGAATGAGCCACCCCCAGCTTGCGCCCGCCGATCTCGAAGACCGTCGGCCCGTCGCGCAGCTCGGGAAACAGCGCCTTCAGCCCTTTCTTCTCGCCGTCGTTGTTGCCGAAGATGCAGAACATCGGCCCGTTGAATTTGCGCACCGCCTTGAAGGCAAACGGCGCCACAAAATCGCCCAGATGCAGCAGGCCTTCCGCCCCCCGTTTCTGAACCAGGTTCACCGCCAGGGCGATCCGGTCCAGATGGTCGTGTGTATCGGCTAAAATCGCCAGCTTCTTCATCTTACCGCAATCCAAGTACAGACGTTATTGACGTGGGAAAGCTTGAATGAAAGCGACGATTAGACGCGATCGGCGGGGGTTTTCAATCGAATGTTTGAGGGGTCAGCGCGAGTCGACGCATTCCTTCGGTGCGTGCAGAGCCCGCAGCAGTATGGCGAGGCGTTCGTCGCGCCATTCGACCAGGTCAGCGGTGCTGCGGCCGTGCAGCGACGCTTGCGTCTGAGCGACGACTTCCTTCTTCGCCGCGTCGGGGATGCGGTCCCACTTGGCCAAGTCCGCGAAGTACACCTCCAGCGCGGGGCCGAAGTGCTCGAAGAACTTCGCGTAGCCGCCTTCGCCGCCGTTGAGGTGATAGGTCAGGTGCTGGCCCATGAAGGCCCAACGTAGGCCGGGGCCGGCGTGCAAAGCCTTATCCACATCTTCGACACTGGCGACACCGCGCGCGACGAGGTCGATGGCTTCGCGCCAGACGGCGGCGGCGAGGCGGTTGGCCAGGTGCCCGGGAACTTCCTTGTTCAGCACCACCGGCACCTTCTGCAGAGCCGCGTAGAAGTCGTAGCACTGCTTCAGCACCGCGGGCGCTGTTTCCGGCCCGGAAACCAGCTCGACCAGCGGAATCAAATGCGGCGGGTTGAACGGGTGCGCAATGAGGAAGCGCTGCGGATGCTTCAGGCCTTCCTGCATCTTGCTGGCAAGCAACCCCGACGTGCTGCTGGCGATGATCGCCTGCGACGGGGCGTGGCGCTCGATGATCTCATGCGTCGCGCGCTTGACGTCGTAGCGCTCGAAGACCGACTCCTGAATGAACTCAACGCCGGCGAGAGCCTCGGCCGGATCGGCACAGACGCGCAGCGCCAGCTTCCCGCGCTCCGCCGCCGCCCCATCGCACAGACCGTGGGCGACTAGGCCATCGATCGCGTGCAGCGCGCGGGCACGTCCGTCGGCGCGGGCCTTCTCGCTGACGTCGTACATGCGAACGCTGAGGCCCTTGGAGGCGAAAAAACCCGCCCAGCTCGAGCCAATCGTACCGCAGCCGAAGACACAGATGGTGTGCATGGTTTGCTCCTTAACGTCGCGTCAGTTGTCAGTGGTCCGTTGCCAGTTGCTGTCACGAAATGCGATTGCCGACTCTACTGACCACTGACGACGGACAACTGACATCCTTTGAGCTTCAGCCTCTTCCGCACATCCGCCGGAGTCGCGATGCCGATCGACAGGTCGCTCAAGATGCCGCGGATCTTCTTCACCTGGTCGGCGTTCGACTTGGCCAGTTCGCCCTTGCCAATGTATAGGCTGTCCTCCAACCCCACGCGCACGTTGCTCCCCATGGCGGCCGCCGTCGCCGCCAGCGTCATCTGGTGCCGGCCCGCGCCAAGGACCGACCACTCGAAGTCCTTTCCGAACAGCCGCCGCGCCGTCTGATGCATGAAGATGAGGTTCTCGACCTCGGGTCCGATGCCGCCGAGGATGCCGAAGATGAGCTGAATGAAGAGCGGACCCTGCACCAGCTTGCGATCGACGAAATGAGCGAGGTTGTACAAATGCCCGACGTCGTAGCACTCGAACTCGAAGTGTGTGCCGCAGCCTTCGCCCAGATTCTTGAGGATGTATTCGATGTCGGCGAACGTGTTGCGGAAGATGAAGTCGCGCGTCTTCTGCAGGAACGGCACCTCCCACGCGTGCTTCCAGTTGCGCGGTTTGTCCGTCATGGGATACAGGCCAAAATTCATCGAGCCCATATTCAGCGAGCAGAGTTCCGGCTGCAGCTTCAGCGCCGCCTGCAGGCGCTGCTCCACCGTCATGTTTGGTCCGCCGCCGGTGGTGACGCACAGCACCGCGTCCGTGCGGCTCTGGATCTCGGGCAGGAAGCGTTCGAACGCCTCGGCCTCGGAGATGGGGCAACCATCGTCGGGATTGCGCGCATGCAGATGGATCACCGCCGCGCCGGCCTCGGCCGCGGCGAGAGCCTCGCGCGTGATCTCCTCAGGCGTCACCGGCAGGTATGGCGACATGCTGGGCGTGTGGATGGAACCAGTGATGGCGCAGGTGATGATGGCGGGCATAGGCGGTTCTCCCCGGTTTCTTATTAAGAAACACTGTATCTCTTGAGGAAACAAGAGTCAATGGGGAACTTCGACGATATTTTCAGATCACTTCTTGCCGGACGGCTTCGCCTTCTCTTCCGGCGCGTCCTGCACAAACACGCTCAAATACTTGCACGCCGTCTTTCCCAGCGTGCGCGATTTGTGGACCAGCCGCGGATTGAAGTAAATCGAATCGCCCGGATTCAGCACGACCGGATCGTCGCCAATGGTGAGTTCCATCTTGCCTTCGAGCATGTAGATGAACTCATCGCCGCCGTGCTGGAAGGTGCCCTGCGGGTCGGTGGGCTTCATGGTCAGGATGAACGGCTCGGCCTTCTTGCCGGGCATCGACAGCGCAAGGGCCTCGTACGAGTAACCAAACTGCGAGCCATCGCGGACCAGTTTGTTGCCCTTGCCCTTGCGGGTAACGACGAAGTTGGGGTTCTGCACGGGCTCGGAGAAGAACTCCGCCAGCGCCACACCCAACGCGTCGGCGATGCGCAGGACGGTGCTGATCGGCGGCGAGATCTGCCCGGTCTCGATCTTGCTGAGAGCGCCCTTGGTCAGCCCGGCCTTCTGCGCCGTCTGCTCGAGCGTCAGGCCCTTCTCCTGCCGGAAGCGCCGGATGTTGCCGCCGATGTCTTTTTCGTCCATGGGGCGCGTTTGTAATGCCCCGGCGGCCATCTGCGCCAGTTCAGAAATTCGGCGCAGCTTTGGCCGACTCCGCCGCGGGATCGAAGAACAGCGTTTCCTTCTGCTCGGATTCGTTTCCAATCAGGCGGTGAACGCTCACGGTGGCCGGCAACATGTTCGGATTCTTGGGCGTGACCTGCCTGACGCCGAGATAAATCCCCCGCGCGTTGCCATACAGGACACTATCGGTGCTGTCCGCTTTAAAGCTCAGCGTGCGCACCTCCGACCAGGTGGCTCCCGCGTCTTTCGACGCAAGCAGAGCCACATGCCGCGGCGACGTTTCGGACTCGTCCGAATTCTCCAGCACATTGCGGCTGATCACGAACTGGTCGCCGGTGACAGCCAACCCGGTGATGTCCGTAAAAGTCTTGTCCTTCTTACCCACTGAGACCGGCAGCGCTTCCTTCCAGGTCCTGCCGAGATCGTCGCTGGCCATCGTGTACTTCTGGCTGAAGAACGCTTCGTTCTGGTTTTCCTGGGTGATCTTGGCCAGCGCGGAGGACATGCGGAAGAGCAGCACGAGCCGTTTGTTGTCGCGCGTCAGGGCGATCGGTTCGAAATCGTCGAGCTTCTTCGTGTCGGACTCAGTATCGAAGTGGAATGGGATCGGAAGATCGGTCCAGGTCTTTCCGCCGTCGGCGGTGAAGGCGTGGACGAGCTGGATTTTCTCCGCGTCAAAGAACACGAAGCCTGCCGCCTGGCCATCGGTGGCCCACGCGGCGGGTGGATGTTCGTTGAAGAACGTCCCTGGCGTGCGGCGCGTGATGTCCAGCGGCTGCGGCTTATCGGTGCCTTTGCTGCTCGCCACCAGAAAGTCGCAGCGCATGAAATTGTTGTCCTCGGTGATGCGCCGGGCAAAGACCCAGTTCGCGCCGCCGGCATGGATCTGAGTCACAGAGCCGAAGATGGGGCGCTCATTGCTGAACGTCCAGATGGGCTCGCGCATTTTGACGGCGCCTTTGGCGTCGATCACAAACCAGTCGGCCTGCTTGAAATGCCACAGGTCATAGCTGCCGGCATGGGTCGACGAATGATAGTTATCGCCCACTTCGTTCTCCAATCCGACGCCCAGATGCACGCCCTCAGCGGTTCTGGCGATCGTGCCCAGGCTGTAGTCGTTGAACGTGGCCATCTTGCTCCACTGCTGTCCGTCGTCGTGGCTGGCGTACAGAGTGATGCCGTCGCCGGTGCGATGAGACTTCAGCAGATTCCTGGACAATTCCGTGGCCAGCAGCGAGACCTCCGGGCCGTCCGCCACCAGCGACGCGGGCATCATTCGATCGGCGGCGACATTGGCGGACACCCAGCGCGCAGCCGCATTCGCCTTGCCGCCGGTGCTGTCCCCATCGCCGGTTTCCTTCGCGGCGCCCCCGCGCGCGCCCACGGGCGGCAGGGCTTTCTGCTTCCACACAACCCATCCGCACATCAGGATCAGCGCGGCGACGGCGGCGACGAGCAACTTCGAGCCCATCCCACTGCGCGTCTCGTCAGCCGTGCGTTTCCGCGAACCATTGGAGAGTCCGCTGTGCTTCACGTGAGACGGCGCCGATGCGACGCCGTTCGCGCCTTGCGCCCCCGAGCCCGACGCCGCCGGACCGGAGGTCGCCGGATCCGCGCCCTGCCCATGGCCGGAAGCGGTTCCGCCCACCCCCAACGCCCCCGCTCCGCCCGCGGCTTCAGCGGCACAAGCCTTGCCCGACAGAAAGGCCTCGTTCAACAGAGCCAGCACGGCGACGCCCGCCAGCGCCACGCCGCGGCGCTCCAGCCGCTGGCGAAGATGCTCGCGGCCACGGCTGAGCCTGTGCTTGCAGGCGTCCACCGTCAGCCCCGTCTTCTTGGAGACCTCCTCGACGGGCAGATCGTCCATGTGATGCAAAGCAATGACCGCCGCGGTCTCGGCGGGCAGCGCTGCCATTTCATCGCGCAGGGCGGCAATCGATTCGCGGCGCTCGAGTTCCTGGTCAGGCATCGTGGCGCTCCGCTGGGCCACTTGTTTGGAAGCGATCTCCTCGCGTGCGCCGCGTGGGGCGCGCCGCCGCACAATATCAACCGCCGCGCTGTGCGCGGACTCGTACAGCGCTGCAATGACGGGACATGTGAGCGATCTGGATTCCGGGCGCGCGAAAACGCGCAGCATCGCCGTCTGCGCCGCGTCGAAGGCGTCCTCGCGGCTGCCGGTCACCGTGTAGGCGAGGGCAATGGCCTTGGGACGCAGCTCCTCTGCCAGCGCATTGAGCGCCTCAGGATCGGCGCTGAAGGCCTCATGGACGGGCGTATCTTCGCATAGCTTCACGTCAGCAGCTTCCAATGTGTTCTCCTCCGGAACGCGTTCAGGAGGTATTCGCAATGACGGGATTCTGGTGCCACGAATTCTGAAATTCTTATCGGAAAATGAACGAGGCGGACATTTCTGTCCGCCTCGTCGCACCCCTCGCTTCATTGTCGTTCGGCTTTACGCCTGCTGGTGGTCCGGCGACGCCCGCACCGCCGTGGGCGTCACGCCCGTCGCGCCCGGAGGCGCCTGCTGGATGTCGCCGCCTTCGCGCTTGGACTGCCAGATCGCCCACGCCAAGATCAGCGCCGAGGCGATCACCGCGGCGTACCACATGGCGTCGTAGCTGCTCTTATAGGCAAACGTGGCCGGCAGCGTCCAGCCTTCCGCCGCGGCGCCGGCCTGCACCGTCGCGACGACCTTCGAATCGTACAGCACCATCATCGGCACGGTCAGGATGGCGACCATGTTCATGACCTTCAGCAGCGGATTGACGGCCGGGCCGGCGGTGTCCTTCAGCGGGTCGCCGACGGTGTCGCCGGTGACGGATGCCTTGTGCTTTTCGCTGCCCTTGCCGGTGTTGGCGTCATGGTCGCGCGGTTCGTCTTCGACCATCTTCTTGGCATTGTCCCAGGCTCCGCCGCTGTTGCACATGAACGAGGCCAGCAACTGGCCGCAGACGATCGATCCGGCCAGGAATCCGGCCAGCGCGATCGGGCCCAGCGTGAAGCCGACCAGGATCGGCGTGAAGATCGCCAGCGCCGCGGGTCCGATCAGTTCCTTCTGCGCGGCTTCGGTGCAGATGCTCACCACGCGGCCGTAGTCGGGCTTCTTGGTGCCTTCCCAGATGGCCTTGTCGCGGAACTGGATGCGGCATTCGTGCACGACTAGGAACGCCGCGCGGCCGACGGCGCGGATGGTCATCGATGAGAACAGGAACGGCACCGAGCCGCCGATCAGCATGCCCACCAGCAGCTTCGGATCGGAGATGGTCAGCAGGTTGGCGACGGCCTGGAAGAGCGCGATGGGAAGCTGCTTGTCTTCGCCCTGCCCGCCCGAGCCGATCACCGTGATGAAGCTGGCGAAGAGCGAGACGGCGGCGATGACGGCCGAACCCACCGCGATGCCCTTGGTCACGGCCTTGGTCGTGTTGCCGACGGCGTCGAGGTCCGCGAGAACCTGGCGGGCTTCCTTGTACTTGGCCTCGCCCATTTCCTTGCGGTCGTAGCCCATTTCACCGATGCCGTTGGCGTTGTCGGCCACCGGTCCGAAGACGTCCATCGAGATCATCGAGCCCGTCAGCGTCAGCAGTCCAATGCCGCACATGGCCACGCCATAAGCGACCTGAATGGCGGTGCCGCCCTGGAAGATGAAGGCCGAGGCGACCACGGCGCCGCACAGCACCACGCCGGTCCAGACGGCCGATTCGTAGCCGACGGCGAAGCCTTCGATGATGTTGGTGGCGTGGCCGGTGGTGCAGGTCTTCACCAGGCCTTTGACGGGCTTGTATTCGGTCGAGGTGTAGTACTCGGTGAGTTTCATCAGCAGGAAGCACAGGATCACGCCGGTCAGGCAGCACCACGCCGGCCGCATGTCATGTTGAAGAACCCCCGCCGCGTCGGGCTTGACCAGGTAGAACCAGCCCAGCAGCAGGAAGCCGCCGATCGACAGCACCGCGCCGGTGATGAAGCCGACGTTGATGGCCTTCATCGCCGTGCCGACGTCGCCCTTGTCGCCGGTGCGGACGACGCGGGTAGAGATGATCGATGAGATCACGCCGATCGCGCGCACGAGAATCGGGAAGATGACGCCTTGATGTCCCAGCGCCGCGTAACCCAGGATCATGGCCGCGACGATGGTCACTTCGTAGGACTCGAACACGTCGGCGGCCATGCCGGCGCAGTCGCCAACGTTGTCACCGACGTTGTCGGCGATGGTCGCGGCGTTGCGCGGGTCGTCTTCAGGAATGTCTTTTTCGATCTTGCCCACCAGGTCCGCGCCGACATCGGCAGCCTTGGTAAAGATGCCGCCGCCCACGCGCATGAACAGCGCCAGCAGCGTGCCGCCGAAGCCGAAGCCGATCAGGGCCTCATAAGCGTGCTCGCCGTAGATCATGAAGATGACCGTGCCGCCCAAGAGGCCCAGTCCGTCGTTCATCATGCCGGTGATGGTTCCGGTGCGGTAGCCGAGCATCAGCGCCTTGCCGAAGCCCACAGGAGCCGCGGCCGCGACGCGCAGGTTGCCCAGCGTCGCCATGCGCATGCCGACAAATCCGACCGTGGCTGAGAAACACGCTCCGAAGAAGAAGGCGATGGCGCGGCCGGCGGCGAACGGATCGCCCGACCCCAGCGGCGAGACCGCAGCGCGGGTCAGGAACAGAACGACGGTCAGGATCACGACCAGGAAAGCGATGGTTGTGAACTGGCGCTTGAGGTACGCATTGGCGCCCTCGCGGACCGCGTCAGCCACGGCTTTCATCTTCGCCGTGCCCTGGTCGGCGGCCTTGATTTCCTTCATCAGCAGCGCCGCGTTCAGTAGTCCGCAGAGGGCCATGAATAGCGAGCCCCACAGCGCGTAGCGCTCCATATCGGTGTAGTGCGGGTCGTTGAGGAAGCTGAAGTAATGAAATCCCGCAGTCTCGGGAGAGATCGTCGCGCCGGCTTCCGCCGCCAGCACCCCGCCATTCCAGAGGTCCGGCAAGTGGAAGAGAAGGATCGCGATCACTGACAGGCCCGCATAGGCCAGCAGCTTGTGCCTCGCCATGAAAGGAATGAAGCGCCCGCTCATTATCTGTGACTCCTCATAAGGCTGATGATGAATCGCCAACGCTTGTTGAATCGAATGAGGCGACTGGACAAGCTGTCCGTCACCCACTCACTCGATCAACCGCGTGTAAGTTTGAATCGAATCTGAACAATCCTTCCACTGCCGCGAACCGTTTATGCCTTGGATAACAACCACCGGACCAAGCGGGTCAGCTCTCTCGAGAATTGTTGGATTCGAGCCGAGCGACGAGGTTCCACGGCAGGGGGCGGAATATAGGCATTTTGGTCAACTTTGCACGTGTAAATTGGCCGGTATGCCCCACATATGTCGTGCGACCTTCTTAATTTCCGAAGATACAACCGAATCCATGCCTACAGTTCAAAAACAACCACAGGGCATAGACAAAAGAGTGAGGCAAAAGCTCGCATTTGGCTTTCCTCCCGATTTTTTTGACTTGTCGCCACGAAGCGGCTAGACAAGTCCGCAACGTAACTCGCCGAAATTCTGGCTGCGACGCGAGTTATGCCTTTGGAGTGTGCAGCTCCGCACCGCCTTTTATGATTGGTGATTTGTGGCAGCCAGATTCTGGGCCTGCAGACGCCGGGCAGCGACGTCACCGGGTCGCTGGCGCGCTCGCTCGCGTTTGAAAAGCCCGACCTGTACGGCTGGTACAGCCTGTACGGTTCTCATCACGGCGGCGACGAGTGGCAGCGGCTGAATGTGGCCATGCAGAAGAGCCTCGCCACCTCGCAGAACCGCAGCGGCTCCCTGCGCGGAAGCTGGGATCCCGCGGGTGAAGGATCGTGTCGGCGTCGTCGTCTATGCGGGCGATACCGGCGTGTCCTCAACCCGAACGACCTGCGACCAACAAGGCCGAGATCATCGCGGCCATCAATCGGCTCGGCGCCGGCACGTTCAGCGTCGGATGCTCAAAGCGCACGAAATAGTCGCCTTACGCTGTAAGGCCTACCAGCCGCACAAAGTCAGTGAACGTTGGAGCAACAAGCTTCCATACGATGCCTCTTTCGCCCGAATGCCAATCGCTCGCAACAACGCGGGGGTGGTTTCGCTCGTTCGAAGGTCTAAGGCAATTCCAACGTCGTCGCCAAGACGCCGGTTCACGGCAATGAAGAATGAGCGATCGACATCAATCCATGGCAAATCTGGTGATTCTTTGGAGGTGCTGCTGCGATATTCCCGGTTGAAAATCGATGCATCGGCAATATCGGCGAGGAGGCCGCTCGACTCGAAGCGCATCTGATCTTCTCGCATGAGAAAGTCGACCGGTTCCTTCAGGAAGGGGATAACGCTAGAAATGAGTTCGTCTGGCGGCTGCCGCCAACGGCCATCGCTCATCATCTGCCTAAGCAATGGCGGCAAGGGACACTTGTTGCCGCGGCCGGGAGATACCGACAGCCACCATTTCCTCAGTATCTTCACTTACGCGAACAGATCCTTGACCGCCTTGCCCTTGTCGACGATGCGGATGGGGCGCCCCTGCGGCGTCTGGTTTTCCTTGGCGTAGTCGATGCCGAGGGCCTCGCACATCGTTGCGTGCAGGTCGCCGATCTGGCAGGGGTTCTCTTTGACTTCGGCGCCGGTGGCATCGGTCGAGCCGTGTACGTAGCCACCCTTGATGCCGCCGCCGGCGATCAGGCTCGAGAACGCGCGCGGGTAGTGATCGCGCCCGTCCTGGCCGTTGATCTTGGGCGTGCGGCCGAATTCGCCGGTGCAGATGACCATCGTCCGCTTGAGCATGCCGCGGGCGCTCAGGTCGTCGAGCAGGTTGCCCAGCGCCGGGTCGAGCTTGGCGAGGTTGCCTTCGACCGCCGTGAAGCAGTTCTGGTGGTTGTCCCAGCCGCCCATGCTGACTTCGACGAAGCGCACGCCGGCTTCGACCAGGCGCCGCGCCATCAGCACGCTGCGGCCAAAGCCGTTGTCGCCGTAGTTCTTGATCGTCGTGGGCTGCTCCTCTTCGACGCGGAACGCCTTTAGGCTGCGTGCGTACATCATCTTGACCGCGTCGTGGTAGTACGTGCCGTAGTCCTTGACCACTTCGTCGCGGTTCTGCTTGCTGAATTCGCTGTCGACGCCTTTGAGCAGGTCGACGCGGCGCTTGAAGCGTTCGTCGTCGACGTCACGGGCGAAGACCAGGTTGCGATCGGGGTTGTTGGCATCGCCGATGAAGAACGGCGCGAACTGGCTGCCCAGGAAGCCGGCGCCGAAGCTGACATTGCCCAGCGACACATACGCCGGCAGCTCTTCGTTGCGCTTACCCTTCTGCTGCACGACCACCGAGCCGATGCTCGGATGCGCGATGCTGCCCAGCGGCTTATAGCCCGTGTGCATCTCATAGGTGGCGCGCTCGTGGCTGCCTTCCTTGCTGGTCATGGAGCGGATCAGCGAGGCATTTTTCATCTGTTTCGCCAGCGTGGGGAAGTGCTCGCAGAGCTGGATGCCCGTGGCGCTGGTGCTGATCGGTTTGAACGGGCCATTGGTGGCCTGGCCCGGCTTCGGGTCGAAGGTATCGATGTGGCTGGGGCCACCGGCCAGCCAGATCAGGATCACCGAATCGCACTTGGCGATGTCGTTGGGCCCCGCTAGCACGGTGGACTTGAGCAGGTCGATCAGCGACAGGCCCATGAAGCCCATCGCGCCCATCTTCATAAAGGAGCGCCGTGAGACGCCGGAGCTGCCGTCGCAGTCGATGACGCCGTGGCTGGTGCCGGTCGGTTGAGTCTTCATGAAGGGCTCCTGGCTCTTAGCTCTTGGCTCTTGGCTCTTGGCTCTTAACAGCAACGGCTCATTTGTTGAACGCGAACTCTCGGGCGTTCAGTGCCGCCCAGAACACGTCTTCGATCCATTCTTTCGTTGGGCCGCCGGACTTCAGCACGCTGGTCGTGTAATGGACTTCCGCCGGCGTCGGGTAGCGCGACAGCGTCGAGAGATAGACTTCGGCGACGATCTCGGCGGCGCTGGTCTTGGCTTGCAGCATCTCGGCGATGGTTGGGCTGCTGCGGACGGCATTGTTCAGGGTGCTGCCATTGAGCAGCTCGAGGGCCTGCGGGATCGAGCCGGACTCGTCTCGCACCATCACGATCTGTTCGCGCGTAGGCTGGTTGAACGTGTTCATGAAGGTGCCCTGCCGCGCCGGCGTGGGCAGATCGCACGCCCACTCGATGGGCTCGGTCTTCTTGGCCAGGCCCGGCTTGCCACCACCCTTCTTCCCGGCGATGGATTCCTTGTCGAGAGCCAACCCTTCGAGACCGTTCTCGCGGCCCGTGGCGACGAGAATCGAATCGAACAACTGCTCTGACGTCAGGCGCCTCAACCGCGCGTGCGAGTACAGCGTCGTGTCGGCCTTGTTCGACGCCGTCGGTTTGCTGGAGCGCTGATACGTGCTCGAGTTCAGAATCAGACGCAGGATGGCTTTGTTGTCGAACTTGGCTTTGATGAACTCATCGGCCAGGTAGTCCAGCAGCTCCGGATGCGTCGGCGGGTTCTTTTCGCGGAAGTCGTCGATCGGATCGACGATGCCGCGGCCCATCACGCGCGACCACAGGCGGTTGGCCTGCACCGCTGCGAACTGATGGCTGCCGGTGACGGCGTCGGCCAGAGCCTTGCGCCGAGCGTTGCCGGCTTCGATCTTCTTGCTCGGATCCCACGGGAACTCGGGTTTGACCACGTCGCCGCCATTCTTGCCCTTCTTGCCGCCGGCGTCGTTTTCGCCCGGCATGCGGTACTCGTTGTTGCCGCCCTCGCGGACCTGGCGGACGTTGTTCTGCTGCAGCACCTGTTTCATGCGCTGCGCCGCCTCTTTGCTCAGCTTCTGGTCGATCTCCTTAAGGAGCTCGCGGCCCTTGCCCATCATGCCGGCCATTTCCATGCTCATGCCGTTGCCCTTCTTGCCGGCGTTGAGGTCGGCGGGATGGTTCTTCTCCTTCTCGGCGGCCTCGTGAGCCTCCTCGAAGTAGGGCTTCATGAACGTCTTCAATTCTTCGGGCAGCCTGGCTTCGGCTTCAATCTTCAGCAGAGTCGCGATCGGGTCGGGCGCGATGGCGGTGCGGCCGAAGAAGGCCACGATGCTGTGAAAGTCGTTTTGCGTCCACTTGTCGAAGGGATGATCGTGGCACTGCGCGCAGGCCATGCGCGAACCCATGAAGACGGTGGCAACGGTATTGGTGGTCTCGACGCGGTCGTTCTCGTCGCGCAGGAAGAAGTTGACCGCACCGTTCTCGTCCGGCGAACCCGTCGCTGTGATCAGTTCGCGGGCGAACTTGTCGTAAGGCATGTTCGACTTCAGCGCCGCCTGTATCCATTCGCGATAGCTGCCGCGTTCAGTGCCTTCCTTGGGCTTGCTGTTGCTGTGTTCGCGCAGGGCATCGCCCCACATGATGTAGAAGTGCTCGGCGTAGCGGTCGCTGGCCAGCAGCGCGTCGATCAACTTCGCGCGCTTGTCGGTGCTGCGGTCCGAAAGGAACTTCTTCACGGCATCGCTGGAAGGAATGACGCCGGCGACGTCCAGGTACACGCGGCGGATGAACTCGTCATCGGTGCAGGTAGCGGAGGGCTCGATCTTCTCCTGCTGCAGCCGCGCCAGCACGAACTCGTCGATCTTATTCTTGATCGGGAAGTCCCGGTTGGCCGCGGGTGGATCGGCGCTGACCTGCAGCGCCGGTGACAGCACCTGAGCGACGGCCAGGATCGCGGCTGACAGTATCGCCACCTTGAGGAGCGGGCGGGTCAAACCTCTGGCGCGGAGCGTTGTCATGCGTTGTGACTCCGAAACTCAACTGGGGCTATGTTCGTTCTTACCTCTAGTCGCCGGCTGAAGTTACAGCAATCCCTACAGTGGGGACGGGATTTTGTTGGAATTTCCTGCATTCAGCCCGGCTATCGGAACAGGGTTGCATGCGAAGGGCCAACGACAGGCCAGAATCCGATCTTGTCCATCGGCGCCGAATTGGACGCTTTCAGTGGGAATTTCCATGTCTTGCGGCGTCAATGACGTATAATACCCGCAGAAGTCGGGGCTTTGAGGAGAAGTCACATGAGCACGCTGGCGTTCCTGTCGAACATGGGAATGGGAGAATGGCTGATTATTCTCTTCATCGTCCTGTTGCTGTTTGGCGGCGCAAAGTTGCCCAGTCTCGCCCGCAGCCTCGGCTCCAGCGTCAACGAATTCAAGAAGGGCGTCAAAGAAGGCGAAGCCAGCGAGTCCGCTCCGCCTGCCCCGTCCGCTCAGCCCCCTGCTGCTCAAACCCCCGCCGAGAAGAAGTAACGCCGTAAGGACTCTCCGCTCATGACGCCGACCCTGGCGCTGTTCAGTGACGTAGGCGGGGGCGAAATCATCGTCATTGGCGTGATCGCGTTGCTGCTGTTCGGGAAGAATCTTCCCAGCGTCAGCCGCAGCGTGGGCAAGGCGCTCGCCCAGTTCAAGAAGGGCCTTTCCGACGCCACCTCCGAAATCCGCACCGAGATGGACGCCGCCGCCAGCGAAGTCGAGGCCGCGAAGAAAGATGCCACGTCCGGTGTGAATCTCGATCTCAATCTCAATCTCGACCTGAAAGACAAGCCGGCCGTGTCGGCCACGCGGACCAATGGCCACAAACCGCCATCATCAGCGCCGCCGATCGCCGCGCTGCCGGAGGTCTCTTCGATTCCCAAGGCCGACGTGCGAGGCCTGGACTCGAGCACCGCATTTTCAGAGCCCGTGCGCCCGCCGCTGGTCGTGCGCCCGGCGACGGGAACGGTGGCGTCGCGAGCCCCGGGGGTCTCACCGGCCACGGTCGATATCAACGTGCCGGCGCCGTCGAAGATCCCACCGCCGGTGTGATCGCCCAAAGACGCTAAGACGCAAAGAACGGCGACGGAGCGACGATACATAGGAGCTGGAGTTTCACACGCCGTCGCCGTTCCTTGCGTCTTAGCGTCTTTGCGCGAGCCTGCCGTTGTTGGACGTTGCTCGCACCCAAACTACCGCGAGTTCATCGGCTTGGGTTTGACCAGCACGTCGCCTTCGGAAAGGCCTTCCGAGATCTCGACGTAGGATTCGTCGCGCAGGCCGCACTTGACGTTGTGGCGCACGGCATCCGCGGCTGCGGCGCTGGGCTTGACCCAGACGTATTCCTTGCCGTCGTTGGAGACAAACCCCTTGGGCACACGCAGCACACCGTCGCGGCGCTCGAGGCCCACGGCTGCATCCATGCGCAGGCCCGGCAGCAGCAGGTCGTAAGACTGCTTCTTTAACTCACCCGTCGGTTTATCGACCTTGATGAGGACCTCGACGACCTCGCCGCCCTTGGGCGCGCCCGGATCGTCGGCAAAGATCTTGCGCGTGCCCACGCCCACGACCTTCTCGACCGTGCCGTCGAGGGGTTCCTTGAGCGCCTTGCTCGAGAGCGTCACTTTCATGCCCTGCTTGATCTCAGAGAGCTTGCCCACATCGAACTCGGTGCGCAGGCGCTTGGTACTGAAGTCGATCATGGTGACGACGGGCGTGAAGGCATTGACCAGCGAACCGGGTTCGACATGCCGCTTGACGATGCGGCCGGAGAACGGCGCGCGCAGCTTCAGGCCCTCGCGGCGCAGTTCCAGCAGCTTCTTGGACTTCTCGGCCTGTTCGACGGCCGCTTCGGCCATGCTGACCCCAGCCTGTTCGGGCTCGCGCTTGAGCTCTTCTACCGCCGCCTTGGCCGCACGTTCACTGGCCTGGGCATCGAGCAGAGCCACCTTGGCTTCGGCGACGGCCTGTTCGCTGGCTGGCTGCGGCGCCGGAGGCTTCTCGAGCAGCTTCTTGGCGGCTTCGGTGCCATCGACTTCGGTCTGAGCCAGCTTGATTCGCTGCTCCGCAGCATCCAGTTCGTGCTTGCTGGCTCCCTGTTTGGCGCGATCACGTTCGGCCTCGGCAAGCTGCAGCTTCTTGCGCGCCTGCTCCATTTCAGCTTCGAGTTTTGCCTTATTGCCGACGGCTTCCTTGAACGCTCGTTCGGCGTTCTCAAATGCCTGTCGCGCCACCTCTACGTTGGCATCCATCACACCGATCTCTTTGGCTGTGGGCCCGGCGATTAGCTTCTCCCGCGCAGTCTTCTCCAACTCCAGCTTCGCTTTGGCGCGCTGGATATTGCGGTCGGCCTCGGCGATCTCATGAGGCTGCGCCGGCGCGGGGGGCGAGGGTTCCTTCAGGAACTTGAGCTTGATCTCGGCGGCCTTGACCTTCTCCGATGCCTGCTGCAGACGTTCCTCGGCCTGCTTGATGGATTCGGGCGTGCGGCCGAGCTTGGCCAGATCGAGCTTCGCCTGCGCGACCCTCAGAGCCGCGTCCGCTTCGGCGACCCGGACATCGAGTTCCGCGGGATTCATGCGCGCCAGCACGTCGCCCAGGTCGACTTCGCTGCCTTCGTTCTTGGTATCGTCAATCCACTCCACCTGCCCCGGCTGGCCAAAGGAGAGAGGGGTCGGCTCGCTGATGCCTTCGACGCGTCCCGCGCCCTTGGCCACGCGCTCGATCGAGTCCCGCGTGACGGTCACGGTGTCGTCGGCGCTCTGCTTCTGCGCGCCGAAATAAATGATGCCGCCCGCCACCAGGATCAGCAGCGCGATGAACGACCAGACCAGGCGTTTAACCATCACCATCGACATCGAGCAACTCCAAGTGCGCACTCAGTTCGGGGTGAGCATCGTCAGTCTAAAGACAATTCCGAATTCCGCATTCCGAATTCCGCATCCGGCGCCTAGCCCTTAAAGACTTCCGCGGGTTCGACCCGCGTGACGCGCCAGACCGAGAGCATCGAGGCCGCGATGCAGACCAGCACCGTCATGCCACCCAGGAACATGTATTGATTGAAGTCGATGGACAGATGGATGCCTTTGCCGCCGATATATTTTCCGGCGATGAACAGCAGCCCTCCGGCGATGCAGTGCGCCGGCAGCGCGCCGACGACAGCTTGTGAGACGATGGCGCCTGAGACCTGCCAGTTCGTCGCGCCCATGGCCTTCAGCGTGCCGTACTCCTTGATGTGTTCCAGCGTCGAGGTGTACAGCACCTGTCCGGCGACGACCACGCCGACGATCAGGCCCATCAATGCCGCCATGGCCAGCGCGGGCCCGGCGCCGGTGGCGTTCAGCCAGTAATCCTGCGACTTCTTCGAGAACTCTTCCTTGGTGTAGGCCTCGAAATATTCATTCTGGCCGATGGCGCGGAGCGTGGCGACGACTTCATTGCGGTCGGCGCCCAGTTCGGTCTTGCAGATGATGTAATGGACTGCATCCGAGTTCAGGTGCCCGAATGAGCGCGCGTTGTTCATGTCGGTGAAGACCATCGGATTGCCCTGGAAGCTGCGGATGCCGTCGCTGATGGCGACGACTTCGGCGCGGACCTGGCCGATCTCGGTGGTGGTACCAACATCGGCGTTGTCGAGCTTGCGGACAGCGGTCGTGTCGACGGTCACGGCTCCGGGCTGGTCCAGATCGTCGTCGAAGCCATAAACGAGGTTCCACGGCCGGCCGACCTTGTGATCGACGTCGTAGCCGACGATTTGGACGGTCTTCTCGGCACCGCTCTCGAGCTTCCACTTGCTGAACACAATGAGCATCGGATTGGCGGACTTGATGCCTCGGGTTGAGCGAACCGTGTTAAGAACATTGGGGTTGAGGATCTTGGGAAAGTCGAAGTTCTCTTGAAAGCGGGCGCAGACCCAGATCTCACCATCGGTGTGGTCAACCACGATGGAAGCGTTCTGCTTGAAGCCGAGGTACAGGCCAAGCTGGATAAACGCCAGGCCCGCGGCGACGGAGATGCCCATCAGCGCAACGGCATAGCGCAGAGGCTGGTGCAGAATGATTCGCAGCGCTAAGGCCAGCATGGGGTTCCACGAAACACGGGACGCCGGCACCAGCCGGCGATTGAGGAGAGACCCGAGTTTAATCCAGAGTCTTCAAAAACGCATCGTCAAAAGCGAATAACGGGCCGATGTTATATGGGTTAGCACGACCAGAATTGACGGGCGCAAGATGAAAGCACAAAGCAGAATAAAATCTGAAGGGCGCCGCCACCCCCACAGGTCTACGTTTGCATCTGGTCGGTTTTTTCCAGCAGTGCGGCGTCCACGAAACGGTCTAAAGCTTTGTGGAAGCTGAAACATACAGAAATGTGAAAAAGCCTTGACAGAATTTGGTCGGGGATGATAATCCCGAGCAATCATTGATTCTGATGTCGTAGGACTCATCGTTAAGAGACGGTGAGATCGGGTCCCAACCTTTAGGGGAGGAAGTTATCCCGTGAGTCTTGTTGCCAAGGTGTTTGTCGTTCTCAACCTCATTATCTCGGTCGCCTTCCTCGTGTTCGCGATGAACGTGTGGACGCAGGGGACCAAGTGGCAGAAGATGTATGAGAAGGAGAAGGTGGCGAACGTCAACTGGCTCGCTACCAACCAGAAGCTCCAGCTCGAGCTTTCTCGCGAGGTGGTCTTCCAGCAGCAGGAAGTCTCCAAGCAGAAGGCGGAAAACGTCACTCTGCGCCTGAGCCGCAATCAGGTCCGAGACGAGAAGCTGGCTCTCGAGACCAAGATCGCCCAGGTCGAGAACGAGAAGTCCATCAAGGAAGCTGAGAATCAGGAGCTCAGCCGCGAGAAGCAGCGCTACTTCGACGAGATCATCAAGCTCAAGAGCGTCGTCACCAAGCAGCAGCAGGCGGTGATCGTCGAGCGCGAGAACGCGGTCAAGGCCCGCAACGAGAAGAGCGAGATCGAGAACGAACTGAACGTCACCAAGACCACGCTGGCGTCGATTACCCGCGACAAGCGCCAGATCGAAGAGGACCTGGCCCTGCAGACCCGCCGCATCGAAGGCCTGCTGGACAAGGGCGTCCCGATCTACCGCATCCTGGGTGAAGACCCGAGCGCCACGCAGATCCCCGTCCCGGATGCGCAGGTGCTGGCCGTCCGCGGCGACATCGGCCTGGTCATGGTCTCGGTCGGTTCGCAGCAGGGTGTCAAGCCTGGCTACCAGTTCACCGTCAGCCGCGGCAGCGACTACATCGCCAAGGTGCAGGTGGAAAAGGTCTACCCCGATATGTGCTCCGCGCGCCTGGTTCCGGGCACGGGCAAGGGTGAGATCCAAGTCCACGACGAGATCCGCTCCAAGTAAGACTTGAATCCGCGAGGCCGCTCTGGCCTTGCGACGTATGCGGCGGCGGCCGAACGAAACGGCCGCCACGAAGGAGAGAGCAGGAAATGCCCGCAACGAACGAAAACATTCCTGACAAGCCGAAGTTCGACGTCTACGCGATGCTGGTGATCCTGACGTTCCTGGCCACCCTCGGCGCGACCCTGATGCTGAACGACGACTTGGACAAGAACTGCGAATTCTGGCTGAAGCCTGAGCAGCGCGGTGAACGAGCCGTCCACATCACCGTGATGAACCAGGAAGACCCGAACGCCTCGGTGATCAAGGTTGGCGAGACCGACCGCAAGGAATGGGATCTGGCCGCCAAGCACTACTACGGTTCGGACCAGACCTTCCCCGTCTCGGCCTACGAGTGGCCGGCTGGCTTCGACCCGAACAAGAACGCGGTCAAGGCCAACGCCGACAACCTGAAGGACATCCCGCCCAACGCCATCAACGCCCTGATGGCCGGCTACAAGGGTGTCTCGACGCTCGAAGCCCCGAAGGGTGACGCGCCTCCGGCCGAAGCGCCGAAGGCTCCGGAAGCCCCCAAGGCCCCCGACGCGCCCAAGCAGTAAGACGATTCCAGCAAGACTCTGACGAAACGGACCGGTAACCCCGGTCCGTTTTCATTTGTTGCTACTTCGTTCGTCCCAGTGGCCCGCTTCTGCGGCGCATGGCCATGCCGTAGAGGTACGTCTCGGGCCCGCGGAACCCATAGCGTTCGTAATAGCCTTTCAAGTTCTTCCCGGTAAAGAGTGTGATCAGGGCCTTGTTCGGCGCATGCTTGTCCAACCGGGCGAAGAGCGCGTCCATGATCGCCGTGCCGACGCCTTTCTTCTGCCACTTGGGAAGCACCATCAGATCCTTGATGTAGAAGAACGAGGCTCCGTCGCCGAGGACCGCGCCGGCGCCGATGGCTTTGCCTCTGTGCTCGGCGACCGCCATATACAGAGGCCCGGCGATGGCCTTCCTCGCGTTTGCGGGATTTGAGTAGCGCCCCCAACCGACCGTTTCGATCAGGGTTCGATACTCGGCCAGCGTCGGCCGGCGTGAGACGATCCTCACGCCCGCGGGGAGCGTGCGAGCTTTCTCCGGCGCCTTGCCGCTCGAGCCCTCCCCGATGCGCAGATGGTAGCCGTTGTTGTCGCTGACGGTGTACTCGCGCAGTCCCCAGGGTTTGTCGCCGATTTCGTGAATGATCGTCGCCTTCTTGCGGCGATGCCGCTCATAGAGTTCGTCGACGCCCGAGACGAAGATGGAAAGCTGGTGGCCTTCAATCTTTGAGGCCAGGTCGGGCTGCTGGCAGAACATGATGTTCACGTCTTCCCAGCCCACGCCGCCAAAGGTGGGCGGTTCGCCCCACATCCAGCCATCAGGAAAACCCAGGACGTCCTTGTAGTAGGCGACCGTTTTGGGCACGTCGGCGACGGCGAGGACCGCGGTGGCGTGCGTGGGGAATGCTTTGGGCTTGGGCATTGGGGGGATCTCTCCAAAAAAGCAGTAGCAGAGCTACCGCACTCCGAAAGCCGTTCAAGTCCCTGCCCTCGCGAGCCGATACTTCCCCTGCAATACCCTCGCTGTGCATGTTGACAGCTTTTGAACGACGGTAGTGGCCGCGTTTCAACTCGGCCTGCTGGAGCCTTCCATGATCTTCGACCGCTTTCTCGGGATGATTTCAAAGGACTTGGGCATCGATCTTGGCACCGCCAACACTCTGGTCGTCGCCCGCGGTGAAGGCATCATCCTTTCCGAACCGTCCGTCGTCGCCGTGAAGAAGGGCACCAACAAAGTCTTGATGGACGGCGAAGCGGTTGGCGAGAAAGCCAAACAGATGCTCGGCCGCACGCCCGGATCGATCGAAGCCATCCGCCCGATGAAGAACGGCGTCATCGCCGATTTTGAGATCACCGAGGCGCTGCTGAGCTACTTCATCCGCAAGGCCCACGGCCGCAGCCGCTTCATCCATCCACGCGTCATCGTCGCCGTGCCTTCGGGCATCACCACCGTTGAGAAGCGCGCTGTGATCAACTCGGCCGAGCGCGCCGGCGCCCGCGATGTGCGCCTGATCAAAGAACCCATGGCCGCCGCCATCGGCGTCGGACTGCCGGTCACCGAGCCCAAGGGATCGATGATCGTCGATATCGGCGGCGGCACCGCCGAAGTCGCCGTCATCTCGCTCTCCGACATCGTCCAGAGTTCCTCACTGCGCGTCGCTGGCGATGAGATGAACGAGGCGATCATGAAGCACATGAAGGAAGTCTATAATCTCCAGATCGGCGAACAGACCGCCGAGCGCGTCAAGATCGAGATCGGCAGCGCCTACCCGCTCGAAGAAGAGCTGAGCAAGGAAGTGCGCGGGCGCGACACGCTAGCCGGCCTGCCTCGCACGATCACAGTGCGCAGCGAAGAGATCCGTGAAGCGCTGCACGATCCTCTCGACCAGATCGTGAAGTCGATCAAGCACGCGCTGGAAAAGACGCCGCCCGAACTCGCCGCCGACCTGATTGAGTCCGGCATCACCCTCGCCGGAGGCGGCGCGCTGCTGAGGGGCCTCGACCGCATGCTCGCGCGCGAAACGGGCCTGCCTGTTCGGCGCGCGGACGACCCGCTCACCGCGGTCGCGCGCGGCACTGGAGTGGTTCTCGACCAGATCGAGACGCTGTGGCCGGTGCTGGAAGACGGCCGCGAGATCGCGTGAACGGCAAGTGACAGGTGACAGGTTGCAGCCGCCTTCGGGCGGCTGTTTTTTTGTGAAGCTCGCGAAACACGCGTGGATTCCAGCTTGAGCCCTGCCGTTGGTGCCGGCTGGGGCCGTTTCCAGCCAGTGTCGATGCGGGATTGCGCGTCAGACTTCAGTGAAGGTTCGTCGTCGCGCCTGGGACCGAGAAAAATTGCGACGCAATGAAACGCTAGAGACAGCGCCCACCACGGCGACTGGCGCAGGCGCTGAAGAAGTGATGAATGCTTACGTTCTTACGCTGGTTATCTGGCGTGGTTTTCTTCGAAATCTGGCGACCTATACCGATCCCCTCCGCACATGCGCGCATTACCGCGTGCAATACGAGGCGGTACGGAGCAGCCGGAATTTCTTGCAAAGCTTTTTTGTGCTCGAGAGAGACAGAGGCGTGATAAAGTCCAGGTCTTATGTCCAACGACTTCCAGAAGCGCTTCGATAAGTTCTCGCAGACATCGCAGAAGCCGCCAATGGGCGGTTCGGACCGTCTGCGCTATTTCCGCATCCATCTCTCAACCGCGTTCGTCGGCATGATCGTCGCCGGTATCATCATCCCGCTGACCAAGCATCTGGTCGAGATCAACGCAAAATACCACGACATCGACAAGTGGCTCGTGATCGGCATCGTCGATGCCGTGATCGCCATACCCCTGCTGATCATCGCCGAAATGCTCGCTCGCAAGCGCGAGAAATGAAATTCGCCCGACCTTAGGCTGCGAGACACCTTGCAGGATTATGTATGCCGTTTGCAAGATAATAGAGCGCTCCCGTTTTATATTGCTCCAGCGACTACATTAAGGAGCGCTCAACCATGGCACGCCCCATCGTCAATCCCGGAAACATCGACTTCGATTCCGCCGGCCGCCGCGACTATTTCGTGCGTTTCGAGCACCCGACGCTGTGGGCCGAGTACCTCATGCCCGTCACCGTCTTCGTGGGCCCTGAGGCGCAGAAGGGCCACGGCGTCATTGCCATCGGCGCGACACACGGCAACGAGTACGAAGGCCCGACCGCGATTCGGCATCTGGCCAGCGAGATCCGGCCGGAGAACGTGCGCGGCCGCATCGTTCTCATCCCGACGCTGAACGTGCCGGCATTCAACGCCGGCGTGCGCGACACGCCCGACGACGGCAAGAATCTCAACCGCGTCTTCCCCGGCGACGCGGCGGGATCGATCACCTCCAAGTTCGCGGATTTTATCTACACGCACGTTTTCCCACAGGTCCACGTGGTCCTCGATATTCACTCCGGCGGCGACGTCGCGCGTTTTGAACTGGTCACCAGCTTCCATCATGTCGAGAACGCCGAGCAGCATCGCGCCATGGAAGAGACCGCGCGAGGCTTCGGCGCGCGCTTCACCATGAAGTACCAGAACGGCACGCCGGGCCTGCTGACCGCCACCGCCGAACGCCTGGGCAAGATCACCATCGGCAGCGAATTCGGTTGGGGCTGCGCGATCAACACGCAGGGCGTGTCGATGACGCGCCAGGGCATCCTGACCGCGGCGATCCGCCACGAGCAGCTCCGCGGCGAAGTGCCGCCCAACCAGCACTTCGCCCGCGAGAAGCAGATCCTGGTCGACAACTCCGAACTTTCCTGCTATGTCAACGCGCCCTTCGATGGCCACTTTGAGCCGACGTGCTATTGTGGAGACTTCGTCAAGGCGAAGCAGCGCATCGGCTACCATCATGATTGGAACCACATCGACAGCGCGCCGGCCGAAGTCCTCGCTCCGCACGACGGCTACGTGATCTGCCAGGCGTGGAAGGCGAAGGTGATCCGCGGGCAGGTGGTCTCGGTCGTGTCGCGGCCGGTGCCTTGGTCGAACTGAACGGATTGAACCGCCAAGGCGCCAAGAACGCCAAGAACAGAACAAGAGGAAACCGATGTCTGATCGACGCTTTGACAAACAGGTGGCCGTCATCACCGGTGGCGCTGACGGCTTAGGCAAGTCCATTGCTCGAAGGCTTGGCGAAGAGGGCTCGCATGTCGCTCTCTTTGATCGCAACGCCAGCCTGCTGAGTGCGACTCAGTCTGAGTTCAAGGCTGCGGGCATCTCGGCCAGCACTCACGAAGTCGACGTCGGCGACGAAGGCAGCATTGCGGCGGCGGTGGCCTCCTTATTAAAGGAGCGCGGACGCATCGACATCATGATCAACAGCGCCGGCGTGGTCGGGCCGACCAACGTCAAGATCGCCGAGTACGGAGCCGATGCGTTCGACCTGGTTTGCCGCGTCAATCTGCGCGGATCGTTCCTGATGACCAAAGCCGTGCTGCCGGCGATGCTGAAGCAGAACTACGGCCGTATCCTGCTGATCGCGTCGATCGCGGGCAAAGACGGCAACCCCGGCATGGTCGGCTATTCGGCGAGCAAAGCCGGCGTCATCGGCATCGTCAAAGGCGTCGGTAAAGAGTACGCCGAGACCGGCGTCACCATCAATGGCCTCGCGCCCGCGGTTGTGAAGACAGCACTGGTCGAGCAATGTGCGCCCGAACAGGTGAAGTACATGACCGACAAGATTCCCATGAAGCGCTGCGGCACGCTGGACGAAGTCGCCGCGGCCTCCGCGTGGATCGTCTCAAAGGAATGCAGCTTCTCCACGGGCTTCGTCTTCGATCTCAGCGGCGGACGCGCCGTCTATTAACCGCAGAGACGCAGAGGCGCAGAGAACGAAAATAATGTAAAAGCTGTTCTCTGCGCCTCCGCGTCTCTGCGGTTAAATGCCGTTCGTCCGCTTGGAGTAGCCATGAAGATCGACAGCGTTGACTTCTTCTACGTCTCGATGCCCGAGGTCCTCGACATTGGCGACGGCAGCCAGGATGCGCTGCTCGTCCGCGTCCGCGCCGGAGATCATGAGGGCTGGGGCGAGTGCGAGGCGTCGCCGCTGGTCTCCATCGCCGCACACGTCGCGCCGATGTCGCACAGCGCCTGCAAGCCAGTCGGTGCGTCGGTGCTCGGCCAGGCGATCGATTCCGTCTCCGACATCGATCGCATCGGGAATCTGGTCCGCGCCAACAGTCTCGACCTGCTGCAGGCCGATCACACGCTCTCGGGGATCGACATCGCGCTCTTCGATCTTCTTGGCAGAAAACAGGGCGAGCCCGTCTACAAGCTGCTGGGCTACAAGAAACAGTTTGCCAAACAGCCCTACGCGTCGGTGCTCTTCGGCAACACGCCGCAGGAGACATTGGCCAAAGCCAAGTCGGCGCGTTCGAATGGATTTCTGGCCGGCAAGTTCGGCTGGGGCCCGTACGGCCGCGGCACGGTGAAGGACGACGCCGACCACGTCGCCGCCGCGCGCGAAGGCCTCGGTTCCGACGGCATCGTGCTGGTCGACGCCGGCACGGTCTTCGACGACGACGTCAAGAAAGCATCGCTGCGCCTCGTTGCATTGAAGCAGCATCGCGTCACGTGGTTTGAAGAACCGTTCGTCAGCGGCGCACTCAGCGAGTATCACGCGCTGGCGCGAATGAGCGGCGATGTGAAACTCGCCGGCGGCGAGGGCTGCCATAACTATCACATGGCCGAGCAGATGATCGATCACGCCAACATCGGCTTCGTGCAGATCGACACCGGCCGCATCGGCGGCATCAGCGTGGCCAAGAAAGTCGCCGACTACGCCGTGCACAACGACGTGAAGTACGTGAACCACACGTTCACGTCGAACCTGGCGCTGAGCGCCTCGCTGCAGCCGTTCGCGGGCGTCGAAGATTCACGCATCTGCGAGTATCCGACGGAGCTCAAAGCACTGGCGAAGGAGCTGACGAACGAACGCATCGTGCCCGACGGCAATGGCCAGATCCGCGTGTCCGATGCGCCGGGCCTGGGCGTGAGCGTCAATCTGGCGACGGTCCGCAAGTACCTCGTCGACGCCGAGATCAAGGTTGCGGGGAAGGTTCTGTACCGCACGCCGAAGGTGTGAGCGCCGACTTCACCACTTCGCCCAGCCGTGCAATGCCTTCCTTGATCTTCTGCGGCGTCTGGTTCGAGAACGACAGCCTCAGGAAATTCTCACGCGGCAGCAGCGGGAAGAACGGCCGTCCCGGCTCGAACGCCACCCCTTTCACCACGGCCTGTGTCAGAAGGGGCTCGGTGTTGATGCCTTCAGGCAGCTCGATCCAGAACGAGAATCCCGCCGCCGGCACGGACCAGCGCGCTTCGGCAGGAAAATGCTCGCGCAATGCTTTCAACATCGCATCGCGCCGCTCGCGATAAAACGGAACGCAGCGCGCGACCTGATCGGCCAGCGTGTGGTCCTCGAAGTACTTCGACAACACGAGCTGGTTGAGCGTGCTGGTCTGCAGGTCGCTGGCCTGCTTGATCAGCGCAAGCTGCTGCATCATGTCGGATGGGCCCGCGATCCAACCGATGCGCAGGCCCGGCGAGAGCACCTTCGAGAAGCTGCCGAGGAAGAAGACCCGCCCCGCGTCGCCCACGCACGCCAGAGGCGGTTGCGGCTGATCGTATTGAATGTCGGCGTAGGCGGCGTCCTCGATCAGCGCGGTCGAGCTGCCGGACATTATCTTGAGCAGATCGGCGCGCTGCGATGCATTCAAGACTCCGCCCGTCGGATTGTGGCCGGCCGGAATGACGTAGAGCATGCGAGGCTGGCGCTGCGCGACCACCGTTCCCAGCGCTGCCAGATCCAGTCCTTCAGCACAGCGCGCCACCGGAACAAACTGAGGCGCGTAGAGCTCGAAGACCTGGATCGCGGGAACGTAGGTCGGGCTCTCCAACGCCAGCGGGTCGCCGTTGCGGATGAATAGCTTCGCCAGCAGATCCAATCCCTGCTGCGCGCCGCTGGTGACGATGATCTGTCTGGGTGAGACCTTCACGCCGCGCGCGGCCATCTGTTCCGAGATCTGCTCGCGCAACCGCTCACAGCCTTCACTCCAGGTGTATTGCAGCGCCTCGCTGGCGTTGTCGCCAATAACGGTTTGGAATGCAGATTCGAGCTGCTCGGATGGAAAGAGTTCCTCCGCCGGCAAACCGCCGGCAAAGGAGATCACTTCCGACTGTGCCGCATATTTCAGCAGTTGCTCAGTGCGCGGCGTCTGAACGTGGGTGATCCACTGCTTGTACGCGAGGCCTGCCACACGCGCTCCCTCTGGCCGACAGAGAGCCGACCAAGAATGCTCAGGCACAAACACCGCGCCAGCCGATTTTCAGAATGGCATGCCCGATTTATCTGCGTCAGCTTTGGCCTTAGCCCGGATGACGACGCGCAGTGGATGCAGTTCCTCATCGAGCGTGATGGGCATGGGTATGCCATCGAGAATGCTGTCGACGATCAGATCGAAGTAATCCTGCGATTTTTCAGACGTGTCGATAGGGCCGTAGTCCTTATCCTTCACCACAAGTCGCGTGTTCTTGCCGTTGTCTGTCGATTCGACAAAGCCGTTAACGCCGAAGATGCGCAGATGCTCGTTGCCCCACTGCCCGAAACCCGCCGGGTTCAGGTAGTTGGCGATCATGCTGGCGACGCCGCCGTTCTCGAGGCGGAACATGTACGATGCAGCGATCTTGAGGTCGCCGGGCTTCGGATTGCCGAGGCCCGTCTCCATCGCCTCCGCATCCTTGATGCGCTCGCAGGCGACGTGCTCGATGAACCGCACCGCGTGGATGCCGGCTTGGCACAGCAGTCCGCCGTCGATGGCCTCATCCTGCGGGCGGCGGTCGTGCAGCGGATAGGACTTCTGCGCCAGCACCTGAACAATGTCGCCGAGAACTCCGGACTTCACGACCTTGCGCATGCCGAGATACGGTTGCGCGAAGGCGGTTCCCGCCATCTCGTGAAAGCGGCGCTTGCTCGATTCGGCAGCGGCGAGCACGCGGTCGAGATCCTTCTCGCTCAACGCCGCGGGCTTCTCGGCGTAGACGTTCTTGCCAGCCTTCAGCGCGGCAATCGCATCGTTGGCCTGATCGGCGCGGCGCGGAGAACACAGTGAGACGATATCGACATCGCGATCGGCGAGCAGCGCCTCAAGCGACGCGTGGCGGTGGATGCTCTTGTCGCCTTTCAGATTGTCCGGATCGAATGCGGCAATCGCCGTGATTTTCGTGCGCGCATTGGCGTGAGCGTGAATCTGGTGCCCGTTGCCGCCGTAGATGCCGATGCGCAGCATATCAACCCACCTTCTCGGACTTGCCGGACTCGGCCGAGGCATACGCCGCGAGCACGACGGCCAAGTCGTGCCGGCCTTGAGCCGCCGACATGTGCGGCGGTTTGCCTTCGCGGAGCGCGTTGAGGAACATGACGTGCTGGTTGTGCGGATTGCTCACGTCATCCAGCGGCTCCATTGGCATGGGGAAACGCTGCGGTTTTCCCGGCGTGGTATAGTCGAACATCGCGCCCTTCCACGGCGCGTCGAGAAGCACCTCGATTTCCCAATACATCGTGCGGATGTGACCGCGCGAACCATAGATTTCGCGCGAACTGCCGCTGCTGGCATAGCCGCTCTCGAAGACGCCCAGCGTGCCCTTGCCGTATCGCACCACCGCGGTCGTCACGTCGTCGCCGCCGATGCCCGGACAATGCTGGTTGGCGCTGAAGGCGCGGACTTCTTCGATGCGATCGCCCAACCACCAATGCAGCAGATTGATGGAATGCACCGAAAGCTGGATAAAGCATCCGCCGCCGGTCTTCTCCCGGCTGCCACGCCACGCATCTTTTTTAGCACTCAGCCCGCCGGTATGAGCGTCGCGCGCGCGGACGCTCTGGATCAATCCGAGCGCGCCGCTGTCGATGAGTTTTTTCACATCCCAAAACGCGGACTGCGTGTAGCTGCTCATGAACATGCCGAACTTGCCGCGCGAGGTTTTCTCGGCCTTCAGAATATTGTCCGCGCCGGCCAGAGTGTTGGTGATCGGCTTTTCCGTCATCACGTGCTTGCCGGCGTTCAGTGCCGCAACGGCCTGCGGCTCGTGCAGGTGGTTGGGAGTGGAGATCAAGACCAGGTCGATATCGTCTTTCAGCGCTTCGGCAAAGTCCTTCGAGACGCGCTTCGCGCCGAGCTTTTTGCAGGCCTCCAGTTCCGCGTCCGAGACATCCACGGCCAGCTGCCATACGGCGCCGGGAAGGTGTGGAAGACTCCGGCGGTAGCCGCCAGCCATGCCACCGGCGCCGGACAGAGCAATGCGAATGGGTGAGTCAGCCATCATTGGTCCTTACGAGAGCGGTTGGATGGCGACGGCCTGCTTCTTCTTCGCGGATTCGTACACCGCCATCACCACGGCGAGGTCCTGCCGGCCGTTTTCGCCGATCATGTGCGGCGTCTTCCCGGCGGCGACGGCCTCCACAAACATGCGCTGCTGGTTGAATGGATTGGCCGTGTCGTTCAATGCGGGGCAGGCGAAGTCGGCTCGCAGCAGTTCATTCGGCGTCGTATATTTGATCAGTTTGCCTTCCCAGGGCTGGTCGAGCATGAGCTCGAGGTGCTGGTCGTGAAACAGGCGCAGCGTGCCGCGCGAGCCGAAGATTTCGCGCCCGCCGCCGCCGCTGGCATAACCGCTGTCGAAGACGCCAAAGACGCCGTTCTTAAATCGCGTGACTGCCGTCGTGACATCGTCGCCACCAATGTTGGGACAATGCTGGTTGGCGCTGAAGGCGTTGGCTTCGACAATCTCGCTGCCCAGCCACCACTGGACCATGTTAATCGCGTGGATCGATAGCTGGATGAAGCTGCCGCCGCCGGTCTTCTCCAGGCTGCCGCGCCACGCCTCTTTTCGCGCCGACAGTCCGCCGGTGTGAGCGTCGCGGGCGCGCACGCTCTGAATGTGGCCCAGCGCGCCGCTCTCGATCAGGCGCTTGATCTCCCAGACCAGAGGCTGCGTGTAGCTGCTCATGAACATGCCCAGCTTGCCCTTCGCTGTTCGTGAGGCCTTCACGATCGCGTCGGCCCCGGCCAGCGTGTTGGACATGGGTTTCTGCAGCAGTACGTGTTTGCCGGCCTTCAGCGCGGCGACAGCCTGTTCTTCGTGAAGAAAATTGGGCGTCGAGATGTCGAGCATGTCGATGCCGGCGGCGAGTGCGTCTTCGAAGTTCTTAGACGTGCGCTTCGCGCCGAGCTTGCGGCACTCATCGAGCTGCTGATCGTTGACGTCGACCGCCAGCTCCCACTCGATGCCCGGCAGTTTCGCATAGCACTCGCGGTATGTCCGCGCCATGCCTCCTGCACCGACCAGAGCGACTTTCATGAAGCTTTCGTTGCCTCCGTTACTGCTTCAGTTCCCGCACCTTCATGTCATTGATGCGCACTTCACTGTTGCGGTGCGAGAACACGTACAACACGCGCGCGCTGCCGTTGCCCGCTTCGCCGTTGTAGGTCATCACCTGCTGGTCGTCCACGAACAGTTTGACTTGCGCGCCCTGCTGGACGATGCGGAACTTGTACGCATCGGATTTGTCCTTGAGCTGGCGGCTGATGGTCCCGGTCGAACCCGTGCCGTCGAATCGCTCAAGCACGACCTCTCGATTCCACTCCAGCCGCAGCACCGTCGAGATCAGGCTCCCGGCGTTGTTCCAGGTCATATGGGACGACCCCTTGGGGTTGACCTTCATGCTGAACGTGAGTTCGAAATCCGAGGGGATCTTCTGAGTGCACAGCATATAGGCGTTGCCGTCGACACCAACGCCGACCATCTCGCCGTTTTCAACGCTCCACTTTGGATCCATGACGCGCCAGCCGGCCAAGTCGCGGCCGTTGAACAGCGGCACCGCCGGCAGAAGTTCGGCTTCAGGCTTTGTCGCGAGTTGCGGGCGGGGCGGCGTGGCAGCATCGGTCTTAGGCTTCGGCGCCGTGTCCGCGGGCTTCGTTGTTGGCTTCTCGGTCTTCGCCGGCTCCGCCGATCCGCTCAGCAGCTTGATCAGAATCGCGATGGCCAGCAGCGCACCCGTGGCAATACCGGCGATCATCCAGGTATGGTTCGGCTTCTTCTTTGGATCGACTTTGGCTATCTCGCGCGAACGCGTCGTCGACGGCCGAGTCACCGGGCGCTGGCTCACGCGCGTGGTGGCCACCGTGTCGTGGATAAAGTTGCTGCGCGAAGACGATAGCGGTTCGCACTGCGGCGGTTCGCCTTCCAGCAGGCGCGCGAGATCGTCGTGGACCTCGTGAAAGTTGGCGTAGCGGTCTTCCTTCTTGCGCGCCACCATGCGATCGATGACGCGGCAGAAATCGTCGGTGAGCTCACGGTTGACGTCCTGCGGATGAGGCATCTTCTCGTTGATGTGCTTGAGCATCAGCACCGCCGGCGTCGGTCCGTCGAACGGCGTCGATCCGGTGGCCGCGTGGTACAGCGTGCAGCCCAGCGAGTAAATATCCGAGCGGCCATCGACTTCCTTGTCGCCGCGGCTCTGCTCGGGCGACATGTAATGCGGCGTGCCGACGGCAAAGCCCGCCTGTGTCAGCGTGCCGTCGCCGTGGACATGGACAAGGCCCAGGTCCGAGAGCTTCGGCGTGCCGTGCGCATCCATCAGGATGTTTTCAGGCTTCACGTCGCGGTGGATGATGCCCTTGTCGTGCGCATGAGCCAGCGCCGAGGCGATCGCGGTGCCGATGACGACGACTTCGTCTTCGGACAGGCGCTGCAGGCCCTTGATGCGCTGCTTCAGGTTCGTGCCTTCGACCAGTTCCATGGCGAAGACGTGGTAGCCATCGGCGCTGCCGACGGCGTAGGCGCGGACGATATTGGGGTGATTGAGCTTGGCTGTTGCGCGGGCTTCGCGCAGAAAACGGTTGAGGTATTCGGCGTCTTCGGCGGCTTTGGGCGGCAGGACTTTGAGTGCGCAAATCCGGTCCTGGCTGATCATGCGCGCTTTGTAAACAGCGCCCATGCCGCCTTCGCCGAGCTTCAACAGCAGCTCGAAATCGCCAATGCGAGTAGGACTCGCGGCAACGCCCATCCATCCCCCCGTGCATCCAAAACGGCCGGATGCCGGCCCACTTCTCATGTAGTTAGAACAAGATGCAACCGCGACACCATAAGCTCTGAACGGGTAAGAGGCAACGCGGAAATCTGGTCGCCACAAGGCTAAATGCCACGGCCCTAACGTCGTCTTAATGATTCATTTCAACCAGCGATCCAGCCATGCCCACGCTTCCGCCTGCATTGGCAGGTCGAATTTGTGAGGCCCCCCATACAGGCTGAATTTGAACGCTTCGGGCACGCCGGCTCGCTTGTACACGTCCTTCAGCATCGCGCCGGCGCGCTTGGCTTCCGACAACGTGAAGAGCGCATCCTGGTCGGTGTTCTGGACCAGCGCCGGCAAGGGCGCGCGCAGTCCGAGGATCTCGGGGAAGTCCAAGTCGCGCGGCAATAGCGGTACGTACGTCATCCACGTATGCGTAAAGCACTTCCATAGCATCAGATCGCGCCACGTGGTCATGAAGCCGACGCAGAAGCAGGTCTTGATGCGGTCATCCATGCCCGCGAGGAAAACGGTGCGCAAGCCCCCGCCGCTCAGCCCGCCGCAGGCGATGCGGTTCTTATCCACGTCCTTGCGCGACGACAGGATGGAGAGCGCCACCTGGTCGTCGCGCAGAAAAATCGCCGGCCACGTCGTCCCCGCGCAGAAGAGCGACTTGGCGACGAGGTGCTCGTGGTTGCCGGCCCAATCGTTGTACGTGTTGACATCGTTCGTTCGCTCGTCGGGGCCAACGTCGACGCCAGAACCGTGGATCTCGTTGATCGTGTCGCGGACGTGGACCTTGCGGCTGCCGAAGAGAAACGTGTCGTGTACTAGCACTACGTGGCCGCGTTTGGCGATCTCGTTGGCCCAGGCCTTTCCACCGTAGTAGTCGGTATGGTGCTCTTCCATGATCGGGTGCTGCGCGTCGTCGATGCGCGCGATCTTGCGCCAGCCGAAGTATTTTCTGCCGCCGTGGTCGTGCAGAGCCAGTACCGCCGGCAGCTTCTGCCCCAGCTTCGCGTTGAGAGGCTTCAGCAGCACCGCATCCGTGGGCGGTCCCCACGGCAACTGCCATGAGAGTCTCTCCCACGCCAACCCGTCATAAGTGCCGCGCGCGAGAACCTTCACCTTCGGTGTCGACGGCATGGCCGGCGGAGCCAGCAACTCCCACGCACGCGCGCGCGCCTGCTGCCGCCAGCGCGCGACGTTCTTAAATCTGCCTGATCGCAGCGACAGCGCCGGCGGTGTCTTGCCAAGCGTTTTTTCAGCGAAGGAGCCGTAAGCGCCCAGGACGTTCTGCATGAATGAGTCTCCAGTTGGGTGCGTCGACTTTACAATTGCGGCGAAAAGCTGCAAAGTCGTTACGCCTTCTGGAGACCTCTCATGCTACGATGTGTTCTCACCTTCTCACTCCTCACCTCATCGATCGTGGCCGCAGACCACGCCGCACCGGAGACCGTGGCTGCGGGCGCGAAGCTCGAGGCCGTCTACGAAGAAAAATCCTTCTTCGAAGGCCCGGCGTGGGATGCCGCCGGCAAGAAGCTCTACTTCACGTCGCACGCCGGCAAGAAGCACTCGATCCTGCGCCTGGAAGAAAACGGCAAGGCCACCGTGTGGCTCGACCCCAGCGAAGACGTCAACGGCATGCGCGCCAGCAAAGACGGCCAGCTTCTCGGCGCGCAGTCGATCACCAAGCGCATCGTAAAGTTCAAGTTCGGCGGCGATCATCCGGCCGAATCCAAAGTTCTGTGCGAGAGCGCCGACCTCGTTGAACCCAACGATCTGTGGGAGGCGCCCAACGGTGACATCTTCTTTACCGATCCGGATTTCAAGAACAAGAAATCGAGCGCCGTCTATCGCGTCGGCAAAGACGGCAAACCGGTCAAGCTTCTCACCGATATGAAGCTGCCCAATGGCATCGCCGTTTCGCCGGATGGAAAGACGCTCTACGTTGGCGACAGCGCCGACAAGCTGTGGCGTTCATATCCGATCAAGGACGACGGCAGCGTTGGGGAAGGAAAAGTGTTCTTCAATCCTGAGTCCGACAACAAGAACGACCCCGACGGCATGACCATGGACGAGAACGGCAACCTGTATGTCAGCGGGCGCGGCGGCGTGTGGGCGGTCTCCCCCGAAGGCAAAGAACTCGGCTTCATGGCCGTGCCCGAGTTCGTCTCCAACGTTACCTTCGGCGGCGAGGACGGCAAAACCCTGTTCATGACCTGCTCAAACAAGGTTTACGCACTGAAGATGACAGTGCGCGGCATCCTGTTCAAGAAATAGCCGAAGCCACGAACAGTCGCGGATTACTTCCCACGACTGCGTGACATCGTCCGGCGGGAGTTGCGCGAGATCACCTTGGATGGCTTCGCCGCCTTGTGCGCGTTCGACTTTTTGACTTTGGTGCTGAAGCGCCCGCGCTTCGCCGGCTTCCCACCACTGGCAGTCCGTTTTGCAGCGGGCATCTTCTTCTCCTTTTTTGCGGCCTTCTTCTTCGCCGCCTTTTTCTTCGCAATGGGCTTCGGCTTTGCCGCAATCCGCGCGCGAGGCGCGCCCTCCGACCGATCGCGTCCTTCGTACGCCGACCCCTGACCCCTGGCCCCTGACCCCTTTTCGTCGAGACTCTTCATCACGTTCAGCGCGCTGCCCGCTTTGAACCACGCGATCTGCTCGGCATTGAAGCTTTGGTTCAGCATGACCTCATTGGACGTGCCGTCCACGTGATGCAGGGTCATCTTGAGCGACGATCCGGGCGCGAGGTCTTTCAGCCCCACGATGTCGACGCTGTCGGATTCGCGCACGAGGTCGTAATCGGTCATGTTGGCAAACGTCAGCGGCAGCATGCCCTGCTTCTTCAGATTCGTTTCGTGGATTCGGGCGAAACTCTTGACGATGATGGCCCGCCCGCCGAGGAAGCGCGGTTCGAGCGCGGCGTGTTCGCGGCTGCTGCCTTCGCCGTAGTTCTGATCGCCGAAGACCACCCAGGGAATGTTGTGAGCCTTGTAGTCGCGCGCGATCTCGGGAATCAGCTTGCCCGTTTCCCCCGTGCGCACATTCTTGCCTTTGCCGATTTCGTTGGTCGCGGCATTCGTCGCGCCGATCAGCAGATTGTTCGAGATGTTGTCGAGATGCCCGCGGAAACGCAGCCACTTTCCCGCCGCTGAGATGTGGTCGGTCGTGCACTTCCCCAGCGCCTTGATCAGTACGCGAGCGCCGATGATGTCCTTGCCATCCCACGGCTTGAACGGCTCCAGAAGCTGCAGGCGCTCGGACTTCGGATCGACCTTGACCTCAACGCCTTCGCCGCTCTCCGCCGGCGGCTGGAAGCCTTTATCGTCTTTGACGAAGCCGTTCTCGGGCAACTCGGGCGCTTCAGGCGCTTCGAGTTTCACCTGCGTTCCATCGCCGGCGGTCACCGTGTCGGTGACGGGGTTGAAGCCCAGCGAGCCACTGACGGCCTTGGCCACCACCAGTTCCGGAGAACCGATGAACGCCAGCGTGTTCGGATTGCTGTCGTTTCTGCCGCGGAAGTTGCGGTTGAAACTGGTGACGATGACATTGGGCTTCTGGCCTTCGGGGCTGTCGGCCTTGACGTCTTCGCGCTTCCACTGGCCGATGCACGGACCACAGGCATTCGCCAGCACCGTCGCGCCGAACTGGGTGAAGATGTCCATCAGTCCGTCGCGCTTGATCGTCGCGTAGATCTGATCGCTGCCGGGCGAGATCAGCAGCGGCACCTTGGGCTTGATGCCTTTGGCCATCGCCGCCTTGATGATCCCCGCCGCGCGCCCCATGTCCTCGTAGCTGGAGTTCGTGCACGACCCGATCAGGCACGCCTTCACGTCGTTGGGCCAGCCGCCCTTGGCGACGTGCTCCTTCATCTCGCTCGCGCTGTGAGCGATGTCGGGGCTGTGCGGCCCGACGAGCTGCGGCTCCAGCGTGTTGAGATCGATCTCGATGACTTCGTCGTAGTACTTCTTCGGGTCCGCATGCACGGCCGCATCGGCGTTGATGAATTGCGCGTAGGCCTCAGCTTCGGCAGCGATGTCGGCGCGGAAGGTCGCGCGCAGGTACGTCGCGGTTCTCTGGTCGAAGGGGAAGAGCGATGTCGTCGCGCCGAGTTCCGCGCCCATGTTGGTGATGGTGCCGCGGCCGGTCAGGCTGATGCTGTCGACGCCAGGGCCGAAGTATTCGACGATCTTGTTGGTGCCGCCGGCGCAGGTCAGGCGCCGCAGCATCTCCAGGATGATGTCTTTCGGCGCCGTCCAGCCGTTCAGGCGGCCGGTCAGCTTCACGCCGATGAACTTCGGGTTGAGCAACTCCCATGGCATCCCGGCCATCACATCGACCGCGTCCGCGCCGCCGACGCCGATCGCCGCCATGCCCATGCCGCCGGCGTTGGGCGTGTGGCTGTCCGTGCCGATCATCAACCCGCCGGGGAAGGCGTAGTTCTCCAGCACGACCTGATGAATGATGCCGCTGCCGGGCTTCCAGAACCCCATGCCGTATTTCTTGGCGGACGTGGCGAGGAAATCGAAGACTTCCTTGTTCTCGCGCAGCGCCACATCCATGTCGGCGCTCGCGCCGAGGCGTCCGATGATCAGGTGATCGCAGTGCACCGTCGTCGGAACGGCCACGCGCTTCTTGCCGCTGCTGATGAACTGCAGGATCGCCATCTGCGCCGTCGCGTCCTGAAGCGCCACGCGATCGGGATGCAGCATCAGGAAACTGGTCCCGCGCTTCAGCTCCTGGTTCCTCGGATCCTGCAGATGCGAGTACAGGATCTTCTCGCCCATCGTCAGGTCGCGGCCGAGGCGTCCGCGAACGATCTCCTGAGTTGCTTTCAGACTTGCGTACAGTTTTCGGATGGCGCTGATCTGTTCGGACATGAGTGAGGTGGTCTCCTAAATCAAATCACGTCATGAGTGGCGAGTATCATAGCGCGCGAAGGGTACGGCTCAACGCGCGATTATGTGGCGAGAAGCCGAAGAGCCAGAAGCAGGCGTCTATTTCGCGCTCGTCAGCAGGCGAACGGCCTCTTCAAGGTCACGGGTTCTCTTCTCTGCCTCTTTTCTGTGAAGAGTTCCAAAACTGGCGCGCCCCGGCTCTGCGAAGATCTGTTGGAAGGTGCCAATTTGAGATTTGGCAAGCTTCAGGGGTGTGCCACCATGCGATTCTGGCGTATTTGCATCGGCGCCCCGTTCGAGCAGCAGCTTCAGTGCTGCACAACCGTGGCCTTGAATGACACCGTGGACCGCCGACCACATCACTGTCTGCCCATTTGTAGCATAAGGACGCTTGCGGGCATTTACATCGGCACCGGCCTCGATCAGTTCTTTCACGAGATCAAGGCCGACGCCATTTGCCACTGCGCCGTGGAGAGCTGTTTCACCGTTTACAGTATAGCCATTCGGATCGGCGCCAACGCTGAGCAGAAGACGCAACATTTCCTTCAGCTTCGAATCAGCGAGAGGCCGGTGCTCGCCGGTCTTCTTCGGCGGATGCAGCGAGGCTATCGCATAGGCGATGGCGGACGTGAGCGGCGGATGAGAGGAGATTCGAAACTTACTCACGAAGGCTGCGACTACTGCCGTGTGCCCCGCCTGCGCCGCAAGGTCGAGTGGGGTCTGACCCGCGGCATTATTGGCGAAGAGCTTGGCCTTTTCTTCGATCAGGACGTTCAGCGTATGGAGGTCGCCAACTTGCGCAGCTAGATGCAGTGCGGTTTGGCCTTCGATATTGGAGAGCGCGAGGTCTGCTCCTTCCAGAATGAGCTTTCTTGCCGCCGTCGATTTGGTCGCCTGAATGGCAAGCATCAACGGAGTTAGACCGAGATAGTCCTGGACGTCGATGTCGGCCCCGGCATTGATTAGTTCATTAATGATGTCTGTGTGTCCGCGTTTCGCTGCAAGATGAAGTGCGGTGCGCGCGAGCCGAAAGCCTTCGGCCGTTCCATCGTAGCGAATGGCGTCTTTGACTTTCTGGCAATGTTCTCGTTGGGGATCGTCCGTGACGTTTACGGCTGCTCGTACAGCGAGTAGTTGCTTCACCGCCTTTAGATTGCCTTGTTCGGCAGCATCAAGAAGATTATTCGGTTTCTTGGCCACCGGTGAGCAATCCCATCGTATGAACCACACGTATCGTCATGTCACTCTGACAAAGGCATTCTCGCCTGCTTGAATGTCGCTGTCCAACCGCAGATGCAACCTCAAGTATATTCATTAGTTAGCTTCATGCGCGATTGGTACGCACTTTGATTGTGTTCATGCGACCGCGCACGCTTGCACCCATTAAAGGAGTGCGCGTCGAAACCAGATTCCAAGAGCTAGGAGCCAAGGAGCTACATGCAAATCGACAAATATACGGTGAAGGCCCAGGAAGCGCTGCAGGCGTCGCAAGACACTGCCATGCGCTCCGGCCATCCCGAGCTGACGACCATCCATCTGCTCGCCGCGTTGCTGAACCAGGACGGCGGCCTTGTCCCGCCGGTGCTGCAGAAGATCGGCGTCGATCTGACGCGGCTGAAAGTCTCAGTGATGCAGGCGCTCGAAAAACTTCCAGAGCAGCGCGGCGGCAGCACCGCAATGTCGAACGATCTGCGCAAGGCTCTGCTGAACGCCGAAGATGAAGCCAAGCGGCTGAAAGACGAGTACGTCTCGACTGAGCACCTGCTCTTGGCGCTGGCCGGCGGAAAGGACGACACCGCCCGCCTGCTCAAGGATGCCGGTGCCAGCCGTGAGGAGTTGCTCAAGGCCATCCAGGCCATCCGCGGCACCGCGCGCGTCACGACGCAGAACCCTGAGTCGACCATGCAGGCTCTGGAAAAGTACGGCAAAGACCTGACGGCTCTGGCGCGATCAGGCAAACTCGATCCGGTCATCGGCCGCGACGAAGAGATCCGTCGCGTCGTCCAGGTCTTGAGCCGCCGCACCAAGAACAATCCCGTGCTGATCGGCGAACCCGGCGTGGGCAAGACGGCCATCGTCGAAGGCCTGGCCCAGCGCATCATCGCCGGTGACGTGCCCGAGAGCCTGCGCGACAAGCGCCTGGTGGCGCTCGACATTGGCGCGCTGATCGCCGGCGCCAAGTTCCGCGGCGAGTTCGAAGAGCGCCTGAAAGGCGTGCTGCGCGAAGTCACCGAATCCAGCGGCGGCATCATTCTCTTCATCGATGAGCTGCACACCATCGTCGGCGCGGGCGCTGCCGAAGGCGCCGCCGACGCCGCAAACATGCTCAAGCCGGCGCTCGCGCGCGGCGAACTGCGCTGCGTGGGCGCGACGACCCTCGACGAGTACCGCAAGCACGTCGAGAAAGACGCGGCCCTCGAACGGCGCTTCCAGCCAGTCTACGTCGGTGAGCCCACCGTCGAGGACACCATCGCGATTTTGCGCGGACTGAAAGAGCGCTACGAGGTCCACCACGGTGTCCACATCACCGACAGCGCGATCGTCAGCGCCGCCACCCTATCGCACCGCTATATCGCCGATCGCTTCCTGCCGGACAAGGCCATCGACCTGATCGACGAATCGGCCTCGGCGCTGCGCATGCAGATCGACAGCCTGCCGCTGGAACTCGACCAGCTCAACCGCCGCATCATGCAGCTCGAGATCGAACAAACCGCGCTGAAGAAAGAGAAGGACAAGCCCAGCGCCGATCGCCTGGCGAAGATCAACGAAGAGCTCGCGGAGCTGCGCGAGAAAGCCAACGCCCTGAAAGCGCGCTGGCAGAACGAGAAGTCGATCATCATGGGCCTGCGCGACATCCAGCAGCAGCTCGAAGAGCTCCGCACCGAAGAAGAACAGGCCAAGCGCCAGGGCAAGCTCGACCGCGCCGCCGAGATCCGCTACGGCGAAATCCCGGGCCTCGAGAAAGACATGGCGCAGCAGCAGGAGAAACTCAAGATCCTGCAGAAATCCGGCAAGCTGCTGAACGAGGAAGTCACCGAAGAGGACATCGCCAAGGTCATCAGCAAGTGGACCGGCATCCCCGTCAGCAAGCTGCTGGAAGGCGAACGCGAAAAGCTGCTGCGCATGGAAGACAATCTGCGCCAGCGCGTCATCGGCCAGGAAGAGGCCGCCGAGATCGTCTCCAATGCCGTGCGCCGCAGCCGCGCGGGCCTCGCCGATCCCAACCGCCCCATCGGCAGCTTCCTGTTCCTCGGGCCGACGGGCGTGGGCAAAACCGAACTGGCGAAAGCGCTCGCCGAGTTCATGTTCGACAGCGAGCAGGCGCTCGTGCGCATCGACCTGAGCGAATACATGGAAAAGCACTCGGTCTCGCGGCTGATCGGCGCGCCGCCGGGCTATGTCGGCTACGACGAAGGCGGGCAACTCACCGAGGCCGTCCGACGCCGGCCGTACAGCATCGTCTTGTGCGATGAAGTCGAGAAGGCCGCGCCGGAGGTGTTGAACGTCTTCCTGCAACTGCTGGATGACGGGCGACTGACCGACGGCCAGGGGCGCACGGTCGATTTCCGCAACACAATCCTGATCTTCACCAGCAATCTCGGCGCGCAGTTCCTTGCCGACGTCGAAAGCCTGGGCGAGAAGAAGGCTCACGCCATGGTCCAGGAGGCCGTGAAGGCGCACTTCAAGCCCGAGTTCCTCAACCGCCTGAGCGGACAGGTCATCTTCAACCGGCTGAACAAGACCGACCTGCTGAAGATCGTCGACATCCAGGTCGAGAGGTTCGCGCACATGCTCGAAGCACGCGGCGTCCGCCTGAAACTGACGAAGAAGGCGCGCGAGTACCTCAGCACCGTCGGCTACGATCCGATCTTCGGCGCGCGGCCGCTGAAGCGCTCGATCGAGAAGCACCTCGGCGATCCGCTGGCGAAGGAACTGCTGAGCGGGGCCTACGGCGAAGGCACGAGCATCGATGTCGATGCCGCGAGCAACGGCGAAGGCCTGACTTTTAAGACGCTGACACCGGAAAATGCAAACGCGTAGTGTTGAGGTGTAAGTTTTCGAGCGCACAGTATTTCGGCGCGCAAGAAGGCCAAATGCATTTACCATTTTGGTTGTTGTCGTCTTCTACGTATTGACTTGGCAACCAAACGGCTGCTACCATGGCTTCTCCATCGTCGTTGAAGGGGGGAATCCTTGGCATCTCAAGATGATCTTCTCTTCGGTCAGCTTGCGGTGAAGCGCACTATCGCCAAGGCAGACCACGTCAGCCAGTGCCTGCAGATTCAAGCCCAGGAAAAAAAGTCGGGCGCCGCCAAACGCGCGATTGGCCAGATCATGGTCGAGCGCGGTTTCATCACCCACGCGCAAGTCGAGATGATCCTGGAGGTGCAGCGGGAGCTGTCCGCTCCGAAAATGATTGGCCCGTACCAGCTTCTCTCGAAGCTGGGCGAAGGCGGCATGGGGGCTGTGTACAAGGCCGTCCTTCCGGCGTCGGGATTGGAGGTTGCGCTTAAGATTCTGCCGCGCAAGTTTTCATCCGAGAGCACGTACGTGACGCGTTTTCAGCGGGAAGCATCCGTCGGCATGGGCCTCGACCATCCCAACATTGTCCGCACGCTGGACGTGGGCGAAGCGAAGGGCATGCATTTTATCGCGCTGGAGCTGGTGGAAGGCGGCGACCTGAATCGGCGGCTCAAGAAGCGCGGCATCTTTCCCGAAAACGAGGCGCTCGGAATCGTCCGCGAGGTCGCGCTGGGGCTTCAGCACGCGCATGAAAAAGGGCTGGTGCATCGCGACATCAAGCCCGCGAACATCCTCTTTGACTCCACCGGCCGCGCCAAGATCAGCGACCTCGGCCTGGTGAAAATGACCGACCCGGAGGCCGCGCACCTGACGCAAACGGGCGTGGCCATCGGCACGCCACATTACATCGCGCCGGAGCAGGCACGAGGCGATGGCGACATCGATATCCGTGCCGACATTTACGCGCTGGGCGCAACCTTGTACCGCATGGTCACCGGCAAGACTCCATTTGAAGGCGCCAACGCGGTGGAAATCATCACCAAGCATCTAAGCCAGCAGCTTGTGGCGCCCGATGAGATCAATCCGCAGGTCGGCGACGGCTGCACGGCGCTCATCGAAAAGATGATGGCCAAGGAGCGCGACGACCGTTATCCGCGGCCGGCCGATCTGATTCACGACATTGATCTGGTGCTTGCCGGAAAGCCGCCGGACAGCAGTCTCGATATCGGCAAGTCGAGCGTGCAGATCAGCGCCAATCGCCGCGCGCGCGCGCCGGGTTACCGCACCGTCCACGCCTCTCACCGCAACACCTCCGGCCGCCAGGAAGAAGGGCGCGAGGCCGCGTCATTGGCGGCGCGGCGCCCCTCGTCTATCCCGATGTGGGCCGTCGCCGGCGCAGGAGCCATCGTGCTGATCGTGGCAGCGATTGCGCTGGGCGGCTCGCACAGCAAACCGGTGAAACCGCAAACGCCGGCAGCGCCGGTATCGCAGGCCGATCCTCCCAAACGAGTTCCGGACGCCCCTGTCACCCCGAATCCATCGCCTGCGCCTGCCAGGCCTGTGTCCGCGCCGGCGCCCGCCAGGGCCGCGGCTGAAGATCCGGCGCAAGCAGCCTTCGATGCGGTGTTGAAAGTCGCGGATCCCGCCGGGCAGAAGGCGGGCCTGGAGTCGTTCCTAAAGGACCATGGCGATAGCATCGCCGCCGCTCGTGCGCGCGTGCTGCTGGCTGAATTGTCGCGGCCCCCCGCCGCACGGCCCGAACCCGCCGCGGCGGCCAAAACAGAGGATCCGAATCGTTTCAAGGATGCCCTCGATCTGCTGGCGCTGATCGATCCCAATGCCGACGCCTTCAGCCGCCGATGGACCCGTGCGGGCGCCGTGCTTACCTGCGAAAAAGGTGTTTTTCCCGACGCGCCGTGGAGTTCCATCGAGATCCCCTATCAGCCGCCGGACGAATACGATCTGCTCATTTCATTCAATCGCACCGATGGCGATAACATGCTCGGAATCACGCTGCCACGGAACGATCGGGAGTTCTCTTTTGTCGTCAGCGCAGGGAACACCAGCGGATTTGACAAGGCCGATGGCAAAGGATGCGGCGTCAACAGCGCTGGCCGCACTATCACCATGAACTTCGAGAACAATCGCACGTACACTTGCGTCGTCCACGTTCGCAACGACGGCGCCAGCGCCAGCATCGATGGGAAAATCCTGACAGAATGGAAGACCGACTATAAGGACGTCGGTCGGCCAAAGGATCCTCCGCAACGCCGCCACCAGGCGGCCCTTGGCATTGCCATCTGGATGAGCTCCTTCAGTTTCGATCAAATCAAGCTGGTCGAAGTCTCGGGCAAAGGCACGTTCGTCAGGCCCGATAACCCTCAGGCAAAGGCCGCCCTGGAACAGCAGGCGAAGGGTGCGGGACCGAAACAGGCCGCCGAACTTGCGCGCGGTCCCACTCCAAGTTCTCTGGCCGAATGCTTCGCCCTTCTCGGCAATGGCAAGGCCGCCGAGGCGCTGGCTCTAGCCAAAAAAGACGCATCGCCTCAAGCGCTGGCTCTTGCGCGTGTGCTGGAACGCGCCAAGACCCTGTTCGAGCTGGCGTTATCGAACATCAGCAAAAAACCGCCCGCCGAACCCATTGATGTGCCCAAAATGAAAATCTCTGGAGTGATCGCGCGTATCGAAGGACGCCGCGTGTTCGTCAAATCGCAGGGCGTCGAGCTTCCGGTCGACGCAGGCCAGCTTCCAATCCCGGTGCTGCTCAAGGCTCTGGCACTGGACGAAAGCAAGCCCGAGGGCGCCGCCGACAAGGCCGCGCTGCTGATCGCCTTCAGTGACATCGAGGGCGCAAAGGCTCTGCTGCCGCGGATCGATGCCGAAAAATTCTCCGACATTCACGCCGTCATCGGCGCATTGAGCAGCCTTGAGCGCCAGAAGAGCTTCAACGCCGCACTCGACGCGGCGGAGCAGAACATGGAGCGCCTGGACGCCAAAGCCGCCGCCGAACTTGTGGCATCCATCGACAAGAAATTTGCGGACGTCAAGGACACTCAGAAAGAGCGGTTGGAACGGCTGTCCATGCGGGCTCAAAGCAAGCGCACCGTGGCGATGCTCAAGATCGCTTTTTCCGGAGAGGTCCTGAAAGCGGAAGACTCCGGCTACGTCGAGGTACGCTACGACGCAAAGAAGGGCGCCGATGTGTGGAAGGACTTCCAACCTGGCGCCAACTGGCAGATCGGCGGCGGCGGACCCAGCGCCGAGTCGCGCCAGATGGAAGGAAAGAACCTTTCATACCTGCCGCGTTTCCTGCCCGGAACACTGCGCGTCGAGTTCCTGCTGGTCTCGGGATTCCACGACATCTTCCTGATCAACGTGGGATCGGTTCATGCCAAGGCGCGCTGGTTTGGCGATGGCAACATCCTGATCTCCTATGAGCCCGCGTTCACTCGCAACGTGAATGACGGCCCGGCATGGGACAAACCGAAGAATTTCGGCGGCGAATACCGCTATGTGGTCGAACGCACCCCCGACGCCGCCAGGCTCAGCATCGAAAACAAGGAACACGTTAAGCTGCCCATCTCCCCCGATGCGCTCAAGAAGGAGGGCCCCGCCACCATTTCCCTTTGGAGCTGGGGCGAAGTGACGGTCAAGGAATTCATCGTCAAAGGCACGATCGACCCCGAGTGGCTCAAGGCCGCCGCCGGCCGCGCGGGGGAAAAGTGATGCATGGGAGGCCCATTTTGTCTCCGGAAATCAGTTGCCAGCGCCGGCGTCTCTGGTAAATACTTCGCCTCGTTCGAGAGCACAGGAAGAACCAATGAACGCCACGCTGAAGTGCACCACGACCAAGAAGACCAAGCGCCCGAGGACAACTCTCAGGGGATAAGTGGCGTACTGACTGCAAGAATGAGCCAACCCCTGAGAGAGACTCAGGGGTTTTTTGTTTTGGAGAAGTCGAACAGTGGAGCAGGCATTCCACACCAGTGGGCAGACATTCCTGTCTGCCGGAGATAAGGAGAAGTCGTCATGGCAGCAGCACGTCGCAGGATCGCGGTGGTCGGCGCCACCGGAGTCGCCGGGCAGCAGTTCCTCACCAGCCTGGCCAGCCACCCGTGGTTTGAGGTCAAGCGCCTGGCCGCGTCCGAGCGCAGCGCCGGAAAGAAATTCGGCGAGGCTATCAAGGACTCCAACGGATCCACCAAGTGGTTCTGCGATGAGCCCTGCCAGAAGGATTTCCTCAACATCACCGTCGAGAACGCTGAAAAGCTGGTGCTGGACGACATCGACATCGTCTTCACCGCCATCGAGAGCGACGCGGCCAAGATCGTCGAGCCGATCTATGCCGCGCGCGTTCCGGTGATCTCGACGGCCAGCGCGTTCCGCTACGAAGCGGACGTGCCGGTCTTCCTGCCGGGTGTGAACATCGACCACGCGGCGCTCATCTCCACGCAGCAGAAGAAGCGCGGTTGGAAAGGCTTCGTTACCCCCGGCCCGAACTGCACCACCGTCGGACTGGTCTTCACACTCAAGCCCCTCTATGAGCGCTACGGCATCGCCAGCGTCATCATGACCAGCATGCAGGCCGTCAGCGGCGCCGGCCGTTCGCCGGGAGTGTTGAGCTACGACATCCTCGACAACATCGTCCCGTACATCCCCAAGGAAGAAGAGAAGGTCCAGACCGAGACGCAGAAGATCCTCGGCAAGCTGGAGAAGGACACGATCACGCCCGCGCCGTTCAACGTCTCATGTACCTGTACACGCGTGAATGTCATCGACGGCCACACCGAGTCGGTCTTCGTCGGCCTCAACAAGAAGGCGTCACTCGATGAAGTGAAGCAAGCCTGGCGTGACGCCTACAAGGAATTCCTGGGCCTCGGCCTGCCGTCCGCGCCGCCGGAGCTGGTCGTCTATAACGAGGAACCGTTCCGCCCGCAGCCGCGGCTCGACCGCAACCTGCATGGCGGCATGGCGACGTCGGTGGGCCGCCTGAGGTCCGACAACGTGCTGCCCAACGGCATCAAGTATGTGCTGCTCAGCCACAACACCAAGATGGGCGCAGCCAAGGGCGCGGTGCTGACGGCCGAGTACCTGATCAAGCGCGGCGTGATCGCGTAAGTCGAAAGCCCGACGCGTCAGCGAGGGAGGCGGGCAGCGATGCCCGCCTCTTCATTTACCGCCACACTTCAATCCTCGCTCGGCCGCCAATCCACCAAGCGGAAAGCGCCATTCGCGCCGTCGCGTTCAAATGCGCTCCCTGTGGGCGTCCGAAAGATCTCTTCGAGAGATTTGTCCTTGCTGATCAGGTCGCGCAGTGGAACCAGATCGATGTTGTCGGCGTTATCCAGATATTCCTGCTGCTCGTCCCCTGCGAAAATACGCCAGCCACTGTCGTTCTCCCGGTCTGTTTGTTCGCGGAAGAGCCAGCAGACGGGCTTGCCGTCCTTTGTGACCTGCTTGCTGACCAACGCATATTTGGCAAAGATGCCAACCCATCTCTCTTCAAATTTACGTTGCCTTTCGACGATTTCATCGCAGCCGAGTTCGAGACGAATCTTCAGCAGCGATCCATCGGCCGCAAAGTCCGCGTGGACCGGAAAGATGCCGTCGCCCCAACTGGTCGAGAATCCGCAGAATTTCGCACTGGCAATCGTGACCACTCCCGATTCGGTCGAGGTCGTGCGGATCTGATCATTCAGAAGGTAGTAATGGGAATGCGGCCGGAAATCGCAGGCAAACTTCAGCTTTCCCGACTCCTTCATCTTTCGCACATCTGCCGCGTGGGCAGCGATCTCATCTTCGGTCAGACCCTTCCAGCCGTATTGTTCGCCGCTAATGCGAGGCGCTTTGGTGGCGGCGGCAACCTCAGCCGCGTCTTTTCCCCAGAAGACGAAGTCCACCAATCCATCGAGCGGTTCATCGTGGACCCAGCCGCCAAGAGCGTCCGCATCAGCGAGGATCAACCGGGCCGCATCAACCATGACCCGCCCTGCCAGGCGGCTTTCCGCGACAACTCCGTCAGAGACCACAATGATGATCCGGCGCCAGCGGCCTTCATCCGGCCCCGTCTGAAATCGTTCGCCGGTCACCGGCAGCGGCCGCGAGGGCAGGCCGCCGAACACCGGAATCCACATGCCATGCATCTGCATTTCGCCGGCCCCGCGCCCGTGCTCGAGCGCCAGATCAACGCGCCGGAGATGCGTGACCCGTTGCGGGAGTATCGAGAGTGAGGCCAAATATTCATGCTTGCCAATCTCCTTTTGAAAATGCTCCCGTGTCGACCCGAAATGTTTCCGCGGAATGTCAAAGAGGAACCTGGGATGCCACTGACGGTCGTAGGCCTTTCCCGCTGCCTCGGCGTCACGGCCTTCGATCTGAATATCGACGATCTCGCCAATGTCTTCGCTGACTGGTGGCGGAGGATCAGGTCCCGGATCTTGATCGTGACACCACCAGCCGAGATAGCCGGGATCGACCACCAGCAGCTTTCCAGACGGAGCAACGATTTCACCCAGCGTCTCGGTTTGCATATGGAATTGTTCTGATACTGCTCACGCGCCATCCCGTCCAGCAGCGATGTCGCGCGCCTTCAATGCGGCGAGAGCGCTCAACGAATCATCATCAGACCAAGGTCGTTCACCAAGGCACCCAGGACTATTTCTTGGACGCAGGTCTACGTCAACGCCGGATGCGTTACAAATTTGTTACCAAATTGCAGGTGACGCGGCCGCTTATTGCGGGTTAGGTGACGCTGTACAGGAAAATTGTTTGCAGCAAAGCAAAGGTTGTCCAGACATACATCGGTCCGGCGGCATCCAACGGCACGCGCAACGTGCAGCCTCCGGCAGTAGAGACGATTTTCCAAAATCCTCGGAACGCAATCCGAGCTGCGGCGTTTTATGAGCAGCAGCCTGGAGTGTCATTGTCATCTGGCAGGAGTTTAAACAATGCGGTTTCTGGTAAGCCTCTGTATCTGTTTTCTCTGCGTCGGCGCGCACGCCGCCGATAACGCCGAAGCCGCGGCTCTGGCCGATGCCGGCATCGATCTGCTGGCAAAAGGCAAAGCCGAGAAAGCGCGCGAGCAGTTCTACAAGTCGCTGGTCCACGATGCCTCATGCCCCATCGCGTTGTTTGAACTCGGCAAACTGTTCGAGCAGGATGGATCGAATGCGGCCGCCGCCGATTTTCTCAGCCGCGCCGTCACCGAATTCGGCAAGCGCGAGAAGAACGATCCGTCGTACGCGAGCAAAAAGATCGACGCCGCGCGGCGCTTGAAAAATCTCAACCCATACGATGCGCAGTTCAGCACCTATCTGGAAGAATATTCTTCGGAACTCAATCGTGTGGCGAAGAAGTTCCCGGACAGCTTGACTCTCGAGACCGCGCGCAGCCGCGTCGATTCATTGCAGCTCGCGTCGTTGCTGCCCAAGGACAAGCTGCCGTCGATCGCCGGCGTCATCGCCAACAACAAGCCTCCCGCGTCCAGCCCCAGTGAGGCCACCGGCAACAGTGTGCCGCCGGATGTGGAACGCGCGCTCAAGAACAATGGTTGGTCGACCATCACCGGCACGTGGAAGAAGAAGAGCGACAACGTTTACGAGGTCACCAACGGCAAGCTCGAGAGCGCCAAGACCAACGGCGCGGCGCAGGTCGCCATCCAGTCGGGCAGCGGCAGCCTGAAGATCTTCGTCCGGGACGGCCACACCGCCAAGGATTTCGGCTTCACGTCATCATCCAGTTCGTCGATGGCCAAGATGAGCGACAAGTACGGCTCGGGCTATGGCGTCGTGATCAAGGACGGCAACGCCAAGGTCTTTGCGCCGACGGGCGGATTCAGCAGCACCGACGACTACTATCCGTACCTCTTCAGCAATGTGGCGCTGCCGGCGGGCAAGAGCAGTGTGGTCATCACCTGCCAGGACACCGAGAAAGCCTCGCGCCTGGAGATCAACATCAACGGCAAGCGCGAGAATCTCTCGAACTATCGCATCAAGCGCAGCGGCCCGATGGTGATCGAGATCACCGGCACGCTGGTCATCGAGTCGCCGCAAGCCGCGGGTGGATGAGAGCACCCATCCGCACTTGTCACCTGTCGCTTGCCACCTGACACTCGCTGTTACCGGAACCACCGCTATTGCGCGTTCGATCCTGTCGATCGAGGACCGGCCGTTGTGGAACTTCGATGAGTAAACCGACCGTCGCTTTGATCTTCAGCCATGACTTTCAGCGCCAGGTGATCAGCCCGGAGACTCGCGAGCAGATGAGCGCCGCGTTTGACCTGCGTTCGCCGGATCAGCCGGGGAAGATCACGCCCGAGATCGCGGCCGCGCTGCTCAAGGATGCCGAAGGCTGCATGACCTGCTGGGGTAGCCCGTGCCTGGATGCGAGTCTTCTCAAGCAGGCGCCGAAGCTGCGCATTGCCGCGCATTCGGCAGGCTCGGTGAAAGGCATCGTCAGCGATGCGTTCTTCGAACGCGGACTGGTCGTCACCAGCGCAGCGTGCCAGATCGCCGCGGACGTCGCCGATTTCACCATGGGGCTGATCCTGACGAGCATGAAGAACCCCATGGAACTCTGCCCGGCGATGGCCGAGGGCAAATGGATCAATGCTCATCTGGGTCCGGCGTCCGGCCTCTTTAAAGGGCCCGATGATGCTCGCGGTTGCACTGTCGGTGTGATCTCGGCCAGTCACGTCGGCCGCAGCCTGCTGAAGCTGCTGCCAGTATTCGACATCAAGGCGCTCCTTTACGATCCGTTCGTCAGCGCCGAGAAAGCGCGCGAGATGAACGCGGAGAAGGTCGAGCTCGATGCCATCTTCGAACGCAGCGATGTCGTCTGCTGTCACGCCCCGAGCATTCCTGAGACCTACCGCCTCGTGAACGCCACGCGATTGGCGAAGATGAAGAATGGCGCGATCTTCATCAATAATTCACGCGGCACGCTGGTCGATGAAGCCGCATTGGTCGATGAATTGAAGAAGCGCCGAATTTGGGCGTTTCTAGATGTATACGATCCCGAACCGCCGCCGCCGGGGAGTCCATTGTACGGCTGCCCGAACTTGACCATGACGCCGCACATTGCGGGGTGCGTGGGCCGGGGGCGGTTAAGACTCGGGGCGCAGGCCTTCAGCGAGTTGGCCTCGTTTTTTGTCGGGAACGGGGTAAAGTATCCCGTTACTCAAAAGATGTTGGCGTCGATTGGCTGAACGATGTGCAAAAGTTTTCGAGCAGATTTGCTGCTGACCCGCCTAAGCGGCATGGGTTCAATTTCCTGTGGCCAGAGTCGATAAACCGTAAGTCCGTTGCTGGTATGCATTGCCGTAGACGATAGTGAGGGTGAAAAATCGTGATTCTCGTAACTTCCCGGCACTACAAGAGACTAATAGACATGCGCTCTCTCTTGGTTGTTCTACTGGCTTGCATCTGTTGCGGCGTCGTATCGGCCGCCGATCGCGATATGGCGACGGCGCTTCTGAGCAGCGCTGAAAAGTCGCTCAAAGGCAGCGATTATCCCACCGCCAAGAGCATGTGCGAGCGAGCCATCCAGGCGGATGAGACCTTCGCCCAGGCGCATTTCGTCATGGGCCAGACGCTCGAAGCCATGACTCAGGCTCGCGACGCCATCAAGAGCTACCAGACCTGCGCCGAGCTGGCCAAGAAGGACAACAACACGCAGCTCGCGAACAAGGCTCTCGACGCCGCCAAGAAACTTGGGCCGGGTCTGGTCGATCTTGGCGCCGCCGATCAGAAGCTGGTCGACAACATGATCAGCCTGGGCGACAAGACGCTGGCCGAAGGGCATCTCGAGACCGCCAAGAAAGCCTACACCGCCGCGCTGGCGCTCGTGCCCGATCACGCCAAGGCCAAGGAAAACCTCGACAAGGTCAACAAGGCCATCGAGGCGCGCGGCGATCCGATCCGTGGACGCATCGCCGCCGCCGCCATGTCCGAGGTTTGGTTCTACGTCGGCAACGCCAACCGCGACAAGACCAAGGCCAAGGAGAACATGGACAAGGCGCGCACGCTGGCCCAGGACGTCAGCTCTAAGTTCGGCGACCTCGACGCCGGCAAGGAAGCGCAGCGCCTGGTCGCCGCCAACTTCGATCTCTCCAAGAGCCTCAACGAGGATCTGGCCGCGGCGAAGAAGGAACTGGTCGAGAAGCAGAAGATCGTCTCAGCCAAGCCCATCACTCCCGCAAAGACGGACACGCCGGCGAAGCCCGACACCGCCAAGCCTCAGCGTGTCGACGTCGACGCGACCGAGAAACTCGCCAACGATGACACCCGCAAGCTGGGCAAGGACAAAGTCGCGGCGGCCTTCGCCGACGCCTACAGCAAAGGCAAGGCGTTCTACTCCAACGCCACGCCCGGGACGGAAGGCAACCAGAAGAACCTCGCCGCTGCGCTGGAGCAGTTCATCCGCTGCGAGTCCCTCTACCTGCGCATGGAAGAAGAGAAGACGCTGACACCGGAGATCGAAGAAGACTTCAAGCAGGCATCAATGTTGCGGTACGCCTGCATGAAAATGACGATTCTGTCGCAATAATCTGCACGAGTGCCCCTGCGGGCTATTGGCGCACGATTATGGAAAGGAGCATCATGAAGTATAAATCGCTGGTCATATGTGCTTTGCTGGCCTCGAGTTCGATGGTTTCCGCTGAGGACAAGGAAGCCGGCGCTTTGGCCGAAGTCGGCGTCAATCTGATGACTGCGGGGAAGAACGACAAGGCCCGCGAGGTGTTCTTCAAGGCACTTGCGCATGATGCCGATTGCGCCGTGGCTCTGCACGAGTTGGGAAAGATGTATGAGACCGATGGCAACTCCGCCGCCGCCGCCGACTTCCTGGCACGAGCCAGTGTCGAGTTCGCCAAGGGCGAGAAAAGCAATCCCGGCTACACCACCAAAATGGCCGACTGCAACCGCCGTCTGAAAACCCTCAACCCATACGCCGGCCAGTTCGTCCAGTATATGGAAGACTACGCCGGCGAGCTGGGCAAGATCGTCAAGAAGTCCCCGGACTCGATGACCGCGACCGAAGCCCTGCATCGCGTCGATGTGCTGATGATGAGCAGTGTCATCGCCCCGGAGAAGATGCCCAAGATCGACCGCCCGGCGGGCGCCAAGACCGACGGCCCTGCACCTGTCCGCCGCTCCATCGGGCCTGAAGGCTTCAAAGAGAAAACCGTCAAGACCGAGGTTCCGCCCGACGTCGAACGCGCGCTCAAGGCCGCCGGCTGGACGACCATCACCGGCGTGTGGAAGAAGACCGGCGAGAAGACCTATGAAGTCACCGACGGCAAACTCGAGACACCCAAGCTCAACGGCGCCATCCAGTGCATGGTGGTCAAGGGCGGCACCGGCACCATCCGCGCCTTCGTTCGCGCGCAGAAGGAGTCCGACGGCATCGACGACTTCGACTGGAAGTGGGGCAGCCGCGGCTACGGCGTCGTGATCAAGAACATGAACTGCAAGGTATACTCGCCGACGCAGTGGAGCGGCAACACCTACAGCCCGTACCTGGACCACGAACTGGCTCTGCCCGATGCCAACGCCAAGAACCATTTCATCGTCCAGATCCAGGAGAAGCGCCTGGAGATCACCGTCAACAACAAGCGCGAGAAGCTCGCCGAGTACCCGATCGCCAAGGAAGGCACTTTCCAACTGCAGATCGACGGCACGCTAACGATCGAGAACCCTCAGGCGGCCGGCCAGTAGGCCACGCCGCCCGGGTTTGCCTCGAACAATAAGTGCAACAAAAAACGGCCTTGCACTGTTACGATTCGCGCTCGGGGCTGTAGTCTCTATTCATGCCTGAGCCCACCCGCTTCGATCGCTGGACCCAGCGCGCCGCCGCCGTCCTGCTGCTGGCGCCGCTGCTGCTGGCGTTCTTTGGCGCGGGCGGCTTCGATGATGCCTATGGCGCGGGCCTGGCCAGCAACAGCGATACGCCGGTCAACCGCAACTGGATCCTGCTTGAGGCCACCGGCCGCAGCATCGGCCTGGCCGCCGTCGCCACGCTGGTTGCCCTCCTTATAGGAGTCCCCGCCGCCTGGGCACTGGCGCAGCGCTCGCAGTCGCGGCAGCGGGTGTGGGCGTTGTTTCTGTTGATGGTCTGTGTGCTGCCGCTGGCGCTGCCGGCGTCGGTCTCAGTCAGCGGCTGGATTTCGCTTGTAGGGCCGGAAGGCGCGGCGTCACGCTTCAAAGTGCCGATCCCCGGCTTCGGGCCCGAGAGCCGCGGGCTGCTCTTCAGCATCTGGGGCGCGGGACTGGTGCTGGGTTGTTCGCTGTGGCCGGTGGTGGCGCTCGAGGCTTGGCCGGGTTTCCGGCGGGCTCGCAACGAAAGCTATGACGCGGCGCTGCTGGCTTCCTCGCGCTGGGATGCCTTTTGGAATGTGCTGGTGCCTCAGATTCGCGGCGAACTGGCCGCGGGCGGCACGCTGGTCTTCCTGCTGGTGCTGAGCGACTTCGCGGTGAGTTCGCTCCTATTGGTGCGCACGCTACCGATCGAGGTTCATGATTCGCTGATGGTCGGCAAAACCGCCAGCGCCGCTGCGGCAGCGTTACCTCTGCTGGTCACGATCCTGTTCATCGCCAGCAGCCTGTCACGGCTGACCAGCCACGAACATGTCTCGCTGCCGTCGAAGTCGAACGATTCGACGACGGGTCGCGGCAGCCTGTGGGTGCTGGCGGCGGGCGTGGTGCTCGGTTGCGTGCTGCCGATGCTGGGTTGCCTGTATGGCGCGCTGAACGGCAAGAAGGAGATGTCCGCGGTCTTCGGCGCCGGCGTCGATTCGCTGGGGGTGACGCTGAGACTTGCCGGGGCGGCGGCGCTGCTGGCGGTCTTCGCCGGCGTGGTGCGATTGCTGCTGTGGCCCGAGACCCGCGCGCGTTCGCTGACGGCGGCGGGGTTGTTCCTGCTCGCGATCCCGGGTTCGTTCCTGGCGGCGGCACTGCTGGAGACTCAAATTCGAACATCGCCCTCGATCAGTTCGATCAGCGCGTCGCTGGCGGAATCGTATCCCGCGATCATCCTGTCGGTCGGCTACTTCGTGCGCTTCATCTATCTGCCGCTGCGGCTGGTCGAGGAAGGCATCATGTCGATCGATCCGGCGCTGATGGAAGCGGCGACACTCGCGGGGCATTCGCGCCTGTCACGAGCCGCTTCGATCGCGCTGCCGCTGGCCGCCCCACATGTGCTGGCGGCCGCTGCACTGGTGTTCATCCTGTCGCTGGGCGAGATCCCCATCGCGGCGCGCCTGTCACCGCCGGGGATCCAGCCGGCGACGTTGTGGCTCTTTAACCAGCAGCACATGGGCTATGACGAAGCGGTCTTTGGGCTAAGCCTGTTGCTGGGGGGCGTGGCGGCACTTACGCTATTCTGCCTGGGGTTGGTGACCTTGTTCCTGACGGGGCGGTTCAGGAAGAGCCCCATATGAACGGGGCGTAACCGGCGGCACCTGCGATGAGTCGTCTCGACGTCAATGGAATTGTGAAGACGCTGGGCGAAGGCGGCGGCAGCATCGACGATGCATCGGCCGTGCTGCGCGGCGTGACGTTCTCGCTCGAGCCTGCCGAATGCCTGGGCCTGAAGGGCGCGACCGGCGCGGGGAAGTCGACTCTGCTGCGCATTATTGCCGGCTTGCTTGCGCCCGACGCGGGCGAAGTGCGCATGGATGGGGAACTGCTCTCATCGCCTGACGTCAATGTGCCGCCGCAGAAGCGCGGCATCGGCTTTGTCTTTCAGTCGCTGGGCCTGTGGCCGCACCTGACTGTCAACGGGCACCTCGATTTTGTGCTCTCGGCCTCGACGATGAACAAGTCCGAGCGCCTCGACCGCCGAACCGAGATGCTGGATGTCTTCGTGCTGAACGGCCTTGAAAACCGCTATCCGTCGGAGCTGTCAGGCGGCGAGCGCCATCTTCTGGCCATCGCCCGAGCGTTCTGCACCGATATCCGCCTCCTTATATTGGATGAACCGTTCACGGGACTGGATGGCGCGTTGAAGAACCGATTGCTGGAGACGCTGCGGCGCGAGCGCGGCCGCCGTCGCCTGGCGACACTGTTGGTGACGCACGACGACGAGGAAATGCGCCTGCTGTGCGACCGCATTGAACACCTGAGCGAAGGCCGCATCATGGAGCGGCTAAAAGAGCAGCCGCGATGACGGCATTTTATCTCACGCAGGACAGGGACGAGTGAACCAATACCGGCACCCCATCTTCAATGACCGACCGCACGGCAAGGCATTGCCGCTGCTGCTGCTGGCGATGGCGCTGGTCTTGGCCACGGCTTTGGTACTGGCTGTGGGCATCAGCCCGGCGAAGCCGGCCGTCGGCCCTGCTGCTCAAGAATCCATGCCCATGTCGTGGCAGATGGTCGGCAGCCAGGGCGATTCTCCGGGCGAGTTCCAGCAGCCGCGCGGCATCACGGGCATGAGCGACGGGAGTTTCGTGGTGGTCGATCGCGCGGCGCGCGTGCAGCACTTCAGCGCCGACGGCAGGAGCCTGGGCATATGGTCGATGAAAGACCACGCGCTGGGCAACCCCAAGGGCCTGTGCGCCATGCCCGACGGCAACCTGCTGGTCTGCGACACGCACTACGGCCGCGTGCTGGTGATGTCGATGACGGGACAGATTATCAAGCAGTGGGGCGGCCCGGGAACAGGCTCCGCCGAGTTCACGCATCCGCTGTCGTGCTGCATCAATAAGAAGCTGGGCCTCGCGTACATCGTCGAGTACCACGCGCACAACGACCGCGTGCAGATCTTCAAGCTCGACGGCACCTTTATGAAAGCCTTCGGCTCGGAAGGATCGGAGCCCGGCCAGTTCGCGCGCCCCAGCGGGATCACCGTCGACCGAGACGGAAACGTCTACGTCGCCGATGCGTGCAACCATCGCATCCAGAAGTTCGACAGCGACGGCACCCTGCTGCAGGTCTTCGGCAAGATGGGCACAGGTGAAGGCGGCCTGCGCTATCCATACGACATTGCCTTCGGAGAAGAGCCTGTGGATGCGAAGGCCTTTCCAGCACAGTGGGATCCGAAGCTTGGAATTCACGTGACTTGAAGTCGCG
>JADMIO010970504.1_pt1 | contig 74213 bp, 67 predicted proteins | sample 8958161 | NCBI WGS metagenome assembly JADMIO01 (sample SAMN16585339, study PRJNA669376) | soil metagenome | isolation source: Crop rotation soil | place: USA: Cullars Rotation, Alabama | collected 2011
GCCGCGACTTCAAGTCACGTGAATTCCAAGCTTCGGATCCCACTGTGCTGGAAAGGACAAGGGCTGGTTTGGCCCCGTCGCGTCTCCCTTCGGCCAGCACGTGGTCAAGGTCACCGATGCCCAGCCAGCGCGCGATCTCGCCCTTGATGAAGTGCGCGATCGCGTCCGCTCCGACATCATCGAGGCGCGCCGCGACAAGACCCGCGACGATTTCCACGCCCGCATGCGCAAGCGCTACAACATCCGCATCGACTGGCCGGAACCCTACAACGATCTCCCGGCCACGCCCGTTGCTGAGCCGAAAACGAAGCGCGCTCCGCAGGAGGTCAACGAGTGATCGCGGCGTTCAACCTGCTTCGCCGAGTATCGCAAGCTTGCGGGCAGGGCGCGGCGTCGCGACGCGCGTCCCCCTCCCCCTTGTGGGGAGGGGCGCAGGGGTGGGGGGCGGTTCAACAGGTAAGCTCGAAGGCATCGCGTATATCTCGCACGCGGATGAGCCCCCCACCCCTACCCCTCCCCACAAGGGGGAGGGGGTGCATGCGACTCCTGCCGCACTTAATGCGCGTCCTTCTTTTCTTCCTTTCTCTCTTTGCTCTCGCCCCGTCCGCCTTCGCGCACGAAATCCGCCCCGCTTTCCTGCAAATCCGCGAAGTCGAGCCGGCCACTTATGACGTCCTCTGGAAAACGCCGGCGCAGGGCGACATGCGGCTTGCGCTCAACGTCATCCTGCCGCCGGCGTGCGCCAATTCGGGCGACCCGCGCTCCATCGTGGTCGACGGCGCCGTCGTGCAGCGCTGGCGCACGGCCTGCGAGGGCGGCCTCGTCGGCAAGGAAATCGCCATCGAGAATCTCGGCCAGACGCTCACCGACGTCATTGTCCGCTACGAGCCGCTGGAGGACTCGCCCAAGACGCTGCGCATCAAGCCGGACTCTCCATCGGTCATCCTCCCCGCGAAGCAATCCTGGCAGGCCGTCGCCGCCACCTATTTCAGCCTCGGCGTCGAACACATCCTGTTCGGCTTCGACCACCTGCTGTTCGTCCTCGGCCTCCTCCTTCTCGTCGGCGACACGAAGCGCCTTATCGGCGCCGTCACAGCGTTCACCGTCGCGCACTCGCTGACGCTTGCCGGCACAACGTTCGGCTGGGTGAAGCTCTCGAGCGCGCCGGTCGAAGCCTCCATCGCGCTCTCGATCATGTTCGTCGCCAGCGAAATCATGCGCTCGCGAGCAGCGCGGCCAAGCCTCACGCAGCAACTGCCCTGGGTCGCGTCGTTCGCCTTCGGCCTGCTGCACGGTTTCGGGTTCGCTGGCGCGCTGCGCGAGATCGGCATACCGGAGGATGCCGCCCCGCTGGCGCTGCTCTTCTTCAACCTCGGCGTCGAGGCCGGCCAGCTTCTCTTCATCACCGCCGTGCTGATCACCATGGCGCTGTGGAAGCGCTTCGCTCCGGCCCCGCCGCAATGGGCCTGGCGCGCGCCCGTCTACATCATCGGCGGCGCGGCTGCGTTCTGGTTCGTGGAGCGGACGGCGGGCGTGCTGGGGTTCTGACCGGACTCTCACGATCCGCGTTCCCCGCGAAGGCGGGGATCCAGAACGGACCGCGAGAAAAAGAGTCGGAGGCCTTTGGCCGCTTTTCTTCTAAGAGGGACTGGGTCCCCGCCTTCGCGGGGAACACGGGCTGAGAGAGCCTAGTTGAATGTGGCCGCGCGTTTTCCTCGGCATCCGGATTGCTTTCGCGCTGGCGTTCGCGGCGTTGGCGTTCAGCGTCCTGTCCGACGAACTCCGCCACCTCTCCCTCGCCGATATCGGAACCAGCCTCGCCTCGATCGGCCCCGGCGCCACTTGGCTCGCGGCCCTTGCAACGCTCGCGGGCTTCGCAGCCATCGCGCCCTATGACGCGTTCGCGCTTCACTACATCGGCAAACGCCTCAGCCTTCCGCGTTCGGCCGTTTCCTCGACCACGTCGTATGCCGTCTCCAACGTCCTCGGCTTCCCGGTCTTCACCGGCAACGCCGTGCGTTACTGGCTGTTCGAACGCTGGGGCCTAGGCGCCAGTGACACTGCGGTCGCCGCAATCGTCACCACGATCGCCTGCAATCTCGCGCTCACGCTCATCATCGGCGTCGCGCTGATCGCCGAGCCATCGCTGCTCACGCGCATTCCCGGTGCGCCAGCCGAACTCGGCTTCGCCATCGGCATTGCGCTGCTCCTCGTCGGCAGCGCCGTCGCCGTAGTCGCGATTACAGGGCCACGCACGTTCAGCCTCTGGCGCTTCAGCATGAACAGGCCGGGACTTCTGCTCATCCCGCACCTCGTCGCGTGTACGATCGATTACCTCGCAGCCGCAGCCGTTCTCTACATTCCGCTCAGCAGCGCGATCTCGATGGATTTCCTGCCGTTCGTCGCGCTGTTCGCGCTTGCGAAGCTCGCAGGCATCGCCAGCAACGTGCCCGGAGGCGTCGGTGTCTTCGAAGCGATCATGATTTCTGTGCTGCCGTCAGGATCGGAGTCGATGCTTGCGGCATGTCTCCTCGTTTATCGTGCGCTGTACTTTCTCGCTCCGTTCGGGATTGCGGCGGTCATTCTCGCGGTCCATGGTCTCGCCCGGGCGAGGAGGAGGACCTCACCACGACGGCAATAGAATCCTTCGGTGTGGGGGTTGGCGTGGACGCGGGGACGGAACCGGACCTGTCGCGATCCGTTTCCGAGGCCGTGGGCGTATCGACTGTATTTCCCGCGCAATCGCGACGGGTCGGCTCGCTGCCGAGCGGCGTTCCAGCTGATTTTGCAGCCTTTGTCCGCTCCGAAGCGTTTCCCTGTGTCGGCGCGAAGTCGGCGCTGGCGCTTGATCGTCTTGTCGTGATGGAAGCCGGCGAGATCGGCTCGGACGAACACGACGAAGTCATCCATCGCGCGCTTGTCGACTTTGCGCTGCTGGCCGCGCGCGAGGATGCGGGGATTGGCTCGTTCGCCTGCCTGTTCCGCCACCAGAAGCCAATGAGCGAGGAGCAGTTCGAAGCTGCGCTGTGGTCGCGCATTCAGGCGCTGCACGATCTCGACACAAAGCACGGCATTGCGTGGGCGCCGAACGTGTCCAGCGACGCCAGCTCTCCGCATTTCTCGATGAGCATCGGCGGCGCGGCCTACTTCCTCGTCGGCCTGCACCCCGGCGCCTCGCGCGCGGCGCGTCGCTTCTGTCGCCCGGCCATCATCTTTAATCCGCACGACCAGTTCGAACGCCTGCGTGCGGACGGCCGCTACGACATGATCCAGCGCATCAACCGCGACCGCGAGATGCGCCAGCACGGCTCGATCAACCCGATGCTGTCGGACTTCGGCCGCGGCCAGGAAGCGGCGCAGTACAGCGGCCGCCACGTCGGCGCCGACTGGTGCTGCCCGCTGCAGGTCCATCCCAAAAAGGACAGCCAGTGACTGCCGCCGTGCAGACGATCCCGCCGCGCTCGGGCGCCGGCTTCCGGCTGCGCAGGGGCGAAACCCTCACCATCATCGATCCCGAAGGCGAGCAGGTCTCCGACCTCGTCGCCTACAACGCCGCAGATATCGAGGAGTACATCTCCTCCGGCCGCTCCATCGACTACGCCAGCCGTATCTTCCTCACCAAGGGGGACATCCTCTACTCCAACCGCTCCAACCCCATGCTTACCATCGTCCACGACGATGTCGGCCGGCACGATTTCACGCTGACGCCGTGCTCCAGGGAAATGTTCCGCATCATCTACAGGGAGGAAAACCCTCATCACGGCTGCCAGGGGAACCTAGAGCGTGCGCTGGCCCAGTATGGGGTGAAGCCTGATCGCATCCCCATCGCCTTCAACGTATTCATGCGCGTGGACGTCGACGGCAAGACAGGAGAAATCAAAGTGCTGCCCCCGCTCAGCCGGGCAGGGGACAAGACCAGTTTTCGCGCCGAGATGGATCTCATCATTGGAATGACGGCCTGTTCGGCGGGCCAGTCGAACAATTTCACCTACAAGCCCATCCATTACCGGATCGACTGATGGCTGACGGACAATCCATCGAGAAGGTTCAGTCCCGCCCCGCCGCGCCGGCGATTGCGGCGCCGAAGGGCTTCTGGCTGTCGGACCTGAAGTTCGGACCGGGCTACCTGATCGTCCGCAAGACCGGCGTGAAGATCACTTTCAAGGAGCTGACGCCGAAGGAGCTGGCGAAGTTCTTTGTCTATCTCGGCGTGATCCTGGTGCAGGGCGGATGGGTGCGGCTGACGCAGCCACGCCGCTACAGGGTGCTGTTCACGCCAGCGCGCCCGCGGCCCTGGTATGTGGTGTGGTCGGCGCTCACGCGCGGCGGTGTGGGCATAGCGAAGTCCGAGAAGGACGCCGATGCGGTGTTCTGGTTCGAGGATGTCACCGTCGGAAATCCGCCGCGTGTCGCAGGCCGGCATGTTCTGAACGCCGGCGTGCCCGATATTTCCAAGACGCGCGTGGCCGAAGCGTTCGGCCGCGTCGCCGGCTATCCGCTGGTGCTCGACCCGACCACGCATGAGGGCGAGGCGGTTGAGAAGAGCGAAGGCAACGGCACGCACGATGGCCGCCTCGTCGCCTGTCCAACGGCGGCGCTGCCGGGCAAGAGCTACCAGCGCTTCATCGACTCGTCCGACGGCACGACCGCCTTCGACTACCGCACCACCATCATCAACCGGAGGCCGCTGTTCGTGCTGGTCAAGACCAAGCCGGCCCGCGACCGCTTCTCGATCCACAACGTCACCGTGAAGTTCAAGGAGCTGCGCGAGGTCTTCACGCCCGACGAGGTCGAGCTGATCCGCCGCTTCGGCGAGGAGATGCAGCTCGACTGGGGCGCCGTCGACGTGCTGCGCGACGCCCGCTCCGGCCGCATCTACATCGTCGATGTCAACAAGACCGACACCGGCCCAGCCGTCGATCTCTCGCTCGGCGACCGCGAGAAGCTCAAGACGGCGATCTCGAAGGCGTTCCTCGACATGGTCCGCCAGCAGACCCTGCGCTAGCGCCCAACGAGCTTCCGCGCGCGCCGGTAGACCCAGCGCGCGCCCACATAGACGGGCCGGAAGCTCAGCAGGCTCTTCACCACGTATTCGACCGAGTCGGCGGCGCGCTGGGCGATGAACTCGGCCGGATTGCTCGGATTGCGCCGTCGCCCGCCCATCGAAGAAGCCGCGCCGTAGAGAGTATGGATCGCGCGGAAGCGGTCGAGGATGCGCGGGTAGTTCGCCTCTTCGATCGCCTTCTCGATCAGCGCGCGGATATCGTCGGCGACGCGCCGCGAGTCGCCCTTGAGCGTCGGATAGCCCGGAGCCTCGACCCAGGCCGGCGGCGACTTCATCGTGCTGACGAGGTCCGCCGTCGTCTCGAAGAAATGCACGTTGGGGTTGCCGCCAACCGCGGCATGCAGCTCGCGCAGCACCGGCATGTCGCGCACGAGTATCGGCTTGCGGTAGGCCAGCGCCATCGGGATCGGCATGCCGAAACCTTCATAGTGCGAAGGCATGATCATCACACTGGCCTTGCGGTGCAGCGCGTCGATATCCGCATCCGACAGCCCGCCGACGCGGAAGCCCTCGAGGTTCGGCAGGTCGTCGAGCTTGTCGTCCTTCGGGCCGAGCCCTTCGCGCATGCCCGGCGGCGCGCCCGCAACCTTCGAGGTCTTCTTGTCGACACCCAGCGCCACCACGCGCATGTCCGGCCGCGCCGCCGCCAGCCGGTTGGCGACATCGCCCACCGCCTTGTGCGGATACTGGTTGCCGATGACCAGCACATAGCCCGGCTCCAGCCTGGCGACGCCTTCGGAAACCTCTCCAGCGCTCGGTCCGGGCAGGTAGTCGTCAGGATCGAGCGAATGCAGCGACACGGCATGCCGTGTGTCAGCCAGATGCGCGAACCGCGTCGAGAACTGCTGCGCGGTGAAGTTGCTGTTGGAGACGATGAAGTCGGATGTGCGGATCAGGTGCTGCCACAGGTTGAAGACGAAGGGCGACTGCAGGTGGCTGCAGTCCAGAGCGATGGTGTCCAGCACGGAAACTCCGATGGTCGCGCCCTTAAGCGTCAGCCGCCGCACCGCGTCCCAGTCGAACGGCTGGCCGACCCGGAAGACTGCCGCGAACTTTTCCTGTCCGTGCACGCCGCAGCGCTCGACATCGACACGGTCGAGCCCGTGGAACTTGAAGACGTGCGGTTCGGCGATGGCGACGATGTCGAACCTGTCCGTCCATCGCTCGGCCGCCTGCTTGATCAGCTGCACCCCGACCTTGAACGTGCCGGAGTGGAAGGGGCCGAAGCTCGACATGTCGAAAGCCACCCGCAGCCTTCCGTCAGGCTCCGGAACGAGGGCCGAGAGCAGTTGTTCGGTGGTGTGCTCGACGCCCTGGAACCACTGGGTCACCAGGTTCATGTATTCGGGGTAGCGCTTCACAAGGATGGCGCGGTTCTTGTCCTCGAACTTCGCCTTGGATGACTCGCTTGTCCCCAGCGACTGCTCGCCCTCGTGCCAGACATAGGCGCGGTTCGCCAGCGCGGCGCGATAGCCGCAGCGCGAGGCGCGCATGACAAGGTCGTTCTCCTCGTTGTAGCCGCCGCCATAGACCTCATCGAACAGCCCGAACTCCGCCAGCACCTTGCGCTTGATCAGCACCGCGAAGCCGACCGCCGTCGGCACATAGGTCAGCTCGGGCAGCGTCCCGACGATCCGGCGATAGGCGGCTTCGGCTTCGGCGGGCTGCATTTCGACGAAGCGCTTGCCGTGCGGAAGGCTCGCCAGCGTGGCGTTGTTTGAGCGCGGATTGACGAAGGCGATCATAGCGTCGATCGCCGCAACCCGCTTCATCTCAGCGATGGCGCCCGGGAAAACGACGGTATCCGAGTTGAACAGCAGGATGTCTGCGCCGGCGTCGACCGCCTCCTGCATGGCGATGTTGCAGGTCTTCAGCCAGCCAAGGTTGACCGCATTGGTGCGCAGGGAGACCGGAAAGGCCTCGCCGATGTCCGCCACCGCCTTGCCCAGCGCGGCGCCGAGGGCAGGGTAGTCCGGCGAGTCGTTGAACAGGACGACCCGCGCGTTGAGCGAGCGGATCTCCGCCGCGCAGTCGATCAGCGACCGGATGAACCGGCCGACCAGGCGCTCGTTGCGATAGAAGGGAACGGCGATGACCAGCGAAGCCGCGGTCTCGTCGAGGGCATGCGCGTCCGAGCGGACGTCCGGCATCACCTCCTTGCCCATGGGTCGCTGGCTCCCCGGCGGGCGTCTTTCGGCCCGCCTGCTGTCTCCCTTACGCCAGCAGGGTGGCGAACGCCAACAGCCCGAGGGAATGCGGTCAAACCCGCATCCGCCGACGTCTTATCGAGATTTGAGGCCTATTCGGCGGCAGTCGCCGCCGCCAGGGCCGCCTCCCGCGGCATGGGCTCGAACCGCGGCGGATGCTGGCGCTCCGCGAATTGCGGGCCGAGCTGCCGGGCGATGATGTCCTCGCGATGCGCCCGCAGCGACGCGAGCACGTTCTCCACCATCTGCGGGCTGGGGTGGGTGAAGCGGTCGATCGCCATCGACCGCGTCGCCATGGCGACCGTCGCCGACAGGCCCTGCAGGTCCTTGTCCGGCGTCAGCCCGGCGGCGCGTACGTGCCGGCCGAGGAACCGGCCGTAGTCGTCGGCGATATGGCTCATCATCGGCGTCACCGCCTTGGCGAGCTCTGGATCGCTGCGTGAACCCATCCTTACTTCGTTGACGGCCAGGCCTTCGGGCATCCGTGCCGTCGCCCAGGCAAGATCGATCAGCGCGCGGAAGCGCGGCAGGCCTGGCTCGAGCTTTTCGAGTTCGCCCCTGCGATACTGCCCGAGCTTCTCGTAAGCGTACTCAACAGTAGCAACCAGCAGCGACAGGCGAGTCGGAAAGTGGTGCATCATCGCTCCGCGGCTGATGCCTGCCGCCTCCGCCACGCGGATGTTCGTCACGGCGCCAAAGCCGCGCTCGTGAAGGCACGTGATAGTCGCTTCGAGGATCTGCTTGCAGGTCGCAGCCGAACGGTCGACGTTGCGTCGTCGCTCCGGAGAGCGTTGTTTCTTAAAGGAAGTCCCGTTGTCTTTCGACATCGGCGCCCCCAAAAAACGACGTGAGTCAGCAGAGCTTTCCTGAAGTAGGCGAGCGACCTTTTCGGTCGACGCCGCGCTCTGCTCCGCTGCGCGCCGTCCCAGCGCAGGGAGCGAGACTATGGACTTAAGGACACACTAAAAACAAGCCGGCTGGCCGGTATTGTCAGAGCGCGAATAAGGGTCATAGTGGCATTTGACGGGGTAGGTCGCCGTCGGACCAGAACGACGCCATCGCTCGAGAATGGCGGACAGGGGAGAGAAACAATGAAAACGAAAACGCTCAAGGGCGTGTCTGCGCTTGCGTTGCTCTTCGGAGCGTCGGGGATTTCGCAGGCCGTCGCGCAGCAGACGCCGGCGCCAGCTCCCAACCAGACGGTAGCCCCGGCAGGATCCGCTCAGCAGTCCGGACCGCAGACGGCGCCGGCCGCAGCCGATCAGACCGGAGCCACAGGCGCCCCGGCGGCGAGCGACAAGGTCGTCATCACCGGCTCGCTGATCGCGACGACCCCGGAAGACGCGCCCAAGCCTGTCGAAGTGTACGATGCTAACGACCTCAAGCAGCAGGGCACCCCCAACGTCACGGAATTCATCCGGTCGCTGACGCTCTCCTACGGCGACGACCTCGGTTTCGGCCAGGCCTCTCCCGACGTCCCGGAAGGCACCGGCTTCGGCAACGCCAACATGCGCGGCCTCGGCTCCAACGCGACGCTCGCTCTGATGAACGGCCGCCCGCTGGCGCCGTGGAACGGCTCCTTCGGGGCCGACATCAACACCGTCCCGATGGAAGCCCTTGAGGCCGTCGAAGTGCTGAAGGGCGGCGCGTCCGCGACCTACGGCGCAGGCGCCGTCGGCGGCGTGCTGAACTTCCGCACCCGTCGCGACATCGACGCCCCGCAGGTCTCGATCGAGAAGCAATTCTACGATGGGTCGGACGGCTACTACAAAGTCGACTTCCTGACCGGCTGGGTCGGCGACGCCGGCAACCTCATGGTCTCGCTCTCGCACTCGCACGAAGACGAAATGCTGATGACCGAGCGCGACTTCTCCAGCCCGCCGTTCCAGGTCAACCCGGGCTCGCTGACCGGTCCCACCTACACGCTGACGTCGGCCAACCCCGGCCAGTTCCAGGTGTCGAGCACCGGCGATTTCTACACTTCGCTCACTCCCATCGCCGCCGGAACTGCGATCAACGACTACCGCACGGCGTCTGACTGCACCTCGGTTGGCGGCACGCTCGCCCGCGACCTCCAGACCAACAACCAGTCGGCGGCCTGCTCGCTGTACCTGGCCCCCTTCCGGAGCCTTGTGAACGAGAACACGTCGAACCGGGCCTACGTCGAGTTCAACGCCAACATTTCCGACAGCATGGAAGTGCACTTCGACGTGAACTGGAGCTCGTCTGACAGCTCGGAGATGCGGACGCCGGCCGACGCGCCGTCGGCTCAGGCGATCGACCGTTCCGGCAGCACGACCTGCACCGGCTGCAACTACGTCGTTCCGGTTACGATGTACAACTACACGACGGCAGGTGTCCGGAATACCTTCAACGCCGTCCGCAACCCCTTCGTCGACGACTTCGTGAACCGCGTGCGGCAGCAGGGCGGAACGCTCTCGACGCTCGCGCTTCCGACCGATGGCGCTCTCTACATGGGCTCGGCGGGATGGCGTCCGTTCTATTACGGCGGCAACCCGATGTTCGAGGACGGCCGTCGCCGCAACAGGTTCGAGCGCGACAGCTTCACCATCACGGCTCAGGTGATGGGCGAGTTTACTGAGGACACCTGGATCGGGCCGCTCCTGAACGGCATCCATTACGACTTCAGCGGCCAGTACAACCAGTACATGAACACGTACTGGCAGGGCGACCTGTACTCCTCGCGCCTGCAGAACGCCCTGATGGGTTACGGTGGTCCGAATTGCAACGCCATCGACCGCGTTGCGACCGACTACAGTTCGGCCGGCGCCTACAACCGCACGGTCGGCATCCAGTCCGAAACCCCCGCGGGTACGGGCGGTTGCCAGTGGTTCAACCCGTTCGCCAGCGCCTGGGCGACCAGCGTCGTCACCAACACGGCCAACCCGCAGTTCAACGCGGGCGCTCCGGTGCTCGGCACCGGCGCAACGGCGCGTCCGACCGGCTACGCCAACTCGAAGGAGTTGATCGACTGGATGTGGGGCGACAAGCGGGCTGAGTTCCAGCTCCAGTCCGCCACCTTCAACGGCTCGCTCAGCGGCACGATCCCCGACAGCTTCTTCTCGCTTCCGGGCGGCGAGATCGGCTGGGCGGCCGGCGTCAACTGGCGGCAGGTCGAAGGCCGCCGCATGAACGCCAACGTCGCCAACCAGGCCGAAGAGGACATGGACACGCAGTTCTGTCCCTGGCCGGATCGGGCGGTTGTGAACACCCCCGCTCAGGTTGAGCCGGGCGTCGGCACGCGCGGCTGCGCAACGGCTGTGGGCGCGTTCGTCGGTACGGGCCGCCTGGCCATCGTCGGCGCTACGGTTCCGCCGTGGTGGTACGACAACCAGAACGTCGCTCTCTTCGGCGAGGTTCAGCTTCCCATCACGGACGATATCAACCTGCAGTACAGCGTGCGTCACGAGGAGTGGAACGGCGGCGACCTGAAGGGCGATATCTACTCGATCGCCGGCAAGTGGCAGATCACCGACAACATCTACATCCGGTCCGACTACGGCACCAACTACCGCGCCGACAACGCGCTGGAGCTGGAGCCGGGCTCGGTGATCGAAAGCACGTCGAGCCAGTCCCGCTTCGGTAACGGCTTCCTCGTCCAGCACGCCACGATCGTGGCGCCGGACATCGCGCCGGAAGACGACAAGACCTTCAACTTCGGCGCCGGCTGGGAGTCGGAGCTTGGCGAAGGCCGCCTCCGCGCCAGCATCAACTTCTTCGAAATCCTGATCGACGGCCAGGTGACGACGAGCAGCACGACCACGGTCTACAACAACGTGTTCGGTCTCAACACGGCGGCCTGCCAGGCCAACCGCGCCGACGCGGCGGCTTGCTCGGCATCGGGCTCCGAGACGGTCACCGGGCTTCCGACCGCCGCGATCAACGGTGTGCAGTTCGCCAACTGCAACGCGCGGCTGGCGGCTTTCATCAACTTCACCTCGCCTTGCACGCAAGGCGTGACGACGTCGAACAACCTCCTTCTCACGGAGGCCTATCAGCTCAACGGCCCGGGCTTCATCACCAACGGCATCGACTACTCGATCGACTACATCCACCCGCTGTTCGACGGCACGCTGAGCCTGCAAATGACCGCGACGCAGAACATGGTCTACAAGGCCAGGGGCTACGACGTGAACGGCATTCTGTTCGAGTCGAGCGGTCATCGCCTCGGCTACGCCAACTACACGCGGACCGGCAACGAGTCGCGTCGCTGGCGCGCCAACGCCCAGGTCCGCTGGGCCAACGACGTCCACAACATCAGCCTGCGCGCCAACTACTCGACCGGCGTCTATAACGAAGCTCTCGCGCTCGGCTTCCAGCAGCCGATCCAGATCAACAACCCGCTGACGCCGGCGGTCGAGCCCACGCTGTATTCAGGCTGGGGCCTCAACTTCAAATCCTACCTCGATTTCGACCTGAACTACGTCTACACGGCGCCGTTCTGGGAAGAGCTCGAACTCCGCGCGACTGTCCTGAACCTCTTCGACAAGGACCCGTCGCAGGCGCAGGGCGCTTCGGGCTACTACAACGCCACGGGCAACCCGCGCGGCCGGATCATCGAGATCGGCGTGACCAAGAAGTTCTAGTTTGACCTAAGGCATTGACCCCCGGAGAGCCGGGGGTCGTAACCCCGAGACTCCCCCGGATCCCGAGCGAGATCCGGGGGATGCTTTTTTTACGGCCCGCCCACGCCTAGTGTCGCTTCGCCAAACCGGAGCGCGCCCACGTGGATTTCGACCTGCCGCCGAGCCTTGTCGCCTACCTCGCCGAACTCGACGCCTTCATCGAGGCAGAGATCAGGCCGCTCGAGCAATCGAACGACAACATCCGCTTCTTCGATCATCGCCGCGAGGACGCGCGCACCGACTGGCATCGCGGCGGCCTGCCCAACCACGACTGGGAAGCGCTGCTCGACGAAGCCCGCCGCCGCGCCGACAAGGCCGGCCATTTCCGCTTCGCGCTGCCAAAGGAGATGGGCGGCCCCGGCCGCCTCAAGGACTGCGGCAACAACCTCGCCATGGCCGTCATCCGCGAGCACTTCGCGGCCAAGGGCCTCGGCCTGCACAACGACCTGCAGAACGAACACTCCATCGTCGGCAACTCGATCGGCGCGCTGCTGATGGCCTCCTACGGCTCGCCCGAGCAGAAGGCCGAATGGTTCGAAGGCCTGGCCTCAGGCGAGAAGGGCTTCGGCTTCGGCATCACCGAACCCGCCCACGGCTCGGACGCCACCCACATGGAGACGCGCGCCGAGAAGGACGGCGACCACTGGATCATCAACGGCGAGAAGACGTGGAACACCGGCATGCATTCCGCCAGCCACGACCTCGTCTTCGCCCGCACGTCGGGCAAGGCCGGCGATGGCGACGGCATCACCGCCTTCCTCGTCCCCAGCGACGCTCCTGGCTTCAAGGTCGAGGAGTTCCTCTGGACCTTCAACATGCCTACCGACCACGCCCACGTGACCTTCACCAACATCCGCGTGCCTGCCTCCGCCATATTCGGCGGCGAGGGCAGGGGCCTGCAGGTAGTGCAGCACTTCTTCAACGAGAACCGTATCCGCCAGGCGGCCTCCAGCCTTGGCGCGGCGCAGTTCTGCGTCACCGAGTCGGTCGCCTACGCCCGCGAGCGCAAGCCCTTCGGCAAGCCGCTCTCCGACAACCAGGCGATCCAGTTCCCGCTGGTCGAGCTGCAGACCCAGTGCGAGATGCTGCGTGTGCTGATCCGCAAGACGGCGTGGGAGATGGATACGCGGGGCGCCTTCGCGGTCTCCGACAAGGTCTCGATGTGCAATTACTGGTCGAACCGTCTCTGCTGTGAGGCCGCCGACCGCGCCATGCAGGTCCATGGCGGCCTCGGCTATTCGCGCCACAAGCCGTTCGAGCACATCTACCGCCACCACCGCCGCTACCGCATCACGGAGGGCACGGAGGAGATCCAGATGCGCCGCATCGCCGGCTACATGTTCGGCTTCATGAAGCAGCAGGCCCCCAAAGGCGTGCGCTAGCGTCGCGACACGAACTGAAAGCCCGCCTCCTGGTTCGACGGACGCGATCCGCGACTACGTCGCGTTTCGCTGCTCACCATGAGGCTCTCTCAGTCAGCGCAAATGTATACAAGCCCTCATGGTGAGCAGGCCGCAAAGCGGCCGTCCGTCGAACCAGAGGGCGTGCTCGAACTCGCCCATCGCCGCCCATATCCTACCGCCACGTCACTTCAACACCGCGCGACATTGCTCCCTTCCGCGTGCGTTATGTGCGATAACCGCTTCGCCAGCCCAGAGCTGATCCCATGGAGAGCTGATCCCATGATGCGCCTGACGGTTTCTTTCGCCGCGATCCTGATGTCCGCCGCCCCCGCCTTCGCGCAGGCCGCCAGCGACATCCCGCGCACCCCTTACGGCAAGCCCGACTTCCAGGGCGTCTGGACCAACGCCTCGATCACGCGCCTCGAGCGCGTGCCCGAGTTCAAGGACCTCGTCATCTCCGACACCGATGCGAAAAAGTGGGAAGCCGACGCCGCCGCCGTTGGCGCTGCCGACACTGCCCCGACCGACCCGTCGAAAGGCGCGCCGGCCGCTGGCGATGACCCGGCAGGCTACAACTTCTTCTGGATCGATCCCGGCAAGAAGGTCGGCAAGGTCAACGGCACCTACCGCTCGTCCTGGATCACCGATCCGCCCAACGGCAAGGTTCCCTACACTCCGGCCGGCCGCGTCGCGATGATGAAGCCGCTCGCCACCTTCAACTCGTATGACAACCCCGAAGAGCGCATCCCGATCGAACGCTGCCTCATCGGCTTTGCGTCCACCGGCGGCCCGCCGATGCTGAACGCGCTCTACAACAATCACCACCAGATCATCCAGACGCCCGACAGCATCGCGATCAACGTCGAGATGGTCCACGACACGCGCATCATCCGCATCGACGGCAAGCACAACCCGCCCGGCATGCGCCAGTATCTCGGCACCAGCGTGGGCCATTGGGAGGGCGACACGCTGGTCACCGAAACTGTCGGAATGACGGCCACCGAAGCCGTCCGCGTCGACTTCGGCCTGTTCGTCTACGTCTCGCCCGACTCCAAGGTCACCGAGCGCTTCACGCTGACCAGTAAGGACGAGATCTTCTACCAGTTCACCGTCGAGGATCCGAAGGCCTACAGCCAGCCCTGGAAGGGCGAACTCACCTTCCGCCGCAGCCCGGACCGCCTCTACGAGTACGCCTGCCACGAGGGGAACTACTCCGTCCCTCACATCCTCGGCGGCGCGCGCGAGATGGAGCGCACCGGCCGCAAGCAGCCGACGATCACGGGCGCAGGCATCGGCCGGCTCGACCGGCCGGCGACCCCGGCGCAGTAGCGGGCGTGAGTCTCAGGGCCGGCATCATAGCGCTGTGCGCCTTCGCGCTCGCGGGCGCAGCGCACGCCGACAAGCGCACGCAGGAGATCGAGGCGTTCATGAACGCCTATCTCGAACTGTGGAACGCCCACGACGCAGCCGCGATCTCCGCCCGCGTCTACCGTCTCGACGGCGATAATCCGTGGGGCACCGAAGCCGGCCTCAAGGCCGAGTTCGACCGGCTGAAGGCGCAGGGCTACGATCGCTCCGACATCGCCAGCGTCAAGGGCTGCATGCTCGGCGACGACACGGGGCAGGTCGAGCTGCGCTACACGCGCCTGAAGACCGACGGCACGTTCATGCCGCCGAAGGAGCGCATCAGCCTCTACCGCCTGCGCAAATTTCCCGACGGCTGGCGCGTCACCGGCTTCAGCGCCCTCCCAACCGGCGGCAAGATGGACTGCCCGACGCCCTGAATCCGGCCCTACCGCTCGCGTAACGCTCGTTCGCATCTTGCGCCAACGCCGGTCAGGCGTGACTATCCGCGCAAGGTTCGGCGGGGGCGCGACCGCATCCTGCCGGCGGGCGCAAGACCCAGCGGGAGGAATTCATGACGACCTGCCTGAAGATTGGGATGGCGGCTTCGATCGCGGCGCTGATGCTGGCGGCGAGCCCATCTGCGCTGGCGCAGGCCGCCGACTACGCCACGCCAAAGACCAGCTGGGGCGCCCCCGACCTGCAGGGCTTCTGGACCAACGCTTCCATCACCAAGCTGACACGCCCGGCCGGCATCAACAGCCTGGTGCTGACGCCCGAGCAGGCGGCCGCGATCGAGAAGTCCGACTTCAACAACGCCCGCACCGCCATCGAGAAACTGCCGACCGACCAGTCCGCCGGAGCGCCGGTGAAGGGCAAGCCGCTGCCCAGCGTCGGCAACTACAACGCGGTCTGGGTCGATCCCGGTTCGAAGATCGCCAGCATCCGCGGAGAGCTGCGCTCGTCCTATATCGTCGACCCGGCCAACGGCCGCGTGCCGATGTCGGAAGCCGGCCGCAAGAAGCTCGCGACCTGGCGTCCCGACGCCATGCGCGATGGAACCTGGAAGCCCGGCGCGCTTTCACCGCTGTCCATCCCGCCCGAGTCCGCGAAGGCGCCCGCCGCGAAGACGAAGCCGTCCAAGGCGAAGGCCAAGGTGGTGAAGGAACCCGGCAAGCTCATCGCCACGAAGGCCGAGCCTGCTCCCTTCATCGATCTCGTCGAGGCGCCCAAGTCGGCCAATGGCGGCGGCGCCGCCAGCGCCTATCTCGGCCCGGAGTCGCGCGGCACTGGCGAGCGCTGCGTCGTCATGGGCAATGGCGGCGGGCCGGTGATGCTCAACGGACTCTACAACAACAACTTCCAGGTCGTGCAGACGCCCGGCCATGTGATGATCGACGTGGAGATGATCCACGACGCCCGCACCATCCCGGTCTTCGCCTCCGCCGCCGAGGCGAAAGCACGCTTCCGCCCGACCGCCATGACGATGTGGATGGGCGACAGCGTCGCCTGGTACGAAGGCGACACGCTGGTCATTGAAAGCCGCAACTTCAACCGCCAGCAGGCCGGCCAGGTCTTCATCTCCGACACCGGCAAGCTCACCGAGCGCATCACGCGCCTCGGCCCCACCGACATCCTCTACGAGTTCACCGTCGAGGACCCGGAGGTCTACACCCAGAAATGGCGCGGTGAGATCGCGTGGCGGAAGATCCAGGGCCCGATCTACGAGTACGCCTGCCACGAGGGCAATTACGGCCTCTGGAACATCCTCTCCGGCGCCCGCGAACAGGAACGCACCGGCCGCGCGCTGGAAGTGACGGCGCTGGAAGAGTAGGGCGTAAGCCCGCCTCGTGGTTCGACGGTCGCACGCTTCGCGTGCTGCTCACCATGAGGCTCTCTCCGTAGTCGCGAACGCACCGAAGCCCTCATGGTGAGCAGGCCGCGCAGCGGCCGTCCGTCGAACCATGAGGGTGGGCTTACGCATCTCGTCGCGCCGCCGCCCGCCACACCCGTTGACCCCGGCCCCGGCTTGTGATCGTGTATGAGTGTATGCATACACACCGTCAACTGCTGTCCGAACTGCGGATGGAGCAAAACGGCTCCCCCATCTACGTGCAGCTGCGCGACCAGATGCTGCGTGCGCTCGGCCGCGGCGTGCTGCGCGAGGGCGACCAGATGCCCACCATGCGCCAGGTCGCGGTGGCGCTGACGGTCGACCTCAACACCGTCCGCCACGCCTATGACGAACTCGAACAGATGGGCGCCATCGTCCTCGTGCGCGGCCGCGGCAGCTTCGTCGCCTCGCCCCCAAGGCTCCCCACCGCCGCCGAACGCGCGCGCGAGGTCGAAGCCTTCGCCGAACAGACAATCGCAACCGCCGCCGCGCGCGGCATCGATCCGGGCGCACTGGTCCGCCACCTGGCCAAGCTCGTGAAGCAAAAGGAATAGAGACATGGCGAAACCGACAGGGATCACCACGGGCGCCAACCAGCCCGCCATCCTGCTCGCCGTCCTGGTCGCGGCCGGCGGCGCCGGCCTGCTCTGGCAGAACTACCTGACGCCGTCGCCGGCCCTAATCGGCGGCGCCATCGCGCTCTTTGTCGTTGCCGCGCTGATCCCCGGCGCGCTGCGGATGGCCAACCAGTGGGAGAGGGCAGTGGTGCTGCGTCTCGGCCGGCTGCACGCCGTGCGCGGGCCGGGCATGTTCTTCCTGATCCCCTTCGTCGACCAGGTCTCCTCCTGGCTCGACCAGCGCATCCAGACCACGATGTTCAACGCCGAGCAGGCGCTGTCGAAGGACACCGTGCCGGTGAACATCGATGCCGTCGTGTTCTGGCAGATCCACGATCCGCAGCGCGCCGCGCTCGAGATCACCGACTACCGCCAGGCCATCGAACGCGTCGCGCAGACGTCCCTCCGCGAAATGGTCGGCTCGTCCGCGCTGTCGAGCTTGCTGTCCGACCGCAAGCAGGGCGACGCCCTGCTGCGCGAGGAGATCAGCCGCAAGACCGCCGACTGGGGCGTCGCCGTCATCTCGGTCGAGATCCGCGACATCGGCGTGCCCCCGGCCCTGCAGGACGCCATGAGCCGCCAGGCGCAGGCCGAACGCGAGCGCCTCGCGCGTGTGCTGCTGGGCCAGGCCGAGCAGGAAGTCGCCGCCAAGTTCGTCGAGGCCGCCGAGATCTACGCGCGCAATCCCGCCGCCATGCAGCTGCGCGCCATGAACATCATCTACGAGACGACCAAGGAACGCGGCGCGACGATCCTCATTCCGACCGCGATGATCGACGCGATGAACCCCGGCGGCGTGCTCGGACTGGTCGGCGGCGCGTCCATCGCCGACACCCGTTGACACGGCGCGCGGGCGATGTAACGATTACATGTGTAATCACATGCAGCGCACGGCTGCGTGATCATCGTGGGGACATCCATGCGAACGCTAGCCCGCGCTTTCCAGTCTGCCCTCCTTGCCGCCGCCCTGATCCTTCCCGCTGCGCACGCACAAGCCTTCGATGACGCCGCCCGTGGCGGCGCCGTTGCGAAAGCCGCTGAACTCCTGCGCAACCGCTACATCTATCCGGAGACCGGAGAGAAAGCCGCCGCGAAGCTGGAGGCCCAGCTCGCCGCCGGCGCCTACGCCAATCTCGATCCGCGCCCCTTCGCAGAGAAGCTCACCGCCGACATCCGCGAGATCGCACACGACAAGCACCTGCGCGTCTCTGCAGCCGGTCCCGCGCCGCCGCCTCCGGCAGGCGCCGCCGCAACTCCGCCCCAGCCGCCGCTCCGCGCCGAGGCAGGCGTCGTGCGCACAGACATGCTCGCCGGCCAGATCGGCTACATCGAGGTCGTTGGTTTTCCGGCGCTGGCGGCCTTCAAGCCGGTGATTGACCGCGCCGCCGCCACGCTCGCCGACGCGAAGGCGATCGTCCTCGACCTGCGCCGCAACAACGGCGGCTCCGCCGACGGCGACGCCTATCTCGGCAGTTTCTTTGTCGATCCGAAGAAGAAGGTGCAGCTCAATTCCGTCGTCTCACGCAAGGCGAACACCAAGGAGTTCAGCACCGAGGAATTCTGGGCCTCAAGCGTGCCCACATCCCTGTTCGGCAAGCCGCTCTATGTGCTGATCGGCGCGCGCACGTTCTCCGCCGGCGAAGCGGTCGCCTACGATATCCAGTCGCTGAAGCTCGCCACCTTTGTCGGCGAGACGACAGGCGGCGGCGCCAACCCCGGCGGCACCATGCCGATCGCTCCACAGATGGCCATGTTCGTCCCCAACGGACGCGCGGAAAACCCCATCACCAAAACCAACTGGGAGGGCGTCGGAGTCGTCCCCGATATCTCCGTGCCAGCTGCGGACGCCCTCAAGGTCGCGCTGGAAAAGCTCGGCCAGAAGCCGGAGTCGGGCGACATCGATGCGCTCTCGCAAGTGGCCCTGTTCCGCCCGCGCTCCACGCCGCGCGCCGGCTCTGACACCGCTCTCCGCACAATGATCGAGAGCATCGCGAAGGGCGACCCTCGCTACGATCTGATGACGCCGCAACGCCAGCAGGTCGTCCGCACCGACTTCGACCGCCTGAAGCGGCAGTTCTCCGACATGGGCGAGCTCAAGTCCCTGACCTTCACCAACGTCGACGGCCAGGGCATGGACACCTACGACGTGAAGTTCGCCAACGCCTCGTGGGAGTGGGGGATTCTCATCGACGCCGAGGGTAAGGTCGCCAGCTGGGGCCGCCGTCCCGCCGCCGCCACCGAGGAACAGCGTCAGGCCGCGTTCAAGGCCCAGGACGCGGATGGCGATGGCAAACTCGACAAGGCCACCTACAGCCGAGTGCTCGACGTCCTCGGCTATGCCAACCAGCTCGAAACCCTGTTCGCCCAGCGCGACGTCAACAAGGACGGCTTCGTCTCTGTCGAAGAATACAAGACCCCCATCCCTCAGTGACCACCAGAAGGGCGGACGCCATGCTCCGGTTCACACGCGCTATTCTTCTCGCCTCCGCCATCGCCCTGTCGCCCGTCGCCTTCGCGCAGACGACCGCCTTGCCCGACACGCCTCAGGGCCAGACGGTGAAAGCCTGGATCGAGGCGGTCAACGGTCCGGACGCAGAAGCCGCCAAGGCGCTCGGCCCGTTCGCTGTCCGGGTGCGGGGCGACTTCGGCGGCATGAGTGTCCTCAGCGTCGAACCGGGCCGGGCCAATGAAGTGATCACGGTCGTCCGCGAGCCGGTCTTCGGCAACTATCAGCGCATGATCTGGATATTCGAGGCCGCCGACCCGACAAAGGTCGCCGGCATTCGCGTCCAGCCGGCCCCCGGCGCGCCCGCGATCGAGCGCATCGACGACAAGCAGCTCGCCGCCTTCGTCGACGAGTCGGTCAAGAAGATGAACTATTCCGGCACGGTCCTCGTCGCCCGCAATGGCAAGCCGGTCGTAACCGCCGTCGCCGGCCTCGCCGACCGCGAAGCCAACATCCCGAACAAGCTCGACACCTCGTTCCGCGTCGGCTCGATGAACAAGATGATGACCGCCGTCGGCGTCCTGCAGCTCGTCCAGGCCGGCAAGGTGAAGCTGGACGCGCCGCTCGGAACCTATCTCAAGGACTATCCGAACAAGCAGTTCGCCGAGACCGTCACCATCCACCACCTGCTGAGCCACACCGGCGGGGCAGGCGACATCTTCGGCCCGCAGTTCACCGCCAAGCGCCTCGAGCTGAAGACGCTGAAGGACTACGTCGCGCTCTACGGCTCGCGCGCTCCCGAATTCACGCCCGGCGACAACTGGCGCTACGCCAACTACGGCTTCGTGCTGCTCGGCCGCGTCATCGAGGAAGTCTCCGGCCAGTCCTATCCCGACTATGTCCGCGACCACATCTTCAAGCCCGCCGGCATGAAGAACTCCGGCTTCGAACCCGAAAGCGCCAACGTTCCGAACCGCGCCAAGGGCTACCTGACCGGCCCCAACGGCATCGAGTCCAACGCCAGCACGTTGCCGTGGAGCGGCACGTCCGCCGGCGGCGGCTACTCCACTGTGGAGGACTGGCTCGCCTTCTCCAACGCGCTCACCGGCCACAAGCTGCTCGACAAGACGCACACCGAGCTGATGATGACGCGCAAGACCTCGACCGGCTACGCCTACGGCTACGGCGACAACTCCACCGCCGACATCCGCGCCGGCGGCCACAATGGCGGCGCCCCCGGCATGAACGGCAACCTCTCCATCCTCGCAGACGGCCAGGTCGTCGTGATCACGCTGGTCAACCTCTCGCCGCCGTCGCAGGCTTCCACGCTCGCAACCGAGATCATGAAGCGCGTGAAGGTGCTGAAGTCCGACGGCACGGTCGCCAAGTCGGTCTGGGGCCCCGGCGGCCTCCCGCCTTCGAGCGAGGAAGCCCGCCAGGCCGCCTTCAAGGCCGCCGACACCGACAATGACGGCAAGCTCGATCAGGCCGCCTACCGCAAGGCGCTCGCCCAGCTCGGCTTCTCCGACCAGTTCGCGCCGTACTGGCAGCAGCGCGACAAGGACAAGGACGGCTTCATCACCGCCGAGGAATACAAGGCCCCGATCGGCGCTGCGGCGCCTCCGCCTCCGCAGTAGCTTCCTCTGCGCCGCCGGCCTACGAATGGCCGGTAGCCAGAGGAGCGGAAGTCATGAGTGCGTTCAGGGACGGGTTGCTGGCAGGCAAGGTCGCCTTCGTCGCTGGCGGCACCAGCGGGATCAACCTCGGCATCGCAAAACGCTTCGCCGAACTCGGCGCCCGCGTCGCCGTCGCCGGCCGCAACCCGGAGAAGGCGCAGGCCGCAGCCGCAACCATCGGCCACGGCGCGGCGGGCTTCTCCTGCGACGTCCGCGATTACGGCGCCACGCGCGCCGTGATGGAGCAGGTCGCCGCCACCTTCGGCCCGCTCGACATCGTCGTCTCAGGCGCCGCCGGCAACTTCCTCGCCGCCGCGAAGGACCTCTCCGGCAACGGCTTCCGTACCGTCGTCGACATCGACCTCAACGGCACCTTCAACGTCTTCCGCGGCTGCTACGACCTGCTGCGCAAGCCCGGCGCGTCGCTCATCGCCATCACGGCCCCTCAGGCCGTCAACGCCATGCCCTTGCAGGCCCACGCCTGCGCCGCCAAGGCCGGCGTCAACCATCTCGTCCGCGTGCTGGCGCTGGAGTGGGGCCGCGAAGGCGTCCGCGTCAACGGGATCTCGCCCGGCCCGATCGCCGGCACCGAAGGCATGGCCCGCCTCGCGCCCAGCGAAGCGGCGACCCAGGCGGTCACCACCCGCATCCCGCTGCGCCGCATGGGCGAGATCGCCGAAGTTGCCGAAAGCGCCGTCTTCCTGTCGAGCCCCTCCGCCGCCTACATCACCGGCGCCATCCTCGACTGCGACGGCGGCTCCCAGCTCGGCGACTCCAGCCGCGTAGGCTAGGTTAGGGCGACCACGAACAGAGCACGACCCTCTCCCCGCTCATCCCGGCGTCGCCGGGATGAGCGGAGTTGGTTCAGCTACTTCCCCGCCTGCGCCGCCCGCAGACCGGAGCAGAACGCGGAATCGCGCTCCTCTGCCGAGTTGCAGACATCGGGCATGGTCTTGCTGTCGATCCAGTACTGCCAGAGGCCATGATCGATCGCCATCTGCTTGAACCGGCTGTCTTCGCGCATCGGTCGAGCTGCTCGATAGAACATCGGGTTGCCTGCAGTCAGATAGGCCAGCGGTGTCGTTCGATCGATGGCCTGAGCAGACGCGAGGCCGCCGTCGATATCTCCAAGGGCGGGCAGTATGTAAATACTATCGATTACGACCCCGGCCGCGGCGCCGCATGCGTGCAGCCTCGCGGCGCCTTGGTTCCGGATCCTGGGGTTGCTGGAGGCGACAGCGGCGGCGACATCCCGGGCGCAGTCAAAGGTTTCGTCGGACACCGCCGCCGGCCGTGCCTTCAATGCCCGCGCCACATCGGCGCCGGGCGCAAACGCTGCGCCCATCACCCACTCCAGCCAGTTCTGGCTCGTGGGAAAGCTTTCCACGTTCGCCTTGAACAGGGCGTATGCCTCGCTCGGCCGTCCTGTCTGGAGCAGAAGCCGCGCCGTTGTCCGCTTCGCCGTGGTGTTCATGGGGTCTCGCTGACGCGCCCGCTCGGCGTAGATCAGCGCTTCCTGGTGCCTGCCCACGCCGTGCATCAGGTCGCGAAGAGCCACGAGAAGGATGAAAGCGTCCTGGCTCTTGTCCAGCGCATCGCGAAGCAGGACCTCGATCTCCCGCAACGCACGCCCGTCCGCATAGCCCAGAAGCGCCTCGGCCTGGACGCCGTATGGCTCACCGGGATCGATCTTGTTTGCGCGGACCCATGCCTGCCGGGACTCGTCGATCCTCGCAGCCCTTTCGGCAAGCGGAACCTGCGGCAGCAGCGCAAGCTGGAAGCCGGCGAATTGCGCGCCGACGTAAGCAGAGCGCGGAGCCGCCCGCGAAAGCTCACGCAGCGCGCGGATAAGCTCGGGGTTCCGTTCGGGATTGGCACAAACGCGGCGAAGCAGGGTCAGGATCTGTTCGGTCTCGGGCTCGGGCTCCAGCTTTTGCCGGTAGCCGACAAAGCACTGCGCCGCCCGCGTCGCCTCGGCCGCCGCCTGTGTGGTCAGGGAGAGCTGCTGCGCCGCCGTTCCGGCCGGCATGGTTTTCTGCCACAGCGCTTCGCCAAGTGAGGCGTCGTCCAGCTGGACCGAGATGGCATAGGTCTGGCCCTGCTTGCGCACCGCGCCGCCGAGGGCGTAGCGCGCGCCAAGCGACTTGGCCTGCTCCAGCTGCGTGTTCGGCGGCGCGCTCTCTGCGGCGCCCCGCGCGACCGTTTGCAATTGCATGACGTCAAGCGTCGCAAAGGTCTCGTCGGTCGCTGTCCTCGCCATTTCGCTGGCGACCGGGTCGTCGCCCTCGGCAGTGAACCCGAAGAAGGCGATACGCTGGGCTGCGGACGAAGCCGCCGCCGAACTCGCCTGCGGGCGCATCGCGAACATGGCCACGGCGGCGACCACTGCGAGCGCGGCGACGGCGAGCCCGCCGCGAACCAGCGGTCGTTTCAGCAGCGATGTGGCCGCCTGTTCGATCTTCGGCGCCGGCTGCGGCGCGCCCAGGCTGAAGGCCGCTACATCAGCCGCAGGCCCGCCCTTGACCATGGCCGCCAGCTTGTCGGCCAGCACCTCGAACCGCGCCTCGGTGTCCTCGAACGCGTCGAACCAGTTGCGGCTGGCCAGCTCGTAGAGGAATTCCCCGCTCGGCTTGATGTCCTCGATCCGCACCGGGATCACCAGCTTCTTCGAGAACGTCGCCGCCGCCAGCTCCTTGCCGATATCGTCCGACTCGGAAGCGTTCTTCGAGAACAGCAGCACGAAGATCGGCGCGGCATCCAGCGCCTTCGCTGTGGCCCTGCGCCAGTCCTCGCCCGCCCCGACATGCGCGTCGTACCACGCATCCACGCCGCGCTGCTTCAGCAGGGCGTGCAGCAGTCGCGCCTTCGCCTGATCGGAACGCCGATAGCTGATGAAGATTTCGCCCGCCATGGCGGTTGCGCCTGCCCCCGGAGACGTTCAGCCCCTCCCGGCAGTTCTGCCTGCTTATCGCCGGGTGAGCAACTCGCGAGGCGCGGCCCCAACGGCGCGAATTCGTGTCCTCGTCATGCTCTTCCGACCTTGGCCCCGCCATGCCAGAAAGCCGCGCATGGATCAGGCGAAGCTCGAAACCGTTCTGCGCGCGCGCCTGCCGGGCTTCGAGAAGCTTGCCGCCTGCGAGCGGCTGTCAGCCGGAGCCAGCCGGGAGACCTACAAGCTGTCCGTCCGCCGCAACGGCCGCGACGAACTGATGGCGTTGCGCCGCTCGCCCACCGGCGATGATTCCGCCATGCGGCAGGGGCCGGGCCTCACTGCCGAAGCCAGCCTGTTCGAAGCCGCCCGCGCCGCCGGCGTGCCGGGTCCGGAGATCTTCCTCGTTCTCGAACCGGGCGATGATCTCGGCTCGGGCTTCGTCATGGAGTGGATCCCAGGCGAGACGCTCGGCGCCCGCATCGCCCGCTCGCCCGACTTCAACGACATCCGCCCGAAGCTCGCCCGCCAGTGCGGCGAAGTGCTGGCGCGCCTGCACCAAGTCGATCCCGCCTCCGCCGGCCTCACCGACACACTCGACCGCATGACTCCGGCGGACTGCATCCGCGTCAACCACGAGCGCTATCTGCAGCTCGGCGTCGCCCAGCCGATGATCGACTTCACCGCGAAGTGGCTGATGGCCAATCTGCCTGCCTCCCATGCGATGACGCTCGTCCATTCCGACTTCCGCAATGGCAACCTGATCGTCGACAAGGAGAAGGGTGTCGTGGCGGTGCTCGACTGGGAGCTCGCCCACATCGGCGATCCGATGCGCGATCTCGGCTGGATCGTCACCCGCTCCTGGCGCTTCGGCGTCCCCGGCAAACCCGTCGGCGGCTTCGGCGAGACCGACGACCTGATCGCCGGCTACGAGTCCATCTCGGGCAGGAAGGTCGACCGCGCCGCCATCCGCTTCTGGGAAGTGTTCGGATCTTTCTGGTGGGCGGTCGGCACCCTATCTATGGCGCACTCCTACCGGACGGGCATGGAGACCTCAGTCGAGCGCCCGGCCATCGGGCGCCGCACCTCCGAGTGCCAGATCGACTGCGTGAATCTCCTCATCCCCGGCAGGGTGATGAACGACTACCAGATCAACACCACGCCAACACCAGCCAGCGATCATCTTCCTACCATTTCCGAACTCGTCATCAGCGTGCGGGATTTCCTGCGCGCCGAAGCCGCCCAATCCCTCGCAAAATCGGGGGACAGCCGCGGTTCTTTCCTCGCCAAAGTCGCCGCCAATTCGCTCGACACCGTCTCCCGCGAACTCCGCCTTGGCCCCGCCGCGGACGCCGCCGCCAATGTCGCCCTGAGCGAACTGCTTGGCGTCAAAGGCGAAACCGCTGAGCTGCGCGGCGAACTCTGCAAGGCGATCCGCACTGGTTCGATCGGGCTTGAATCCCCCGAACTTCAAGCCTTTCTGCGCCAGGATGTCCTCGCCCAGGCCCTGATCGACATGCCCGATTACGCCGGGACAATCGAAGCTTTGGGCCGAACCTGAGCCAGCCCCTCGACGGCTTGTTCCCCCAGTTCTAAACCGTCTTTCCCCCTACCAAGAGTTCATCATGACGCGTCCCGTTATCTCGGCCACCGGCCTCTACACCCCGCCGCATTCGATCTCGAACGCTGAACTGGTGGCGAGCTTCAACCAGTGGGTCGACAACTGGAACCACGCCCACCGCCACGACATCGAGGCCGGCAAGCTCGAGGCGAAGCAGCACTCATCCGTCGAATTCATCGAGAAGGCCTCCGGCATCAAATCCCGCTTTGTGGTGGACAAGGCCGGCGTCCTCGACCCCGCCAGCATGGCCCCCCGCCTCCGCGAACGCCCCAATGACGAAGTCTCTATCCTCGCAGAAATCGCTGTCGAATCAGCGAAGCAGGCGCTCGAACGCGCCGGCCGCGAAGCCAAGGATGTCGGCGCCGTACTCTGCGCCTGCTCCAACCTCCAGCGCGCCTACCCCGCCATCGCCGTCGAAATCCAGGACGCGCTCGGCGCACAAGGCTTCGCGTTCGACATGAACGTCGCGTGTTCCTCGGCTACGTTCGGCATCCAGACCGGCGCGGACTTCGTCAGAGCAGGGCATGCGAAGTCTGTTCTGATGGTGAACCCGGAGATCTGCTCCGGCCACCTCAACTTCACTGACCGCGACAGTCACTTCATCTTCGGCGATGTCTCCACTGCTGTACTCATCGAAGCGGAAGACATCGCGCCGAAGCAGAACTGGTCGATCCTCGGCACGCACCTCAAGACGCAGTTCTCCAACAACATCCGCAACAATTTCGGCTTCCTCAACCGCACGGCGCCCGAAGGCGTCGGCAAGTCGGACAAGCTGTTCGTCCAGGAAGGCCGCAAGGTGTTCAAGGAAGTCGTGCCGCTGGTCTCCAACATGATCCTGGGCGAGATGGACCGTCTCAACATCAGGGCGACCGACCTGCGCCGCCTCTGGCTGCACCAGGCCAACGCCGGCATGAACCGCCTGATCGCCGAACGCGTGCTGGGCCACGAGGCCAGCGAGGACGAAAGCCCCACGGTGCTCGACACATATGCGAACACGTCTTCCGCCGGCTCGATCATCGCTTTCCACAAGCACTCGGCGGATTTCCGGCCCGGCGAGAAAGGCCTGATCTGCTCGTTCGGAGCGGGATATTCGGCCGGCACGGTGTTCGTCGAAAAAGCCGCGTAACGTCTCAATTTCCCGTTGGGTTGTTTGAGACCGGGCGGTAGCGGCGCTAAGCTCAGCGCGACAAGAAACGTCAAGGGAGGATGGCCATGGCGGCCGATACCGCAACGCGCGCGGACGTTAGCCCTCCGTCGTTCAAGCAGCTGCCCTTCAAGGCGCCCGACATCGAGGTCCGGCGCGGCAAGAATGGCGTCGTCTATCTCTCTTCGCGCACGCCCCTGCCGACGCCTCCTCGTTCCATCCCGCACCTGCTGGACCAGAAGGCCGCAGAGCATCCCGACCGGCCGTGGCTGAAGCAGCGCGAGCCCAACCACGGGCCTTGGCGCACGGTCACCTATGGCGAGGGCGCGAAGATTACCCGCTCGTTGGCGCAGGCGCTGATCGACCGCGGCCTCGGACCCAGCGCGCCTCTGCTGATCCTCTCCGGCAACTCGATCGAGCACGCGCTGATGAGCGTCGCCGCCCAGCGCATCGGCGCGCCGGCGACGCCGATCTCGATGGCGTACTCCACCATGTCGACCGACTTCGCCAAGCTGAAGCACTGCTTCGAGGCGGTGAAGCCGAAAGCGATCTTCGTTCAAGCGATGGAGCCGTTCAGGAAGGCGTTGGCGGCGCTGCCGCTCGACGGCGTCACTGTGATTTCGGCTGACGGCAGCCCCGATGCGACGTCCTTCAACGTGCTGTCGAAGATGCAGCCCACGCGGGCGGTCGACGACGCCATGTACTGGCTCGGCCGCGACTCGGTCGCGAAATACCTCTTCACTTCTGGTTCGACCGGCATGCCCAAGCCGACGCCGCAGACACAGGGCCAGATGACCTCGCAGATCGCCGCGCGCGAGGCGATCCACAAGGACTTACCCGGGAACGATCCTAACGACATCCTGCAGAACCTCGACTGGATGCCGTGGAGCCACATCTCTGGCGGCAACGTCAATTTCAACGGCTGCATGTCGCTCGGCGGCGCCTACCACATCGACGAGGGCCGTCCTGCGCCCGGCCTGTTCCAGACCACGATGAAGAACGCCGCCGAAGTGCGCCCGCAGTATTTCGGCTCCGCCCCCATCGCCTACGCCATGCTGGCCGAAGCGATGGAGCAGGACCCCGCCTTCCGCGACGCGTTCTTCTCGCGCATGCAGTACATGGTCTATGGCGGCGCCACGCTGTCGGACGATCTCTACGACCGCATCCAGGCGCTCGCGATTGCGTCCACTGGCATGCGCATCCCGCTGACCACCATGTACGGCGCTACGGAGACGCAGGGCGTCACCATGGTGCACTGGCAGCTCGAGCGCGTCGGCATGATCGGCGTGCCGCTGCCGGGGCAGACCCTGAAGCTCGTTCCCGTCGGCTCCAAGATGGAAGTGCGGGTCAAGGGCCCGATGGTGATGTCGGGCTACCTGAACCTGCCGGACAAGAACAAGCAGGCGTTTGACGAGGAAGGCTTTTACTGCCTCGGCGACGCCGCGCGCTTCTACAATCCGGATCGGCCGGAAGAGGGGTTGGTGTTCGACGGCCGCGTCACCGAAGACTTCAAGCTCAACTCCGGCACCTGGGTTAGCGTCGGCACGCTGCGGCCGGAGGTGATCGCCGCAGTCGCGCCGCTGGCCGCTGACGCCGTCATCTGCGGACAGGACAAACCGCATGTCGGCGCGTTGATCTGGCCGTCGCCTGCCGCAATGAAGGCGGCGACCGAAGCTGCTGGCGGTGATGTCGCCGCGGCGTTCAAGTCGCTCACGGGGCAGATCGCAGAGAAGCTGAAGGCCTACAACGCCACGCAGACCGGTTCCTCCCGCCGCATCGCGCGCTTCATCGTGCTTACCACGCCGCCGTCGCTCGACGCCGGCGAGATCACCGACAAGGGTTACGTCAACCAGCGCGTCGCGCAAGACAACCGCGCGGCGGACGTTGCCGCGTTGTTCGACGGCTCGGACAGGGCGATCGCGGTCTAACAGTATCGGCTAGGCTAGATCGGCAGCGTGAACGGCACGCCGCACATCGTGGTCTCCAGCGCCGGTCGCGACGGCCAGCGCGGATCCTGCAGATCCTTCGCCCAAGAATCGAATGCGGCGTTGAGCTCCTTCAGCTTGTCCGGGCGGCTGGCTGCGAGATTTTTCGTTTCGTTGGGGTCGTCTTTCAGATTGAACAGCAGGTCGAACTTCTGTTCGCCGGTGCTGCGCCACAGCTTCCAGTCGCCCTTGCGGATCGACGCCATCGGCGTGCGCCGCCACGCCAGCATCTCGTGCGGTTCGCTCTTGTTCTTGCCTGAAATGTACGGCCCGAGGTCGACGCCGTCATAGACGCGGTCCGTCGGCTTCGCGACGCCGGCCGCGGCCAGCGTCGTCGGGAACACGTCCATGGTCGACACCATCTTCGAATAGACCGAACCCTTCTGCACCTTCGCCGGCCAGCGCATCATGAAGGGCACGCGCACGCCGCCCTCATAGTGCGACAGCTTGCCCCCGCGCAGCGGTTCGCACGCGCACAGCCCCTGGAAGTAGGCCGCGCAGCCATTGTCGGAGGCGAAATAGATGATCGTATCGCGGCCTTCACCCGACGCATCCACCGCATCGATCACCCGCCCGATATTGTCGTCCAGCGCCGAGATCATCGCCGCATAGATGCGCGCGTGCTCGTTCCTTATCTGCGGAAAGCGCTGGTAGTACTTGTCCGTCACCACGAACGGATCGTGCGGCGCGTTGAACGCGAGATAGAGAAAGTAGGGCGAATCCGCCGCCGCATTGCGCTTAACGTAGTCGACGGCGCGGTCGCCGAAATAGTCGGTCAGGTACTGGTCCTCATTGCGGATCACTTTCCGATCCGAGCCCTCGATGATCTGGCCGTTGGGCCCGCGCGGCCGCAGAGGGTCGGCCTCCGCGCCGTCGGGCCGCACATAGTGGATGCCTTGCGCCGTCGGAGAGATGTAGGCCGTGGCGCCCGGCAGGAAGCCGACGAATTCGTCATAGCCGCGATCGGTCGGATAAAAGCCGGCGTTGGCACCGAGGTGCCATTTGCCGATGATGCCGGTGTGATAGCCGCCGCCTTTCAGCGCCGAAGCCAGCGTCAGCTCGCCCTTGTCCAGCCCGAGATTCTGCTCGATGTCGCGCGCCGCTGGGCCGTTGTTGTACTCGAAGCCATACCGCGTCGGTGCACGGCCGGTCTGCAATCCCGCACGCGAGGGCGAGCATACCGGTGCGGCCGAGTAAGCCGTCGCGAACTTCATCCCGTCATTGCCGATGCGGTCGATGTTCGGCGTCTCAATGCGATGGATGCCGTAGGACGAGATGTCGGCGAAGCCAAGATCGTCGGCGAGGATGACGATGACGTTGGGCTTCTTGGCAGCCTGCGTTGCATCTTCCTGCGGCGCGGCGCAGGTCGCGAGCGCCAAAGCCCCGATCACCACCGCGATTGCACGAAGCCCCATCGGATGCCTCCCAAGCCTGACCGCGGGCCAAAGCTACCGGAGGGTATCAACAACAGGCAAGGCGGAACTGGGCCTGCTATTTCACGGTGCAGAGAAACACGCCCACCAGGATCAGTCCCGCGCCGATGACATACTTCAGCGACAGCGCTTCCTTGAAGAACAGGAAGGCCAGGATCGGCACCAGGGCCGAGCCGGCCAGCTGGAATACGAACGCCTTGGACAGCTCGGTCGACTTCAGGATGTAGACCCACAGGATGGCCAGCGCCGTGTACCACGCCCCTGCCGTCAGGAACCACGGATGCAGCAGGTTTCCGATGGACACCCCGGCCGTGGGCGTCTTCGCCCAGGCGTCGGCGGCCAGCTTGAAGAAGATCTGCCCCACGGCGAGCGCGATCCCGAAGATCGAGCAGATGGTTATCTGGGCCAAGGTCATGGGGCATCCTCCGGGCCGGCCTACGCTGGGGCGAAATCGTCGAGGATAGGTGAACGGCGCAACCCGTTTGACGCCTGCAAACTCCCCCCGTATCGATGATTTCGCGGCGGGAAGACCGTGCCAAAAGTATCGTGATAGGGGCGGGAATGCTGGAGCTGGAGGAGGCGACCCGGCGCGTCGGCGGGGAGACGCATGTCGCGTCGGCCACGCTGCGGCTGGAGCGCGGCTCGCTCAACATCCTGCTCGGCCCGACGCTTTCCGGTAAGACCAGCCTGATGCGCCTGATGGCGGGGCTGGACCGGCCCAGCAGCGGCGCGATCCGCTTCGACGGCAAGGACGTGACCGGCGTTCCGGTGCGCAAGCGCAACGTCGCCATGGTCTACCAGCAATTCATCAACTATCCCGAACTCAGCGTGCGCGAGAACATCGCTTCGCCCCTGCGCGCCCATCGCGCCAAGCGCGACACGATCGAGCGCGATGTGGCCCGCGCGGCTGAACTGCTGCGGCTGACGCCCCTCCTCGACCGCAAGCCCGGCCAGTTGTCAGGCGGCCAGCAGCAGCGCGTGGCGCTCGCCCGCGCCATCGTGCGCAAGGCCGACCTCGTGCTGCTCGACGAGCCGCTGGCCAACCTCGACTACAAGCTGCGCGAGGAACTCCGCGCTGAGCTGCCGAGGCTGTTCGCCGGCACGAACTCCGTCGTCGTCTACGCAACGACCGATCCCACTGAAGCGCTCCTTCTCGGCGGCCGCACCGCTGCGCTGCACGAAGGCCGCATCACCCAGTTCGGTCCCACCGCCGCCGTCTACCGCAAGCCGCGCGATCTCATCACCGCGCGCGTCTTCTCCGATCCGCCGCTGAACGTCGTCCCCATCGCCCACGCCGTCGCGCCGGAACGCCATCCCGGCGCCAGCACGCTGGCCTTCCGGCCGCACCACCTCAAGACCACCCGCAAGTCCGGACAGGAACACGCCTACCGCGTCACCGTGCAGTCGACCGAGATCACCGGCTCGGAAAGCTATGTCCATGTGCGTTTCGGCGATCATCGCTGGGTGATGCTGACACACGGTGTGCACATCTATCCCATCGGTTCGGACATCAACGTCTTCGTCGATCCTGCTTCCGTGATGGCATTCGATTCCGCCGGCGGGGCACTCGGGCAGGGGGCGGTCTGATGGCGCGTATCGAGCTTTCCCAGATCCGCCACGCCTACGGCTCCCACCCGAAATCGGCGGCGGACTACGCGCTGAAGCATGTCGACCAGACATTTGCGGATGGCGGCGCCTATGCGCTGCTCGGCCCTTCCGGTTGCGGCAAGACCTCGCTGCTCAACATCATCTCGGGATTGGTCCGGCCGAGCGAAGGCCGGGTGAAGTTCGATGCGGACGACGTCACCGATCTCTCGACCGAGAAACGCAACATCGCGCAGGTGTTCCAGTTCCCGGTGATCTACGACACCATGACGGTGCGCGAGAACCTGGCTTTCCCGCTGCGCAACCGTGGCGTGAAGCGCGTGGAGACGCGCGAGCGGGTCGACGAATTGCTGCGGGTGATGGGGCTCGGCCAGAAGGCCGACCGCCGTGCGCGCGGCCTCACCGCGGATGAGAAGCAGAAGATCTCGCTCGGCCGCGGCCTTGTGCGCAACGACGTCGCCGCCATCCTGTTCGATGAGCCGCTGACGGTCATCGACCCCGCGATGAAGTGGGAGCTGCGCGCCCAGCTCAAGGACCTGCACAAGCGGTTCGGCTACACCATGGTCTACGTCACACACGACCAGACCGAGGCGCTCACCTTCGCCGACCAGGTCGCGGTGATGCACGAGGGTGAGATCGTCCAGGTCGGCACGCCCGCTGATCTTTTCGAGCGGCCGAAGCACACCTTCGTCGGCTACTTCATCGGTTCACCGGGCATGAACGTGCTGCCGGTCGAAGTTTCCGGCGCCAGCGCGCGCCTCGGTTCGCAGGCAATTCAGCTTCCCTCCGCGCCGCAGATCGGCGGCGCCACGAAGACCGAACTCGGTGTCCGGCCTGAATATGTCCGCATCGGCGCCGAAGGCATGGCCGCCACCATCACCCGCGTCGAGGATGCCGGCCGGCTGAAGATCGTGCGTGCGAAACTGGAGGGCAGGGACCTCTCCATCGTCCTTCCCGAAGGCGCAGAAGTTCCTGTGGACGCGCGCATCTCGTTCGACCCGAAGGGTGTCCACCTCTACGCCGATAGCTGGCGCGTGGAGTTCTCCTCATGAAGACCGTCAACCAGAAGGCGTGGTTCCTCGTTCTTCCTGTGCTGCTGCTGGTGGCGTTCTCGGCGCTGATCCCGCTGATGACGGTGGTCAACTATTCGGTGCAGGACACCTTCGGGAACAACAAGTTCTTCTGGGCCGGCACGCTCTGGTACGAGCAGGTGCTGCACTCCCAGCGTTTCTGGAACGCCCTGCAGCGCAACTTCATCTTCTCCTCCATCATCCTGCTGATCGAGATCCCGCTCGGCGTCCTCGTTGCGCTCAACATGCCGCGCAAGGGCTGGGGCGTGCCGGTCTGCCTTGTGCTGATGGCCTTGCCGTTGCTGATCCCATGGAACGTCGTCGGCACGATCTGGCAGGTGTTCGGCCGCGTCGACATCGGGCTGCTTGGCCGCGCGCTCGCGGGTATGGGCGTCGACTACAACTACGTGCAGGACCCGATCGACGCCTGGACGACGCTGATCGTCATGGATGTCTGGCACTGGACCAGCCTCGTCGCGCTGCTCGCCTATGCCGGCCTCGTCTCGATCCCCGAGGCCTACTATCAGGCCGCCCGGATCGATGGCGCATCGGGCTGGGCCGTTTTCCGCCACATCCAGCTGCCCAAGATGGGGCGTGTACTCACCATCGCCGTGCTGCTGCGCTTCATGGACAGTTTCACGATCTACACCGAACCCTTCGTCGTCACCGGCGGCGGCCCCGGCAACTCCACCACCTTCGTCTCTATCGACCTAGTGCAGATGGCCATCGGGCAGTTCGACCTCGGCCCGGCTGCGGCGATGTCGCTGATCTACTTCCTGATCATCCTCGCCTTCTCGTGGGTGTTCTACGCGGTAATGACGCGTGAGGACGCCGACGTGACAAAGCCGGAAGCCAAGGCCGCGGAGGCCGCGCCATGAAACGGCTCTCCTGGCTCGTGCCGGCGATCTACATCGTGTTCCTTATGCTGCCGATCTACTGGCTCATCAACATGAGCTTCAAGACCAACACCGAGATCACCTCGGTGTTCTCGCTCTGGCCGCGCCAGCCGACGCTGCGCAACTACACGGTGATCTTCACCGACCCGAGCTGGTACAATGGCTACATCAACTCGATCATCTATGTCGGCCTCAACACGCTGATCTCCGTGGCCGCGGCGCTGCCGGCTGCCTACGCCTTCTCGCGCTACAAGTTCTTTGGCGACAAGCACCTGTTCTTCTGGCTGCTCACCAACCGCATGGCGCCGGCCGCTGTGTTCGCGCTGCCCTTCTTCCAGCTCTATTCCGCCTTCGGCCTGATCGACACGCACATCGCCGTCGCGCTGGCGCACTGCCTGTTTAACGTGCCGTTGGCGGTCTGGATTCTCGAGGGCTTCATGTCCGGGGTGCCGCGCGAGATCGATGAGATGGCTTACATCGACGGCTGGTCCTTCCCGTCCTTCTTCGTGCGCATCTTCATGCCGCTGATCGCCTCGGGTGTCGGCGTCGCGGCGTTCTTCTGCTTCATGTTCTCCTGGGTCGAGCTCCTGATCGCCCGCACCCTCACCACCACCGCCGCCAAGCCGATTTCCGCGATAATGACCCGGACAGTCTCGGCTTCCGGTATGGATTGGGGGGTGCTGGCGGCCGCGGGGGTCTTGACGATCATCCCCGGAGCGATCGTGATATGGTTCGTCCGGAACTACATAGCCAAAGGCTTCGCTCTCGGACGGGTCTGACACGAAAAAACGCAACAAAGGCTAGGAGATAACAATGGCCAGCCTCTACACGCCCCCAGAAGGCATTGCCGCCCGTGACCGCGCCAACGGGCAGAAGCTCACACTCGCAGGCGCAGTGCTCGTGATCGCCGGCGCCGTCGGCCTGCTGCTCAGTGCCGTCCTGAAAGTGGTGTGGCTCGGCATCCTCGGCGGGCCGATCGGTTTCCTGTCCGGTATGGCGGTCGTGATCGGGGTCGTCGCCTTCATCGTCGGCTTCAACATGATCAAGAACGCCCACCGGAGCTCCATGTGAGCCCAGCCGACGCCAGCTCCAGCGCGCCCGAGCGCAAGCCACGCGCGCTGGTCTGGATCGGCCTCGGCCTGCTCGTCATCGCTGCCGGTTTCTCGGGCCTGATCGGCCCGATGTTCCTCGACGCGGGAAACACCACCGTTTTCATGATCTGCGTCATCACCGGGCTGGCGTGCTTTGTCGTCGGAATGGTGCTGATGGGGATCGCGCTGCTCGCCAACATACGGCGGCGCGCATGAACTTCTCCTGGATGGCCTGGACGCTGCCGACCGCCCTGTTCTTCGGAACCATCGTCCTGCTGCTGCTCGCCCTGGGCCTCTGGCAGCGCGCCGATCCACGCAACGAGCCGCGCGTCGGGATCATCGGCATCGCCACCCAGCGCGGCGACCGGTTGTTCCTAACCCTGCTTGGCGCGGCCTTTATCCACCTCGCCTGGATTGGGCTTGCCCCCAAGGAATTGCCCCTTTGGGGGGCTACCGTTGCATCGCTGGTTTACGGCGCCCTCGTTTTCCGGTTTGCTTGATCAAACGGATTCTCGGGGCGGCCAAAGCAGCCGGCTCTCAAGGGAGGAATTCATGCGTTTCTCGTCGCGCGCCCGCGCAGCCCTGCTGGCATTGGCCTCCGTGCTGGCGCTGGGGACCGCCGCCTGCAACCAGAAGCAGGAAACCGCCAGCGGCGTCGATCCCAACCGCGCCCCCAATCCCAACGCCGCCGCCGAGATCAAGAAGTTCCTCGACACTGAGATCAATGGCCTCTCCGTGCTCGACCGGCCTGGGCAGGAGGCGGAGCTCAACTGGTTCGTGAAGGCCGCGGCGCCCTACCAGGGCATGGAGATCAAGGTCGTCTCCGAAACCATTGCCACGCACGAATACGAATCGAAAGTGCTGGCGCCGGCCTTCACCGCCATCACGGGCATCAAGGTCACGCATGACCTGATCGGCGAGGGCGACGTTGTCGAGAAGCTCTACACGCAGATGCTGACCGGCGAGAACATCTACGACGCCTATGTCAACGACTCGGACCTGATCGGCACGCACTGGCGCTACCAGAAGGCGCGCAACCTCACGGACTGGATGGCGAGCGAAGGCAAGGATGTGACCTCGCCCACGCTGGACCTGCCCGACTTCATAGGCGCGAGCTTCACCACCGGGCCGGACAAGAAGCTCTACCAGCTTCCCGACCAGCAGTTCGCAAACCTCTACTGGTTCCGCTACGACTGGTTCACCGACGCCAAGAACAAGGCCGACTTCAAGGCCAAGTACGGCTACGACCTCGGCGTTCCCGTGAACTGGTCGGCCTACGAGGACATCGCGGAGTTCTTCACCGGCCGCGACGTCGGCGGCAAGAAAGTCTTCGGCCACATGGACTACGGCAAGAAGGACGCATCCCTCGGCTGGCGCTTCACCGACGCGTGGCTCTCGATGGCCGGCAATGGCGACAAGGGCGAGCCCAACGGCCTGCCGGTCGACGAGTGGGGCATCCGGGTCAACGAGAAATCCCAGCCCGTCGGCTCCTGCGTCGCCCGCGGCGGCGACACCAACGGGCCGGCGGCTGTCTACTCCGTCGCGAAATACGTCGAATGGCTCAAGAAGTACGCGCCCCCGTCAGCGCAAGGCATGACGTTCTCCGAGTCCGGCCCGGTCCCTGCCCAGGGCGAGATCGCCCAGCAGATGTTCTGGTACACTACCTTCACCGCCGACATGGTGAAGGTCGGGCTCCCCGTTGTGAACGACGACGGCACGCCGAAATGGCGCATCGCTCCCTCGCCGCACGGCGCCTACTGGGAAGAGGGCCAGAAGCTCGGCTACCAGGACGCCGGCTCGTGGACGCTGATGAAGTCGACGCCTGTCGACCGCGCCAAGGCGGCTTGGCTCTACGCCCAGTTCGTCACGTCGAAGACGGTGGATCTCAAGAAGTCGCACACCGGCCTGACGTTCATCCGGGAAAGCACCATCCAGCACCAGAGCTTCACCGACCGCGCGCCCAAGCTCGGCGGCCTGGTCGAGTTCTACCGCTCGCCCGCGCGCGTGCGCTGGTCGCCCACGGGCACCAACGTGCCGGACTACAACCGCCTGGCCCAGCTGTGGTGGCAGAACATCGGCGACGCCTCCTCCGGCGCAAAGACGCCGCAGCAGGCGATGGATGCTCTCTGTGAGGCTCAGGAAGCGGTGCTCGAGCGCCTCGAACGCTCCGGCGAGCAGGGCGAACTCGGGCCGAAGCTCAACGCGCCGGAAGACCCCAAGGTCTGGTTCGATCGCCCCGGCGCGCCCAAGCCGAAGCTCGCCAACGAGGACCCGAAACCGGAAACCATCGACTACGACACGCTGGTCCGGAGCTGGAACAACTAGGCGCGTCGGACTAGGCGCCGAACACTTCAAGGTGCACCTGCTCGCTTTTTGATGGCGCAGCGAGCAGGGGATCGGGCTGTCCAAGCAGGGTCTGGCGGAAGAAGGCCAGCGTGTAGGTTCGCATGAGAACGACGACACGGCTGCCCCTGCCGCCGAGCGCCAGCGAGCCGCCGTCGCTGAAGTCGCCATGCTGCGCCCCCGGCGTCGTCACCAGATAGGCAGGAGAGGACCCGCTCTGGAGCAAGGCGGTCGCCGCCGGGCCGAGACGCTCCTCCTTGGTGACGAACATGAAGGGCTGGGCCGGCCGCGCGTCGGCAGGCTCGACCGCGAAAGGTCCACCGCGCTGGAGGCCATCGACATTGAGGCAGGCGCGGATCACCGGGCTCGCATAGGCGGCCTGCACCGCGGTGATGCCGCCGAGCGAATGCCCCATGGCGCCGACGCGCTGAAGGTCGAGTTGGTCTTTCAGCAGGGGGTCGCTGCGATTGGCCTCGCCCAGCCTCGCGAGCACCGCCAGCATGTCGGCCGTCCGGATGCGGACGCGTTGGGCGACCCATTGCGGCCGTGCTCGATCGACCGGCCCTTCAACAAACTGCGCGACCGATCCGTTCTGCAGCATCACGGCGGCGACATCATAGGGATGGTTGATGCCAACGACGACAAAGCCCTGGCTCGCCAGTTCGCCGGCGATGCCGTCGTAGAACTCGACGTTCGTTCCATTTCCGGGCGACAGCAGGATCACCGGCCGCGGCGGGCCGTCCATCGGTATCGCGTCGAGTCGTTCTCGCGATCCAACGAAGCCAAGGCCGAAAGCTTCGATCGAGCCCACCTCACCGCTGGCCGTCAGCCCCTTCGACACTTTCCTGAGATCGGGAAAATAGCCCGTGGCGCGTCCCGTCCCGGCCTTGGCCGGATACCAGATCTGGACTGGCAGTTCGCGGACATCATCCGCAGCGCTCGTCTGTTCCTCGCCGCGCGTATTGTCCGCCCACAGGCGGCTCGTGCGTCCGACAACATGCTGTCCCGTCGTGCGAGGCAGCGACCCGCATCCGGCGGCTACAGCCGCGCCGGCACAAAGCAGAAAGGTGCGTCGTCGCATCCAGATCTCCGTCCCTGAACACGTTAGCTGAATACACAGGGAACGGCTTGGACGCTCTTAACCCGCCATCGCGAGGATGCGATCGACCAACTGGCGGTGCCTTCCGGGGCTTGCTCCGGCCATGCGTTTGAAAACCCGGTTCATGTGGCTCTGGTCGTAGAAGCCAGCGCCAGCGGCGGCTTCGCTGAGCGTCATTTGCGGCCGCGCCATGAGCGCCAGGGCGCGTCGCACGCTATGCGCCTGTGCGTGCTCCGTGATGCTGACCCCGAAGCAGCGACGAAACGCGCGCGATGCATGCGCCGGGTGCACGCCGGCTTCGCGGGCCCGCGCGCCGACATTTATGGCGGCCAGATTTGTCTCCGCCAGCTGCTGCCTGAGCCGCAGCAGCCAGGCTGGCGCTGACGCAGCGCGATCACCATCATCACCCGCAATCAGGTCAGCCGCCGCCGCGTCGATCGCCGTCGCATCGCGTCTTGCCGCTGCCTCAATAAGCGCTGTCGACAGCCTCAGCGCGGCTGAGTCGGTTCGCCGCCGCCAGCACATCGAACCAATGCGGGACAGCAACTGGTCGTTCGGCTCCAGCTCCACCGCCAGCAGCGCCGCGCCGTGCTCTCCGAATGCATCCTCGTGCAGGACATCCGACGACTTGAACAGCACGTCGCCGGCTACCATTCGCATCTGCCCGGAAGGACCGTCCTCGCGGCAGGATCCTCGCAGCATGATGCTGATCCTGGAACGCGGATCGCGGTGCGGGGCGTCCTTCCGGCCTGCTTCGTAGCGGCCGAGACTGACTGTCATTCCGCCTGCGCTCAACAGGATTGATTTCATTTCAGCACCTGTCCGTCCCTTCTCAGTCTGACACGATCAACAGGGTGGGGAAGTCACAACCCTATCGGCGATTGACAGCGCTGCGGCGCCTTTGTCTGTTCATGTACCGGCGAGAGTCCGGACGGGAGGGAGATATGGGCGCTCGCTTTGGACTGCTGGCGGCGGCTTCAGTGCTTGCTGCAGGGTGCTCCACCACGATGGCGGTGACAGGCTCCGCCGGCTCTATCGCCCGGGGTCAGGACTGCCGCTTTGTAACCCAGGCAGAGGCCGACAAGTCAGGCGGCGTTCCCACGGTCAACAGTGACGGCACGCCGCTCGCCAACCCGCCGCCGCCCTCGACCGACCCCAACGACGCCATCGCTGTGCGCGCGAAGATTCCCCGGTCCGCCCAGCCGCAGCTGACCGCCTCGCAGCAGCGCATCCTGATGTGCGAGTACGAAAGCGCCGAGGCGAACCAGAAATTCCCCTATTCGCTGTTCGTCCCCACGACGTATGACCCGGCCAAGCCTTCGCCCCTGATCGTCGACCTGCACGGCTCGGGCGTCACGCCGCTGCAGCAGATGCTGTTCGACGGCACGACTGATCTCGCAGAGCAGTACGGCTACATCGTCGTCACGCCGATGGGCTACAACACCACCGGCTTCTGGGGCGCTCCGCGCGGCGCCGGCACGCCGATCGAGACCGCCGACATCAATCCGAAGACCAGCAAGAAATACCTGCTCAGCGAGCTCGCAGAGATCGACGCCATGGCTGTCGTCGCGAAGATCCGCTCGACCTACACCGTCGATCCCAACCGCATCTACCTGACCGGCCATTCGATGGGCGGGTTCGGCACCTACTACCTCGGCTCGCAGCATCCCGAGATATGGGCTGGCTTGGCGCCCATCGCCGGCGGCGGCCTCAACGACGCCACGGGCGAGAAGCTGAAGAACATCCCGATGCTGGTGATGCAGGGCGCGGATGATCCGGTCGTGCGCCGCGCCGGCTCGCGCAACTCGGTGCTGCGGATGCAGGGCCTCGGCATGCAGCACATCTACCTGGAGTTCCCGGGCAAGGAGCACGAGTTCTGGATCCGGCGGGGCAGGGAGAACCTTGAGAAGGTCTTCATGTTCTTCAACCTGGTGTCGAAGACGACCAACCTCGGACCGATGACCGCGGAACTGGCCGCCCAGCCGTCGGCCAACGTCCCGCCGCCTCAGGCGCCGCCTGCGACCCCGCGCCCGGCCAACTGACGTCCGCGTCAACCCAATGCAGCAGGTCAACTCAGTAGAAACCCGCAGGTTGCCCTAAGGGATATCCCTGCATCATGGGTAAGCCACCTTGGCCTTTGTTCCGGGCTATGCTTGCGTCTCCTCGTGACTTCTTTGGGGGAAGCGCGCGTGCGGCATGCGATCATTCTGGAACCGGATCCCGAGATCCTGGGAATGCTCGATCGCGTGTTCGCTGGCCTTCACTGGTCCAGCATGACCGTCCCCGGTCTCGATGAGGCAGCCGAGAAGATCGCCGGGTCCTGGGCGGCCGTCCTGTCAGTCGAATCCGGCGATCTGCACGCTCTCGACCGCATTCACACACTTCACGCGATTGCTCCCGAAACCGTGATCTGCGTGCTGGTAGACGAGCTCTACCCCGATTTTGACCGCCAGTTGCGAGGGGCAGGGGTCGACGCAATCATCGCAAAGCCTGTAAAAGAGAGAGAAATTGTTGAGGCGTTAGTCTCAGGCTTCACGACGCGGAGGACACTGCGTCGTGGCTAAGGGGCGGCATCAGGACGGAGAGATGGAGCAGAGGCGTCGCCAGGCATCCGCTGTCATGCTCGGCAACAACCTTGTCGCCGACGTCGTCTTCCCGTTTGCCGACCTCGCCCAGAGCGCCGACTCCATCGAGGCGGTCGAAGACGACCTGATCGCCCGGCTCAACCGCTTCAACGTCGACAACTTCATCCTCTGCCAGGCCGTCGACCGTAACCGCAAGCCGACCGCAGCCATCATGTGCGGCCGCTCGCTGCCCGAATGGCGCTCGCACTACATCGAGAGCCGTCTGGGCGAGAAGGACGATCTCCTGCAGGCGGGTCTCAGGTCGCGCGAGCCGATCACCTGGAACGGCTTCCAGACCACGCGCGACGTGTCGCCCGGCATGAAGGACGTGTTCGATGCGGCCACCGATCACAGCCTGAAGGATGGTTTCTACCTGCCGATCCACCAGACGGACGGTTCGATCTTCGCCGTGGCGATGCTCTCGCACGGTGGGATTGACCGCGACGGTAGGGTGAACGCCGCATTGCACATGCTCGGCATCTACTATTCGCTCGCAGTGCAACGCCTCACCAGCTCCGGCCCGAATTTCATGCTTCCCGGTGAACGCAGACCGCAGCTCACGCGCCGCCAGTCGGAGTGCCTGCAGTGGGTCCGCGCCGGCAAGACCGACTGGGAGATCAGCCAGATTCTCGGCATCTCCGAGCACACGGTGATCGAGCACCTCGAAGAGGCGCGCAAACGTCTCAACGTGCGCACGCGCACGCAGGCGGTGATCAACGCCATCCACTTCGGCCTGATCCAGGTCTGAAAGCCGTCCGAAAACCAGCCTAAATTCAGGGCGCTGACCTGATCCCCCCCCGGGCTTGGGGGTGGTCTGGCACGTCTTCTGAAGAGACCTTCCCCGGGAAAGACAGACCGGGAGGTTTCCATGCGGGTCCACATCGTCACAACCGCAAACCGTCACCAGTATCTCGACGAGATCGAAGCGATGCACCGGCTTCGCTATCGGCTGTTCGTCGACCTGATGGGCTGGAAGGCTCTGGAATCGGCCGACCGGCTCGACATTGACGAGTTCGACAACGCCAACGCCACCTACCTCATCCTCATCGATGACGAGGGCGTCGTGCGCGGCTCGGCCCGGTTCACGCCGACCTGGCGGCCGAACATGCTGAAGAACCTCTTCCCCGAATATGTCGACGGCGAACCGCCCGTCGGTCCCGGCATCTGGGAATGGACGCGCCACTGCCCCGGCGACCCGCAATGGTCGAAGGAGCTCAACGTCCAGATCCGTACCATCCTGCACATCGCCGTGCACGAGTTCGCCGCCTCGCGCCTGATCGAGAAATACACCGGCATCGTCGACACGCGCATCGTCTCGCGCATGGTCGACCTTGGCTGGCGCGTCGATCCGATCGGCCTCCCCACCAACTACGGCGAGGGCACCGCGTTCGCCTTCATGGCGCCGGTCTCCGCCGCCAACGCCGAGCAACTGCGCAAGCGCATCGGCCGCATGGACACCATTCTGGTCGAGATGCCGCGTGGCCTCACCGCCGAGTCGCGCAAGACGGTCGAGCTGGCGATGAAGATGCCCAATCATTCGCTGGAGCGCGCCGAGAAAGCCCTGCGCCAGGTCGCGGACAGCGACATCTAGCGAAGTCCTGGACCGGGAGAAGCGTACATGGAAGTCGGGTCGTCGATCGCCGCCCTACGATTTCCCCGATCGGACGGGACGCGAGCAGACGCGGGCGGAGGGGGATAGCTAATGGCGAGGCCTCCCCGTAGCGCGCTGGTGGTCGGCGACCCGACGCTTATGGGCGCCTATGCGGCCGCCATCCTGCGCGCCCTGGGTTTCGTCACGACCGCGGCCGCCACCGGCTACCAGGCCATGGATCGGCTCGCCGAGCGCAGCTTCGACCTCTGCATCGTCGATCTCGACATGCCGCAATCGGACGGAATGACCATCTTCGCGCTGACCCTGCTGGACAAGCGCCGCAGCGGCGGCCCGGTCGTCATCGGCAGCTCGGCCCACCCCGACACGGCCCGGCGCGGCCCGTGGGCCGACGAAGCCGCGCTCGCCGGTTTCCTGCGCAAGCCGTTCCGCCCGGGCGACCTCATCAACCTGGTCGAAACCTCGGTCCTGCGCCGCGCCCGCGGCTAGGCTTTCTCCACCCCATTCACCTCGATGACGGCGTGCACGATGTTCGCCGACCGCGGCAGCCGCGCGCGATAGGCGCTGGCCGCCAGCGGCTTGTTCGCCGCGATCACCATCTCCGCCGCGCGGATGCCCGGCCCGATGCTCCAGAGGTGCAGGTCGGTCACGCGCGCCTCGTCGCTCTCTACCGCCTTGCGCACGTCCTCCAGCAGGGCGGGCGAGGCCTGCCGGTCCAGCAGCACGTTGCCGGATTCCCGCAGCAGCCCCCACGACCAGTGGGTCACCAGCCCGGCCCCGACGATCCCCATCGCCGGATCGAGCCAGTTCCAGCCCGCGAACTTCCCCGCCAGCAGCGCCGCAATCGCCAGCACCGACGTTAGCGCATCTGCCAGCACATGCAGGTAAGCCGCCCGCAGGTTGTGGTCGTGGTGATGATGGTGGTGATCGTCATGATCGTGGTCGTGATGATGGTCATGCTCGTGCTCATGATCATGCGCCTCGTGATGGTGCTCATGGTCACCGTGATCGTCGTCGTGATCATGGTCGTGGTGATGGTCGTGCCCGTGGCCGAGCAACAGCGCGCTGCCGCCGTTCACCACCAGCCCGATCACCGCGACGATCAGCGCCTGGTCGAACTGGATCGCCACCGGCTGCATCAGCCGCTGCACGCTCTCGATCGCCATGATCGCCGCGAAGCCCGCTAGCAGCACCGCCCCCGCGAACCCCGCCAGCGAGTTGACTTTGCCCGTGCCGAAGCTGAACCGCCGGTCCGCCGCATAGCGCCGCGCCAGCAGGTAGGCCGCCAGCGATATGCTCAGCGCCGCCGCGTGGCTCGCCATGTGCAGCCCGTCGGCCAGCAGCGCCATCGAGCCGTAGACGATCCCCGCCGTGATCTCGACCACCATCATGACGGCGGTGACCGTCACGACGATGGCTGTACGCCGTTCGCCGGCGCGCGCCTGATCCTGTCCGAAGACATGATCGTGCGCGTCGGCGGCGGTGTGTTTCTCCATGGACTCCGTCACGACGCCGGGTGCGCCGCGTCCTGTTCCTCGTCCTGTTCCTCGACCGGCGCGCGGTCATAGGCCGAACGCCAGGCCGCCAGCCTAGGATCGTTCTTCGCTGCGCCCAGCCGCCTCAGCGCGATCCGCGCCTGCGTCCGCCCGCGCCGCGTCTCCGGCCAGCGGAACTCCGTTGGCGCCACGCCCTTGGCCACCGCTTTCTCAACGCTACGGCGCACCTCTCGGTCATCCGCCAGCGCGTGGTTGGCCAGCAGCGCTTCGAACGCCGCATCGGCCTTGGCGTTGTACGGCGTGCGCTTGCCCAACCCGTCGCGCCACGGTGAGCGCGGGTGCAGGTTCAGCACCGACTGCAGGCCGTCGGGAATTGGAGTGTTGGCGGAATGCGTCATCTGCTTCGACAGCAGCTTGGGCAGTAGGTGGGTATGCGGTCCCTCCGGTGAATCGCCATCGGGCTGCGGGATATCTTGGTAGACCTCGATCCGCGCCGCAGGCGACAGCATCACGCGATGTGGTTGCGCCCGGAACAGCGCGTGCATGACGTCGCCATTGTCCGGCCCGAACAGCGGCTTGCCGGCGCGCTCATCGAGCGCCGCGATCAGCGCCGCATCCTTCGTCCGCACACACATGCGCACGAGGCCCAGCCCGACGCCGACATCGAACAGCATCGCGTCGCGGTCTTCCTCGCGGATCGCCGCGCTGTCCTTGCCCAGCGGCGTGACCGTCCCCGGCGCCTGCTTCACGAAGGGGGCGCAGAACACCACCGAATGCGACCATGTCTCGCCATCGGAATTGAGATTGTCGAACGCGATCACGTCGAGATCGCCCCTGGCCTCGACCCGGATGGCGCCCTTGTCCGTCACGGCGGCCAGCGAGTCCGCAGCATCGATGATCTGGCATTTCTCTTCCGGCGTGCGGTGAAACTCCGCCGAGGCGCCGAACGTGCCGATGCTCCAGCTATGGCCGGCGTCCTCGATCAGCGGACGCCAGAACGACAACAGTTCCTTCGCTTTCATCGCTTCCTCCATCTACCCTTCTGCCGCTTGCGCGGCGCTATTCCAGATTGTCGACAAGCCCCTTCTGGGCGATCCAGCGGCGGTTGCGGTCCAGCCGCTCTTCGTCCGGAATAATGGGACAGCTGGCGCAGAATTCGCGCCGCGGGCCCTTGAACCACAGGCAGCACAGCCGTCGCATCTGGCAGACGCCACGGCGACCTTCCGACTCGATCATGTAGAGGTCCGGCCGCGCCGCCTCGATCTCCGGATCGATGCGCAGCAATGCATCGGCTTCGGCGAGGCCTTGTTCCGGCTCGCCCAGCTTCTCCGAGATATGGACGAACTGCGCTGCCCACGACGACGTCACCATCGACCACAGCGCCTTGCGCGAGAAACCGGACCAGCGGTGGTGCGCTTCGACGATCGGCGCCGCGCGGCCTGCGAGTTCGCGCACCAGCAGCGCGCGCATGTGTTCGTGCTCACCGGCAGGGAAGACACGCGCGCAATCGGCGATGGCAATCTCGGTCAGCACCGCATTGGAGCTCCAGCGCAGCTTGAGCTGTACGCCAGAGGCGACGCAGCCAGTGGTCAGCCACAGGCCGACATGGAAGCCTGAACTCCAGCCATAGCGCAGCATAACCGAGGCAGAGAGCGCCCGCTTGTTGCCGCCGAAGCCGTCGCGCGAAAGGGCGGCGAACAGGCCGGTGACCGGTGCGCGATCGGGGAAGGCGAGGTCCCATTCGTCGATCCAGCCGGACAGCGGCTGCGGCCGGCCGCCGGTGGGGTCGCCGAACTGGTATTTCAGGTAGGCCCCGAGTGCGTTGAGCCGATCCACCGTCGCCGGGATCAGCGGCGCATCGGGATCGCGCGGGCGCGCAGGCTTGCGAACGGTTGCGCTCATGACGACGGCCCCCGTCGCGGGCCCACATCGGTCTTGCGCGACCAGGGAAGGATGTAGCGCCTGTCGTCCTTCGCTCCGGAGATCGCATCGACCCGATAGACGGCTGCCAGCAGGTCGCTCGACAGCACATCTTCCGGCTTGCCGTCCGCAGCCACCGCGCCCTCATCCAGCAGCACCAGCCGGTCCATGAAACGCATCGCCAGCGACAGGTCGTGGATCACCGCCAGTACGCCGACGCCTGCGCGCGCCCGTTCCTGCAGGATCTCCATCACGTGCAGCTGGTGGTAGGGATCGAGCGCAGAGATCGGCTCGTCCACCAGCAACAGCGGCGCCTCGACCGCCAGCGCCCGCGCCAGCAGCACCCGCGTGCGCTCCCCGCCCGACAGCACCGCCACCGGCCGGTCGGCGACGCCTGCCGCATCGACAGCCTCCAGCGCACGTTGCACCGCTTCCCGGTCCTGGGGCGTCGGTCCGCCGAAGCCGGACTGGTGCGGATAGCGGCCCAGCATCACGATGTCATGCGCCGGTAGCCGCCACTCGACGCGCCGTTCCTGCGGCAGGAAGGCGACTTTCTGCGCGCGCACACGCGAGGGCAGGGCGTCGAAGTCCTCGCCATCCAGCGTCACCGTCCCGGAAGCCCGTGCGCGGATGCCGAGGATGGCCTTCAGCAGCGTCGACTTGCCCGCGCCGTTCGGCCCGATCAGTCCGACCAGCTCGCCCGAGTTCAGCGCCATCGACACGCTGTCAACGATCCGACAGCCCTTGATCGCCACGGTGATATCGCGCGCCTCGAGCTTCATGACTCGAGCTCCGTGCGCGCACGGAAGATCAGCCACAGGAAGAACGGCGCCCCGATCAGCGCCGTCACCACGCCGAGCTTCAGCTCCGGCCCCACCGCGATCAGGCGAACGAGAATATCCGCGGCCACCAGCAGCGCGGCTCCGCCCAGCGCGCTCGCAAGCAGCAGGCGGCTTGGGCTGTGTCCTACCAGCGGTCGCAGCAGATGCGGCACCACCAGCCCCACAAACCCGATCCCGCCGGTCACCGCCGTCCCCGCGCCGACGCTGATCGCTGTGCCGATCACCAGAGTCAGCCGCGTGCGCTTGAGATTGACGCCCAGGCTCGCTGCGGCCTCTTCCCCCAGGCTCAGCGCATCCAGCGCCCGGCCAGACGACAGCAACACCAGCCAACCCACCACCATGAAAGGCGCCACGAGATAGAGGTGGTCGAGGCTGCGGTCGGTCACCGACCCCATCAGCCAGAACATGATCTCCGTCGCCGCGTAGGGGTTCTTCGAGAGGTTCATCACCAGCTGTGACAGCGAACCGGCGAGGTAGGAAACCGCAACGCCCGCCAGCAGCAGCGTCAGCATCCCGCCGCGCCCAGCCAACCCCAGCAACAGGAACACGCACAGCAGCGCGCCAAAGATGGCAAACAGCGGCAAGGCCAGCGGAAACAGCGTCGACAAGCCGGTGTAGAAGGCGATCACCGCGAACAGCGACGCGCCCGCCGACACGCCGACCACACCGGGATCGGCCAGCGGATTGCGCAGCAGCCCCTGCAGCACGGCGCCGGCGAGGCCCAGCGTCATGCCTTCCATCGCCGCCAGCGCCGTGCGCGGCAGGCGCACTTCGCGCATGATCAGCCACGCCGTGTCCGACTGGCCCTTGCGCATCATCGCGATAAGGTCGGTCGTTCCGGTTCCCGCCACGCCGATCAGCATCGAGGCGAACGCCAGCGCCGCCACCAGCGCCAGCAGCGCGAGGAGCAGCACAGCGTAAGGGAGAGGCGGCTTCGTCATTTGGGGAGGATCGCTCCCGGCGAGGGCTTGCTGGCGCGGGCCGCATCGACCTTCTTCCGCGCATCGACCAGTTCGCGGATCATCTTCAGCGTTTCAGGCGTGGGGCAGACCTGATAGCGCGCAGGAATGTCGATGCGCGCGACTGCGCGATCCGCCATCATGCGCAGCAGCGGGTGCTGCAGGCTGGCGCGCGCCAGCGAGAACTCCGTGTCGGACCGACGGTTGGTCGAAATCAGCGCGACATCGACCTGGATCAAGTCCTCCAGCGGAATGTTGCGGTAGCCGGAATAGCCGAGCGCCTCACCGATCGTCTGGAAACCGCCGGCGCGGACGACCTCCGATGTCAGCGTATCCTTCCCGGGCGTGTTGTTGTTGACCGAAAGCTGCGCGTAGACCGGCCTCTCGCCCGGCCCGATCTCGGCCTGCATGTCCGCGAGCTTGCTCTGGAAATCAGCGATCACCGCCTCGGCGCGTTCCGGCTCGCCGACGGCTGCGCCCAACTTCCGGATGTTGGCGTACCAGTCCTCGAAGCTGTTCTCCGGCTCGAAGAGCACGAGGTTCTTGCCTAGGCGCGTCATCATATCGTTGGAGAAGCGCGCCGAGAACGTGCCGCCCACCACAAGGTCCGGCTCCAGCATCAGCACTTCCTCGGCAAGGCCGTGGTTCGGCTTGGCGCGCTTGAGGACATGCTGGTATTCCGGCGGCGTCGCGTCCTTTTCCCACGACAGCCAGGTCATGGAGACGATCCGCTCGGGCTCGACGAGCCGGAGCAGCATCTGCTCGGCGCACATGTTCGTCGAAACAATCCGCTGCGGACGCTTTGGCGCGTCCGCAGCGGCAGTCGACATGGTCAGCCCCGACAGGAGGAGGAGAGCGTGGAAACTGACCAAGATTCTGTTCGTCACCGCCTTCACCTCAGGCGGACAGGAGCTGTGTGCGCCGCTGGCGCGAAATCAGACATGTCTTCCTCCTCTTGCGGGGCGCGCCGGTTTCCGGTCGCGCCCCAAAATTCAAGTTCGAAACGCTATTTGGCCGAGCCTCCACGGAAGCGCACGCCGACATAGACAGCCTGCGGCATTCCGCTGAAGCCGATGGTTTCCTCGTAGTCTTCGTCCGTTACGTTCTCGACGCGGGCGTAGACCTCGACGCCGTTGTCGAACTCGTAGGCCGCGCCCAGGCGCACCAGCGTGTACGGGTCCATCCTGGTGCGCAGGAACGTGCCGAAGTCGGTGTCGACCTGCTCGCCATTGTAGGTGACGCCCAGATTGAGCCGGAACGGTCCGCCGCCGATGCGCCACTCGCCATCGAGGCTCGCCTGGTTTTCCGGGCGGCGCACCTCGATGCCGGCCGGTTCGGTCGCATCGAGATTGGTGTAGGAGCCGACGACATCGAAATTGTCGGTCGGATGGAAGCCGAACGTCGCCTCCCAGCCCGAGCGGTCAGATTCGGTCGTCCGGTTCGCCGGCGACGACAGGAACAGCGGCGCGCCGCCGAAGGCGGTGAAGATCTCGTGCTCCAGCGTCGATTCGAAATAGGTGACGTCGACCACCGCCTTGCCGCCCGCGAAGGTCAGCTCGAGGCCGGCATCCCAGCCGTCCGCTTCTTCCGGAACGAGGTTCGGGTTGCCGGTGAACGTGCCCGGGTTGAAGCCAAACTGTTCGAAGAAGGTCGGGTTGGTGACGCCCGTGCCCCAGCTGGCGTGCAGCCGCATCGGTGTGTTGCGCACCACCCACGAGCCGGCGACCGAGTAGGTGTCGTCGTCCTGGAACCTGTCGTTGTCGTCATGCCGCGCGGTCGCAGAGAGGAAGACCTGGTCGGCGATCTCGGCGCGGTATTGCAGGCCCAGCCCGTTCAGCGTCCGGGTGAACTCCGCCGTCTGCGCCACGGCGCAGGTGGAGGCCCCCGTCGGTCCGATCGGGCAGGCGTTCTGGTAGGCCTCCTTCTTGTTCTCTGCGAACCCGGTCAGGAAGCTCTTGAAGCTGTCCGGTCCAAACTCGAAGGTCGACTGCACCGCGAACTTGGTCCGCTCCGCATTCGCTCCGCTGGGGCTGAGCCTCACGCTGGCCAGCTGCGTCGGTGTCGGCAGGGCAGGGCCAGAGAAGAACGGGAAGCTCGTCCCCCAGCCGCGCCGCTCCTCATGCACGTGCGAGGCCGAGCCGATCGTCACCCAACGCCCGTCCATCAGCGTCAGCGTGCCCGAGCCGCCGACCATCAGCTGCTCGTGCGACGTGTGGGAGTCGTCATCATAGGACCGGCCGCCGATCGGGAAGTTGAAGGCCTGGCCGTCCAGCTCGGCATCGTGAGACATGAAGCGGCTGATGCCGTCGACGCGGAATGCGTTGGACAGCGCCTTGCCGCCACGCAGGTAGACGTTGACGACACTGTTGCCTTCGTCATCGCCGGGCACGCCGCCGATGCCGACCGCGGGCACGCTCGCCTGCGGGACCGACACGTCATAGCCGTCGGTCCGCAGCGCATCGAAACCGGCCGAGATATAGTCCCCCGCGCTGCCGAAGCCGCCGCTGGCCGCGATCTCGAAGGTCGAGAACTCGCCGGCCTCGAGCCCGACGTTGACATAATGCCCCTCGATGTTCCGCCGTGTGATCAGGTTGATCACGCCTGCGAGCGCGTTGGAGCCATAGAGCCCGCTTTGTGGCCCGCGCAGCACCTCGATGCGCTCGATGTCGCCGGACAGAAGCGTCGAGAAGTCGGTCTCGCCCTGGTCGGGGCTGGAGATGTCGATGCCGTCCAGCAGCACCAGCGTGTGGTTGCCTTCTGCGCCGCGGATGCGCACCTGCGTCAGGCCGCCGGCCGGGCCGGTGCGGTTGACCGCAAGCCCGGGCACCTGCCGCAGCACGTCGGTGACGTAGTGATAGCCGCCGTCTTCGATCAGCTGGCCGGGCACGACGGTCAGCGAGTTGCCGACCTTCTCGTATTCGACCGGCGTCGCCGCAGCCGTGACGACCACAGTGTCCTTCGCATCTGTGGCCTGCGCGAGGGCCGCTGGCGCGAGCGCCGCCGTGCCGATCGCCAGCGCCAGGGCGAAGCGCGAAGCGCCCGATGCTCTGCCGGCATTGATTTTCGTTCCGTTCGTCATTGACGTCCCCATTGTTGACGAGCTCGCGCGCGGCGCGGCGACATGCCGGCCGGTCGAAAGCCCGAAGACGTCGTCATCCGGAAGAATCCGCTCGTTCGGGCGCACCCCGGCCCGGCGAGAGACGACCGCGGCAGGCAGGTCTCCTGGCTTGCGGGTCGTAGCTGGTGCGCATCGCCTTCCCGGGGGCGGCTCCATATAAGGAGCCCAACCAGTGGCTTTGATGCGCGGCTCGCCGCTCACAGTTGCGGGGGCAGCCCGGGCGTTGACCCGGTTCCCTATCTCATCCCCTTGCGGGGAACCTGCCGCAATCACGACCAATACCTCGTCACCCCGACGTGGCAAGCGTCACCGCCTCGACCACGCCACCGCTTGAACTGACGCGCCCGACGAGCGCGCAGACCGGGCCGGTTCCGCCCCCCAGCGGTCCAGCCCTGTCCGTCCGGTAAAGCCGGTCCGGGCGGGCGACATAAGTAATTTACCGTTCCGATGCGCAGCGGCGCTGGTTACAGCCGGTTACATCAATGGTTACAGGCGTCTGAGCGCCGCCGACCGGCATGCGAGGGCCTGCGAACTGGCGCAAGCCGAGGTCCGCCCGCGCAATGCGCAGGCCCAGAAACAAATCAGGCGCCGGAGGACCGGCGCCTGAGTTCGGGGATGGAAACAATGACGGAGCGGGTGGTCGCCCGCTCCGGCAGGCAATCGTTAGAACTTGGCGCGCAGGCCCACGAAGACCTGGCGGCCCGTGGCCTGGTATTGCTCGACCAGACGGGGGGCCTGGAACATCCAGCGCTGGTTGCGCTGGTTGGTCAGATTGAGCGCCTCGACCGAGAACATGATGTTGTCGGTGACGTTGTAGGTGAACACGCCGTCTAGGTTGAACGTCGACTCCGATCCGATGAAGTCGTTGATCAGCGGCGAGTCGCAGAAGCCCGGATCGCAGGTGCCGGTCGCGAGCGGGTAGTTGGTGACGTACTCGTCGCGATAGGCGCCCGAGAGGCGCGCCGACAGCTTGTCGGTCTCGTAGTAGACCGTGACGTTGAACGCATCCGGCGAAGCGCCGAGCCACGGGCCGTCCGCCAGCACGCGCGGGCGAAGCGGCACGACCGTCGAACCCGGGTCGATGATGTAGTGCAGCGTCGTGTCGAGATGGGTGTAGTTGGCCTGGATGCCGGTGTTCTTGAGGATGCCGGGCAGGAAGGTGAAGTCCTGCTGGAAGCTGATCTCGAAACCTTCGATCGTGCCGCCGGGGGCGTCTTCGAACGAGCGGATGTTGAACGGCTGTCCCGACAGGATGTACTGCTGCGCGGCCGCGTTGGTCTGCGTTTCAAGCACGCCCTGGATCGCTTCGTCGCTGAGGAGGGATTGCAGCGGCGCATCCGAGATAAGCGTCTGCGGGACGTTGGAGATGTCCTTCTTGAATATCGCGACCGAGATCAGGCCGCCCTCGGTGAAGTACCACTCCCACGAGGCGTCGTAGTTCCGCGACTCGAACGGGCTGAGTTGCGGGTTGCCGATGGTCAGCGTGCCGCCGGAGGTGGCGCCGGCAGCGGTCGGCACCGAGATCGCGGTGATCGACGGCGCCATGTTGCCGAGCAGCGGGCGCGCCATGACGTGCGAGTAGCCGGCGCGGATCAGCATGTCCGGAACCAGCTCGTAGCTGGCGTTCAGTGACGGCAGCAGGTTGTCGTACTCGTTGGTTTCGACGATCGGCCGCGGGCCGGTGGCGGCCACGTTGGTGGTGTAGCCGCGTGCCGTCAGGTCGGTGTTCGCCTGCCGCAGGCCCACGTTGCCGGAGAATGCGTGGCCGCCGATGTCGGCGTCCCAGTCGAGCTGCACGTAGTAGCCCAGGTCCTCTTCGCTGACCGAGAACTGGTTCGCTGGGTTGGAGAGGCGCGACAGCGTCCAGTCGCCGTACTTGTTCACGCAGCCGCAGGCGAAGCCGATCACGTTCCGGAACTTCTCGATGTCCGGAGCGAAGAAGGAGGTCGGCGTGCCGGTCGGCGTGTCGAGGCCCTGGCCGAACTGATAGACCTTGCCGAGCTGCGTGATTGGCACGTTCAGCTCTTTCAGCGTCGGGTTGACGGTCTCGGCCGACAGGCGCTGGGCCTGGTCGGTCGAGAAGTCGTAGTTGCGCTGGCTGATGCCGAACTCGAGCGCCATGATGTCCGAGAAGCGCCACTCGAAGTCGACCTTGGCGGTTTCGAACTTGTTGACCGTCTTCGAGGTGAAGTGGCGCAGGGTGGAGAAGCCCTTGACCAGGTCCCAGGCGTTGGGATCGGCGAGGTCGAAGCCGTAGGTCAGCTTCGGCATGTCGCCGCCGTCGCGGTCGTCCCAGATCGTCGTGCCCTGCGAGTTCATGCGGTTGAACTCGACCAGCTGGCGGTCGTTGTCGTTCCACGACTTCGAGAAACCCACCAGCGCGCGGGCCGTGAGGTTTTCCGTAAGCTCGTGCGTGGCGCCGATGGAGTATTGCTGGAACTCGGTGGTGAAGTACGACGCGTCGCTCGCCGACCGCCAGTCGATGTTGTTCATCTCGAGGTAGGTCGCCGCGCCGGCCGAATCGACCGCCGCGTTGATCAGGCGCACGCCCGGCCGGCCGATGAAGGCGTCGCGGAAGAACATGCCGTTGGCCGCAGCCACCGCCGCCGCCCCGCCATACCCCGGCGAACCCGGGTTGTTGTAGTAGTCATAAGGATCAAGGTTGTTCGGGTTAGTCGAAAACGACGTCGTGCCAAGGCCGGCGAACACGCCGCCCGGCATCGCCTGGGTGCCGCCGCAGTTGACCGGATCGCGGAAGGGAAGGGCGGTCTGGTCGGCGCACGAGGCGTAGGTGCCCCGGCGCGTGGCGACCGTGGTCGCCGCCGTCGCGGTGTTGAAGTTCTGGTTGGTGTTGTTGCGGTTGAGGCCGACCGACTGGATCTGGTTGATCTCGGAGCCCTGCTCGAGTTTCGAGTAGACGGCATCGAAGATGAACTCGGTCGACTCATACGGCCGCCATTGAACTGAGCCGGTGTAGCCGGTGCGCTCGATGGTCAGGTTTTGCTGCTCGATGTTGTAGAGCGCCGGGATCAGGACCAGCGAGCCGGGACCCGTCAGCGTCGAGGTGACGGCCGTGGTCGGGTTGGTGTCGGTGAAGGTTTGGCCGCGCGGCGTGTTGATCAGCGCATAGGCCGTCGGGTTCGACCCCGACATGGCGGCGCAGGCGATGGCGTTGGAGATCGTCACGCCCGGAACGACGCCGTCGTTGCCGCTGCACGAGGTGCCGGTCGGCGCAGCAAAGCCGGCGCGGCCGGTGATCGTGCCGCCGTTCGGCGCCGCCGGCGTGGTGGCGAACACCGAGCCGCGATAGGCGTAGTCGAACGAGCCGGCCTGGTTGCGGTAGCGGTCGTTCTCGCTTTCGCGCTTGTTGTAGGCGCCGGACAGGGCGATGCCGAGCTTGCCGTCGAAGAACTGGTCGGCATAGAGCCCGGCGACGCGCGGGTTCCAGCTTTCGCCGTTCTCGTTGTAGGCCTCCTGCACCGAGAGTGCGATCTGGCGATCGCGATAGGCCAGCGGCCGCGTGGTCGTCAGGTCGACGGTCGCGCCCAGCGAACCTTCGTCCGTTTCCGCCGACGCCGTCTTGCGCACGGTCAGCGACTGGAAGAGGTCGGAAGCGAAGGTGTTGAAGTCGAAGCCGCGGCTGCGGTTGGGGCTCGTGCCCGAGTCGACGGCGGCTGTCGTGGAAAGGGTCTCGAGGCCGTTGAGGCGGACGCGCGTGAAGTCCGAACCCAGGCCGCGGACGGTGATGTCCTTGCCTTCGCCGTTTTCACGGTTGATCGAGACGCCGGGCAGGCGCTGGATCGACTCGGCGAGGTTGGCGTCCGGGAAGTCGGCGATGTCCTCGGCGTTGATCGCGTCGAGCATCACGTCGGCGTCTTTTTTCTCTTCGATGGCGGCGCGCAGAGCTTCGCGATAGCCGGTGATAACCACCACGTCGCTCGCCGGAGCGGACTGCGGTCCCGCTGCGGGCGGCGTTTGTTGCGCCAGTGCGGATGGAGTGAGCGCTGTCGTCAGTGCGAACAGCGAAGCGCCGAAGCCAAGGCGCGCCAAAGCTCCGCCGAATTTTCCGTCAGCCATTGCATCCCTCCCTTGCGCAGGGCTCCCCATCACGAGGCCCGTTTGATCTCCACAGGCGGATTTCTCCACCTTGCGCTGACGTTACCGATACCGGTGGCAATTCGGCCCGGCAAGAAAAAATGACACCGGTTTCCAATTTTTCTCGATTTCCCCCTCCGGGCGTGGTTTTCATGTCTCTGCGGCGTCTTTCGCGCGTGCGAAATGCCGTTGCGTCGAAGCGGGCTGGAGCAGCAGCGGACTGTCCCGATATGCTCTCGCTGCCTGCGACCTGAACGGGGATTCGCGTTGGAAACGACACGCAGATTGCTCATCGCACGCGCCGGCGCGGCGCTGGCTGTTGCCCAGGCCGCAACGAACGCCGCGTGGGCCGCGCCGAAGGATCCGGAAGTCACGATTGCTTCCGGGCGTCTCAAGGGCCGCAGCCGCGACGCGGTCGCCGAGTTCCTCGGCGTGCCGTATGGCGCCGACACGCGCGCTCGTCGCTTCCAGCCGCCAGAGAAAGCCGCGAGCTGGAAAGGCCTGCGCACTGCGCTCGCCTATGGTCCGTCATGTCCGCAGGGCGGAGGAGGGGAGAACCAGAGCGAGGACTGTCTTGTCCTAAATGTGTGGACGCCGACGCTCGAGAAGTCTGCGAAGAAGCCGGTGCTCTTCTACATCCACGGCGGCGGCTATTCCGGCGGCTCTGGCTCAGCCGCGGTCACCGACGGCGCCGAGCTGGCGAAGCGCGGCGACGCCGTCGTGCTGACGCTTAATCATCGCCTCAACCTGTTCGGCCATCTCTATCTCGGCTGGACCGGCGAGCCGCGCTACGCCGCTAGCGGGAATGCCGGTCTGCTTGATCTCGTGCTCGCGCTGCAGTGGGTGCGCGACAACATCGCCAGCTTCGGAGGCGATCCCGATTGCGTCACGGTGTTCGGCCAGTCTGGAGGCGGCGGAAAGATCGCCTGCCTGATGGCGATGCCCGCCGCCAAGGGCCTTTTCCATCGCGCCTGGACGATGAGCGGACAGCAGGTCACCGCGCAGGGGCCCAAGGGCGCCGCCGCCCGCGCCCGCGCCTTCATCGAACACATCGGCGCGCGCCAGAATCAGGTGGGCGAACTTAGCTCGGAACGCCTGCTCGCCGGCCTCGCCGCGCGCGATCCCTCCATTGTCGGAGGCCGGGTCTACTGGGGCCCGGTGCTGGATGAGGCCTCGCTCCCCGTTCACCCCTTCTGGCCGGACGCGCCGAAGCAGTCCTCCGCCATCCCGATGGTGATGGGCAACACGAAGGAGGAGACTGGCTCCCTCATCGCCATGGGCGATCCGACGATCTTCCAGCTGACCTGGGACACGCTGCCAGCACGCCTCGAACGCGATCTTGTGACCGATATCGACGTCAACAACGTCATCCGCGTCTACCGAGAACTCTTCCCGCAGATCGCGCCGCCGCAGCTCTTCATCAAGGCGACCACCGCCGGCCGCTCTTGGCGCGCACAGGTGATCGAGGCGGAAGCACGAGCTCGCGAGGCCGGGCCGACCTGGGTCTACCAGCTCAACTTCGCCAACCCGCGCGACGGTGGCCGCTATGGCGCGCACCACACGCTCGACATCCCGCTGGTCTTCGCCAACACCGCCAAGCGCGAAGCCGAAACCGGCGACGGCCCGGATGCGCGCAAGGTCTCAGCCGCGATGAGCGATGCGTTCCTCCGCTTTGCGCGGACAGGCGATCCTTCAGGCGGAGCGCTTGGATCGTGGCCGCGCTACGATCTGACGAAACGCTCGACCATGATCTTCGACGCCAACAGCGGCGTGGAGAACGACCCCCGCAAGGCGGAGCGCGAGCTGTTCGCCAAGGCGCCCTACATCCAGCCGGGGACGTACTAGTCCTACTCCGTAGCCGGGGCAGACCCCGGCGCGAGCGTCGGATCGTGCTCGCCGATGCGATGGCCTGGCGTCTTCGTGTGATCCAGCTCGGCAGCGAATCCGTGGTTCACGTCGCGGTGCTTCGCTTCATCGTCGCGCACCGCGACCACGAGATCGCGCAGGCGGGCTTCAGCGCCGAGCTTCCAGTAGTCGATGGCGAGCTGGGGCGCTGCGACGTTCTCGAAGTTGCCGGCGTCGATTTGCGCGAGGAACTCGGTGTACGAGACGATCGCCTCTTCCTCGAAATACCCGACCATGCGGTGGGCGGTGCGCGGGCTGAACAGGTAGAGGATGAAGTAGGCGTTCCAGAATACGCCCTGCGCGATGAGAACGAGGACACGCTCGAACCAGTTGGGCTTGAACAGCGCGACGAAGGCCATCAGGTGCATGCGCTCGTTCTCGGCTTCGTCGAGCAACTCCTTGATCCAGCCATCATCATCGCGCATGCGGCGCAACGATTTGAGGTGCTGCATCATGCCGCCGACCATGCCGGGGACGGCGGCGACGGTCTCGAGGACGATGGCGCGGTGGCCGTACCGTTTCGCGAAAAAGGCGTCGGCGAAGAAGCGCAGGAACTTGGTCAGGCTGAGCGCGATGTGGTCGGAAATCCCATGCGCTTCGTGATGAGTGGGGGCGTCGCTCATGCCAGATCCCCTTTTCCAGGTGGAATATGGGCGGCAGCGCGCATCCAGCCAATCCGGTCGGACCCGCGTGGGAACGTCGCAGCCTATTTCAGCGGCAGCGGCTTGCGGACGGAATAAGCCCCGAGCAGCTCGTTGGCGTAGTACCCGGTCGCTTCGTCTTCGGTGTAGTCCTGCTTCAGCAAGGCGAGGATTTTCGGATCGATGTCGTCGCCATGGCAGACCATGCAGGTCTCGCCTGCGCCCAGCGGACGCATCCAGCGGAAGAAGCGCTGCTTCTTGCCGGCCTCGTCGACCTCTTCGACCATAGCGGAGGTCTCCAGCGTTTCAGGATCGAAGCCGGCCTCCGTCATGAACTGGAAGGCGAGGAGCTGCTTGTTCTCCCAGTCATCGGGGGTATCGGCGGTGTTGCGCACGCGCAGGGCGACGCGGGAGAGTTCAAAGCCCGCCGCTTGCTCGGCCTCGCGTGTCATCTGCGGGACGTTTTCGCGATAGGCGACATAGACGGCGACGGGATCCTCGTCGCGTTCGAGGCGGTTGAGGACTTCGGTGTGAATGCGGATGTCGAGGCCGAGCGCGGCCTGGCGTGCGGCCTGGATGTCTGCGAGATCGGGCTTGGGCTCCTTCGGCGCGCAGGCGCAGAGCAGGGCGGCCAACGCCATCGCGCCGCTCAGTCGCCGTGTGTGCCTTGCGCCGATCATCGCACCGACCTTCCCGGAGCGACTTAAGGGCGCCGGCTGCAAAAGCGCCAGTGTTTGAGATCTACTGGACCTTCACCTTCACCTTGAAGCGCTGGTCGCTCGGATCGGCCTTGTCTTCCCACGGGCGCTTCTGGACGAGTTCGAGTTCGCCTTCGCCGGCCTTGGTCGCTTCGAAGCCCAGCACCTCCCAGTGATTGCCGCCAGCGAAGCCCGGCTGGAACTGCGCCGTGCTGGTCGGCCCGCCAGCCTCCGCCACCTTGTTGAGGAAGGGGGGCACCTTGTCGGGCGCCCAGACATAGCCAGCAGTCGGCACGCCCGACAGCGAGATGGAGAAGCGCTCGCCGACCCTGATCTCGACAGTCGAGCCGGCGGCGTCGGCGCGGATATCCTTGACCGCGCCGTCGATCTTCGGCGGCGGCACTTCGCGCGACACCGGCGTGCAATGCGAAGCTTTGATCGTGCCGGTGTTGAGGATCATGCTGGCGTCGCCCGGACTGACGAAGGAGTTGGTCCCGTCGGTGTACGCCGGCTCGTCGGCGCCCTGCTGCGCGGGAAGTTCAAGCACTTTGCCGTCGGCCAGCTTGATCCGCGCCTTGCGGGGATCGGCGTTGTCGAAGATCACCGCGATCTCGCCGACGCCCTCACAATTGAAGAGGGCGGCGGAGGCGAAGGGATCACTGGCCACGGGTGCGGGCTCCTCAGGCTTGGCGGGTTCGGGCGGCGCGGCCGGTTCTTTCTTCTCGCAGCCCATCGCGACGAGTGCGAGTGCGAGGCCGGTCGCGCCCAGGATCGCCTTGATGCTCATGGAAATATGTCCCTGTCCGTTCGTCCCGTGACTGCGGCACAGTCGGGCCCGGCGGGCTTGCTGGCAATCCCCCAAAGGCGCATCCCAGAGTAGTGCTGTGCACCAGCGAATCTCTCTAGTGCTGGCGTCTCTTTGACTTCGGATCGAACGCCATGACGATGCCTGAACTCCCGCTTCTGCTGACCGCTGGCGCGGCCTTCTTTTCGGGAGGCGCGGCGGCGTCCGGCTGGACCGCGGCGGTGATCGTCGCCAACAGCGCGTTCGACCATCTCGATGCGGGACGCGCCGACCGCACACTCAAGCGCGTGATCCAGGGCACGGCGAGTTTCCAGGCGCTGCTGATGGCGGTCGCGTCCGGGTTCGCGGTGATGACCGGCGCGATGGCGGCGTTCGTCTGCGGGCTGATTGCGGCGCTGGGGTTCCTGTCGAACATCTGGACGCTGGCGCCACGGCGGGAAAAGACCGTGCCCGGCGCGCGCAAGCGCACGTCGACGCAGCGCATCGTTGCGGTTGCGCTTACGCTTCTGGTCACGGCGCTGGCGCTGACGTCTGGCGTCCTCGCCGTGTTCGGGGTCTGACCTCAGGCTAGCTGAAGCACTGGGTCGTGGCGTTGGTCAGCGCCGTCGAGATCGCCTCGTCAGACTGCACCTTGGCCGGCAGCCAGCCTTCACCCGCGAACTCGCGATTCTGGTGCGCGCCCTCTGCGAGTACTGCGAACTGCTCTGGCGTCAGCTCCTTCTGGACGGAGTCGACGTAGCAGCCGCACTTCTGAACATTACCCATTCGCTTGGCGCAGACTTGGGCGAACTCTTCTTTGCCAGCCTTGGCGGCGCCGCATCCAGCCAGCAGGCCTGCGGCAAGGACAAGGGGCACAAACGAAACTGGATGTTTCATCCTCACACCCTTTCTTTGTCGGACTGGGATTTGTCCGATAAGCAAAAGTTTCGGCCCGGCGCCGGTGATGTCAAATACAAACTTGGAAAGTCTCGCTATTTATTGATATTCCGCGGACGTAAATTTGCGCTGGGATAATATGCGCCGGACCCAACCGGCCGCTGGGGAGGGTTCGACTTGGACGTGGCGATCGACTCCTTCGTGCAGGGGTTTCCGGACTTCCTGCTGTACGGGCTGGTGACGCTCGCGATCCTGATCGCCGGCTGCGTCATTCACGTGCTGCTGACGCCGATGAAGGAGATGAAGCTCATCCGCGAGGGCAACACCGCAGCTGGTGTCGGCCTTGCAGGAATAATCCTTGGTCTCGCCATCCCGATGGCGGCTTCGCTCGCCTCGGCCACCTCGATCTGGGATCTCCTCATCTGGGGCGTCATCGCGATCCTGCTGCAGATGCTGGCCTTCCGGGTCGCCGACCTCATCCTGCGCGACCTGCCCAAGCGGATCGAACGCAACGAGATGGGCGCGGCCGTGGTGCTCGCCGCGGTGAAGCTGGCGACCGCGATGGTGATGGCCGCGGCGCTGTGGGATCCGAATCTGAGCTAGGAGCGCGCGCCCGCATTCGCACGGGCGGATCGCCCTGCGGGATCGGTTGCGCCCTCCTGATGGAAGGCCGGGGACGCGGGATGAGCCCCGCGTTTGGCTGTGCTGCCGGAGCAGCTTTGGTCGACAAGGAAAGCGGACATCCCGCGTCCCCGCGTGTCGTTATTCGCCGGCCTCGAACGAGGAGGTGTTTCACTCCTCTGACGTTGTCTCGCCGGCGGCGTGCAGGCCCGAGGCTGTTCGCCCCCGGGTCCTCGAAATCTTCTCCACTTGGCAGAACTGGGCTGCTCTCGCAGAGGCTGAGGCCGCGGGCGCGTACCGGAGATCCTCCGGGGCGGACGCGGCGATTCCACGCTCGACACGCATCGCCTCCGCGCCGTTGAACAGCGTGCACGGCTGCCCTCCTGCAGAAGCGATGCGGGGATTATGCGGGAGGGTGGAAGGTGTAGGACAAATTCCGATGCCGTCTAACGAAAACAAGGCGTTGGGCGGGGTTGCCGTGGGATTGATCCGCAAGCGGAGGCCAGTTGGCGAAGCAACACAGGATCGCCCGACTGAAAACGGCTCTTGTGGCGCAGCGTCAGCGCACGAATATCAGCAGTTCGGAGCACTGAATGAGACTGCCGGACTGGCTCGTCTACACGGTCGTGCTGATCGTGATCGTAGCCGCCCTCTTCGTGCGGGGCGGAGAAGACGAACCCGTTGCGGAATCGACGCCCTACGAAGTCGCCATGCCGATGCCGCAGCCGGAGCCCAGCACCGGGCCGCTGCTGGCCGATCCGGACGCTTTCGATGAGCGCGTGCTGGTGCAGGTGGGCGACGCGGAAGACGGCATCGGCACGGCGTTCGCGATCAACAAATCCGGCCTGTGGCTGACGGCGCGGCATGTGGTCGACGGCTGCTCGCAAGTCGGGCTCGCGGTCGGCGACGGGCGGATGGTCCACGTCGATGAAGTCAGGACGTCCGAATCATCCGATCTTGCCCTCCTCGTGACCGACCGCGCGCCCTCCACCGTCCAGCTCGACCTCGATCGCGAGCTCCGCATCCAGGAGCCGGGCTACCATGTCGGCTTCCCGCAGGGCCGGTCCGGCGAGGCGGCGTCGCGGCTGCTGGAGCGCTCCAAGCTGGTGACGCGCGGCCGCTACATGATGGAGGAGCAGGTGCTCGCCTGGGCCGAGACCGACCGGTCCGAGGGGATCGACGGCACGCTCTCAGGCATGAGCGGCGGGCCAGTGTTCGATGCCGACGGCAAGGTCATCGGCGTGACGGTGGCGGAGAGCCCGCGGCGCGGCCGGATTTACACCGCTGCGCCCGACTCGATCCGCTCCTTCCTGGAAGAGCAGGGCATCCTCGCGCCGGGCGGCGAAGCGCATCCGCTGGCGGCGCAATCCTATGCGCACGAAGCCGACCGGCTCCGGCGCGAGCGCGCGGTGGTGAAGGTGCTGTGCCGGGTGGGCGAGGACTGATGACATTTGCCGATCGCCTGATCGCGGGAACCCGGAAGCTGGGACCGCTATGCGTCGGCATCGATCCGCATGAGGCGCTGGTTCCGGCGATGTTCGGCAAGCCGGGGCCGCAGTCGGCGGCGAAATGGGGCGTGGCGCTGGTGGAGCGCTGTGTCGGCAAGGCTGCGGTGGTGAAGCCGCAGGCGGGGTTCTTCGAGCGCTGGGGTTCGGCAGGCGTCGCTGCGCTGGAGGAGGTCTGCCAGGCGGCGAAGCGTGCCGGGCTGGTGGTGATCCTCGACGCCAAGCGTGGCGACCTCGGCACGACGGCGGAGGGTTACGCCGAAGGATATCTCGGCGCGGACGCGGCGACACAGTGCGATGCGATCACCGTCAATCCGTACATGGGGCTCGACGGGCTGGAGCCGTTCGTTGCGATGGCGGAGAAGCAGGGCAAGGGCGTGGTGGTGCTGGCGCGCACCTCCAACCCCGGCTCGAAGGATTTCCAGCAGAAGCTCTCCGATGGCGAGCCGATGTTCATCCATGTCGCGCGCGCCCTCAAGCCGATGATCACGCGGCTGAAGGGGCAGAGCGGCTGGTCGGGGCTGATGCTGGTCGCGGGCGCGACGGGGCCGGCCGAGGTTGCGCGGCTGCGGGCGGTAGCGGGCGAAGCGCTGTTTCTCGTTCCGGGCTATGGTGCGCAGGGCGCTGGTGCGCGCGATGCGATGTCGGGCTTCGTGGCAGGTCCCAGCGGGCTCGAAGGCGGCGTGGTCAACGCCTCGCGCTCGGTGTCATTCCCGCCGGATGCGCAAGGCGCAACTGCTGTCGCGGCCTGGGAGCGGGCGATTGATCTTGCCATCGGCCACGCGCAGGCTGAGCTGGTCGACGCCGCTCGCGGCTAGCCGAACCTCTCCCACGCGGCCTGACGGCTGATGCTCAACGCATCGCCGATCTTTTGCCAGCTCACCTCGCGCTTTCGCAGTTCGTCGATCTGCTGCTGCAGCACGGCGCGCGAGCCTTCATGCGCCTGCTGGCTGCGGGGGAGGTTGGCGAGCAGGGCGTCGTCGTCGAGTTCGCTCCACCCGGCGAAGCCGTCAGAGGGCAGGCCTGCCAGGATGGCGTTGCAGGTCTTCACGCAGTCGCCGCAGATGAAGACGCGTGGGCCCGCGATCAGCGAGGGAACCTCCTTCGACGTCTTCCCGCAGAACGAACAGAACAGCTTGTCCTTGTCGGCCATGAGCACCTCCGAGTTTTGTCAAGGATATCCTGACAAGGATCGTATGTCAAGGATATCCTGACACTCGTTCGCCTTTGCATTCGGCTGCGGGAGGTGCTGAAACCTTGGCCATGTCCTGCTCAAGACAGGCGGCTACGGGAGAGGCGTCCATGAAGTTTCGCTCCGCGATGATTGCGGTGGCTGCGCTGTCCGCGCTCGCCGCCTGTTCGCAGAAGGGCAAGGAGCTGCCGGCGATCACCGCCGCCGAAGTCGACGGCGCTGCGATCGAGGCGGCTGACCAGCGGCCGGGCGTCTGGCTCTCCCACGGGCGCGATTATTCCGAGCAGCGCTTCTCGCCGCTGAAAGCCATCGACACCAAGAATGTCGGGCAGGTCGGCCTCGCATGGTCGACCGATCTCGATGTCGGCCGCGGCATGGAAGCGACGCCGATCGTCGTTGACGGGACGATGTATGTGACGTCGGCATGGTCGATCGTCTACGCGCTCGACGCCAAGACCGGCGACCGCAAATGGACCTACGATCCGAAGGTCGACAAGGCGCGCGGGCAGAAGGCCTGCTGCGACGTGGTCAACCGCGGCGTCGCGGTGTGGAAGGGCAAGGTCTATGTCGGCACGATCGACGGCCGGCTGGTGGCGCTGAACGCCAAGGACGGAACGGTCGCCTGGGACAAGCTGACGGTCGACCAGTCGAAGCCCTACACGATCACCGGCGCGCCGCGCGTTATCAAGGGCAAGGTGATGATCGGCAATGGCGGCGCCGAACTGGGCGTGCGCGGCTACATCTCCGCCTACGACGCCGAGACCGGCGAGATGGCGTGGCGCTTCTTCACGACGCCCAACCCGGCCAAGCAGCCTGACAACGCTGCTTCCGACAAGATCTGGGCGGACAAGGGCAACGCCACCTGGGACGACAAGGGCGAGTGGGTCGAAAGCGGCGGGGGCGGCACGGCGTGGGACGCCATCACCTACGATCCCAAGCTCGACATGATGTATGTCGGCATCGGTAACGGTAACCCGTGGAACCGTCGTCTGCGTTCCCCGTCGGGCGGCGACAACTGGTTCCTCTCCTCGATCCTGGCGCTGAAGCCCGACACCGGCGAATACGTCTGGCACTACCAGACGACGCCCGGCGAGACGTGGGACTACACTGCGACGCAGCCGATCATCCTTGCCACGCTCGACATCGGCGGCGCCAAGCGCGACGTGCTGATGCAGGCGCCGAAGAACGGCTTCTTCTACGTGATCGACCGCAAGACCGGCGAGCTTCTCGCCGCGGACAAGTATGCCGGCGACATCACCTGGGCGACCGGGGTCGACATGAAGACCGGCAAGCCGATCGAGGCGGCGAATGCACGCTATGAAGGCGCGCCGGTGCTGATCATCCCGGGCCCGCTGGGCAGCCACAACTGGCACCCGATGTCGTTCAGCCCAGAGACAGGGCTCGTCTACATCCCGGTGCACACGCTGCCGTCGACCTACGCCGATGAAGCCGACCACAACTTCCGCCCCGGCTTCTGGAACACGGGAACGGAGTTCACCGACGTCGCTCCGATCCCGACGCTCGACCAGCGCAAGGCGCAGCGCGCCGCTCTGAAGGGCAAGCTGGTGGCGTGGGATCCGGTGGCGAAGAAGGCCCGCTGGGAGCACGACTATCCCACGCCGTGGAACGGCGGCACGCTGGCGACCGCCGGCGGCCTCGTCTTCCAAGGCAGCCTCGATGGCAAGTTCCGCGCCTTCGACGCGGCCAAGGGCGACCAGCTCTGGGAGACGGACGGGCAGTATCCCGTGATGTCCGGGCCGATGAGCTATGCGATCGACGGCGAGCAGTACATCGCCGTCACCGCTGGCTGGGGCACGGCGTTGCCGGTGACTGGCGGCGGAGATGTTCTGCCTGCGCTCGGCTCGCCCGAGAAGGGCCGCGTGCTGGTCTACAAGATCGGCGGAACCAAGAAGCTTGAACCGTATGAAGTGTTCGAACTCGACAAAGTCGCGCCGACGGAAGACTTCGGCAACGCGCAGCAACTGGCGACGGGCCGCGTGCTCTATGACCGCAACTGCATGGTCTGCCATGGCCCGGCGGTCGTCTCGTCCGGCGTGATCCAGGACTTGCGATGGGGCCAGGCGCCGGCCACGAAGGAAACCTTCGCCGACGTGGTGCTGAACGGCAAATACGCCAGCGCTGGCATGGCCAGCTTCTCGGGCACGCTGTCGGCGGACGATACGGAGTCGGTCCGCGCCTACATTGTCAACCGCGCCAACGAGGATGCGAAAGCCTACGCGGCGCAGCCGCCTGCGCCGCAGTAGGAAGAGGAGCGCCGGGGCCGCCCGGCCTTCCGCCCGCGCGAAGCGCGTGGCTTGTTTGGGACAAAAGCCGGGCAGGCGCCCGGCGGTCCGGCTGTTTCGGAGCAAGAACATGCGCCTCATCGCCGCCGCTATCGCAGCGTGCTTGTGCGTCGCCAGCGCCACGGCGCAGACCGTGAAGCTTGAGCCGCGCGAAGGCGATTACATCGCGCGCGACTTCAAGTTCGGCTCCGGCGAGAGCCTCCCGGAGCTGCGGCTGCACTACACCACGCTGGGTACGCCGCACCGCAACTCGAGAGGGCAGGTCGACAACGCGGTGCTGGTGATGCACGGCACAGGCGGCGACGGGAAGCAGTTCTTCCGCGCGCAGTTCGCCGATGTGCTGTTCGCACCCGGCGGGCTGCTCGACCCGGCGAAGTACTTCATCATCATGCGCGACGGCATCGGGCACGGGAAATCGTCCAAGCCCTCCGACGGGCTGCGCGCGAAGTTCCCACACTACGACTATGACGACATGGTCCGCGCTGACCATGAGCTGCTGACCAAGGGGCTCAGCGTCGATCACGCCCGGCTGGTGATGGGTACGTCGATGGGGTGCATGCACTCCTTCGTCTGGGGCGAGATGTATCCCGACTTCATGGATGCGCTGATGCCGCTGGCCTGCCTGCCGACCGAGATCGCCGGGCGCAACCGCATCTGGCGCAGCCTGCTGATCCAGGCGATCCAGAACGATCCGGAGTGGAAGGGCGGCACCTACACCAGCCAGCCCGAGGAAGCGTTGCGCACCGCGGCGGCGCTGCAGCTGATCGCCGGCGGCGCGCCGATCGTGATGCAGAACGACTTCGGCACGCGCGACAAGGCGGACGCCGAGGCGAAGCGCTACACCGACAACTACCTGAAGACGGTCGACGCCAACGACATCATGTACGCGGTGTCGGCGTCGCGGACCTACAACCCGTCGAAGGACCTTGAGAAGATCAAGGTCCCGCTGATGTGGGTGAACTCGGCCGACGACTTCATCAACCCGCCCGAGATCGGCTTGGCGGAAGGCTTCGCCAAGCGGATCAAGCGCGGGAAGTTCGTCCTGATCCCGGCGACCGCCCAGACCAAGGGCCACGGCACCCACACCTGGGCGGCGCTGTGGAAGCAGCATCTGGACTGGGTGCTGAAGGAGTCCGCCCCGCGCTGATCGCGTTCTTGACATATCGTTTCGATATATCTAAATATCGTATCGAACGATACGGAGACATTGATTATGCGTGGTTTTCACGGCCATTCCTGGCGGAAACATGCCTGGCGAGATTTCGCAGCGGCGATGATGGCCGCGCGCGGCCGCGGGCGGCACGGCGAAGAAGCCGACGATGAAAGCGGCCACGGGCGTGGCCGCGGCGGCGGTTGGGGCCGGGGCGGCGGACGCCTGCTCGGCCATGGCGACCTGCGGCTGCTGCTGCTGGCGCTGATCGGTGAGAAGCCGCGGCATGGCTACGACCTGATCCGCGCGATCGAGGAGAAGTTCTCCGGCGCCTACACGCCGAGCCCCGGCGCGATCTATCCACTGTTGACCATGCTGGAAGAGCAGGACCTGATCCGCTCGACGGCGGAAGGCACGAAGAAGCTCTACGCCGTGACACCCGAGGGCGAAGCCTATCTCACGGACAACGACGCGGCCGTGCAGGGCATCCTTACGCGCATCGACATGGCGGCGGCCCACTACTCCAGCCGCGTCGCGCCGGAGTCCGTCTGGGAAGCATGGAAGACGCTGAAGCAGGCGATGAACATGCCGCGTGCGCCGTGGACCGACGCGGAGGCCGATCGCATCCGCGCCATCCTGGAGAAAGCCGCGCGCGAGATCGTGCGGCCGAGCAAGGGCTGACGCTTACTTCGGGTTGCAGAACACCAGGTAGGCCTGGCTCTCAGTCGCCAGGTTCTTCGTCGAGCCGACATACTTGGCCTGCACTTGCGTCGCGGGATCCTTCACGAAGGACCACTGCACTTCGCCGCCGTCGGTGATCATCGAGAACATGTCGGCGCCGGCCATCGAGCGCAGCGTCGGGCTGTCGAGGCCGAAGACGAAATCGGAATCGGTCGGACGGCCGGAGGCTTCGAACTTGCCGTTGACCTGGCGCGCTTCCGCTCCGAGGCGCAGGCGGTAGGTAGCGCTCTGGCCGACGCGGTTGCTCGGCTGGCGGCCGAGGCGCGCGGTGATCTTTCCATCATCCGGATTGCAGGTCATCGAAAAGCCGACCGGTTCGGAAAGCTGACCCGACTGGCCGACGAGCGCGAGAATGGGCTGCTGCGGCAGCAGGCGCTCTTCCGCGGTCCATTGCGACGTCGCGGCGAGATTGAGGATCGGCGCCGTCGCGGCCGGCGCCGCTGGCTCAGGCGTAGGCGTCGGGCTCGGACCGGGAAGGGGCGCAGGATTGGTGGCGCACGCGGCAAGACCGGCGGCCATGGCTGCTACGATGGAAATGCGTTTCAACATGTTCGGTCCCTTCAATATCAGTCCGGGCATGGCGGCGCCTAGATCGCAATGACGACCTTGCCCTTGGCGCGGCGTTCGGAAAGCTCCTTGATCGCCTCGGCAGCCTGGTCCAGCGAATAGGTGTTGGAGACGTGTGGCCGAATTGCGCCTTCCTTGTAGAGGCGGAAGAGATCGGCAAGGTTGGCGGCGTGGCCCTTGGGATCGCGCGCGACGAAGGCGCCCCAGAACACGCCGACGATCTGGCAGGATTTCAGCAGCGTGAGGTTCAGCGGCAGCTTGGGTATGCCGGCCGGGAAACCGATGACGAGGAAGCGTCCATCCCAGTTCATCGCACGCACGCACGGCTCGGCATAATCGCCGCCCACGCCGTCGTAGACGACATCGACGCCGCCGCCGGAAACTTCCTTGATCTCGTCCGACAGCGCCTTCTGCTGTTCCTTGGTCAGCGGGTTCTCGGGATAGACGAGGCCCTTGTGGGCGCCCTTCGAGATGGCGAAGTCGACCTTCGCCTTGGTGGATGCGGCGGCGATGACTTCCGCGCCCATCGCCTTGCCCAGTTCGACCGCTGCCATGCCGACGCCGCCGGCGGCGCCGAGCACAAGCAGCTTTTCGCCGGGCTTGATGTAGGCGCGGTCCTTCAGCGCGTAGTGTGAGGTGCCGTAGGTCATCAAGAAGGCGGCGGCCTCATCGAACGGCATGCCCTCGGGCAGTTTGATCATGCGGCTTGCAGCGACGGCGACTTCCTCCGCCATGCCGCCCCAGCCGCACGAACCGAACACCTTGTCGCCGACCTTCAGCGCGGTGACGCCTTCGCCGACAGACTTGACGATCCCGGAAATCTCGCCGCCGGGAGAGAAAGGACGCGGCGGCTTGAACTGGTAGATGTCCTGGATGATCAGGAAGTCCGGGAAGTTGACGCCGACCGCTTTCACGCTCACGACCACTTCTCCCGGCTTGGGCTGGGGCGAGGGGACATCCTCGATCACCAGCGTGTCGGGCAGGCCGGGGGCCTTGGACAGGACGGCTTTCATGCGCCAGCTTCTCCGTTGATTGAGGCCAGTCTCTAGCGAAGCGGCGGGCGTGTGTGAAGGGAAGGGACAAACATGAGGCTTGTCGCGATCATCGGGCTGGGTTGCGGGCTCGCCGCCTGCCAGCCGAAAGCCGAAGAACCCGCTGCAGCGGCTATTACGCCACAGGTCAGCGCCGCGCGTGAGATTGCCTTCGTCGCCAATGCGGAGGGCGGCACCGTTTCCCTGCTCGACGTCGCCAAGCGCGAGATCGTGGGTCTCGTCGACATCAATCCCGACAAGGTGGTGGTGCAACGCCCCGGCACGCCCAACTATGCGCAGGACACCGACATTTCGCCGGACGGCCACACGCTCTACGTGGCGCGCGGCTACATGGGCAGCGTCGCCGCCTTCGATATCGCGACCGGCAAGCAGCTCTGGGTGCGTGACCTTCAGTCCGGTCGCGCCGATCACATGACGCTGACGCCGGACGGCAAATGGCTGTTCGTGTCCGTGATGTTCGACAATCAGGTCGAGAAGATCGACGCAGCGACCGGAGAGGGAAAAGGCCGCTTCGCCACCGGCGTTTATCCGCACGACAACCAGATCTCGAAGGACGGCAAGCACGTCTACAACACCAGCCTCGGCCAACTCGGCAATCTGCCTGCAGGGCAGGAGCCGAAAATGAAACCGAAAAACCCAAAGCAGTTCACCATCGCCGATCTCGACACGCTCGCGATCACGCGAGAGATCGTCATGCCGGCCGGCATCCGGCCCTGGCACATGAATGCAGACGAGACGGTGTTCTACGCGCAGATGTCGAACCAGCACGCTGTCGCGGCGATAGATTTCGCGACCGGCAAGGAAATAAAGCGGCTGGAGTTGCCGATGAAGGAAGGCGTCACAGCAGCGGACTGGGATTTCGAGGCGCCGCATCACGGCCTCGCCATCACGCATGACGGATCGACGCTCTGCCTCGCCGGACGCGCGTCGGACTATGCCGCGCTGGTCAAGGCGCCTGAGCTGGAGCTGATCGCCACCATCCCGCTGGATGATGCACCGGGCTGGGCGGCGCTGAGCCTTGACGACCAGTACTGCCTCGTCCCCAACACGCGCTCCGACAACATTTCCATCATCTCGCTGGCCGAGAAGAAGGAGGTCGCGCGCGTGGCGACGGGCGATGGGCCCAAGCATGTCAGCGTCGCGACGATCCCGGGCGAAGTGATCGACGCCGTTGCTGCGCGCAAGTGAGGAGCAGGATGATGGGATTGTTCAAGCGGCTTGTGGTGATCGCGGGAATGGCGCTGGCGGCCTGCGCGACGCAGCCGGCGGGGCAGCCAAGCCCGGTCGCAGGCGTGACGTTCCGAATGGTTGAAACCAACGGTATCAAGCTGCGCGTGGCCGAGGCCGGGAAGGGCCCGCTCGTCGTGCTCGTCCACGGCTGGCCGGAGAGCTGGTATTCCTGGCGGCACCAGATCCCGGCGCTGGCTGCGGCTGGCTATCACGTCATCGCGCCGGACATGCGCGGCTATGGCAAGTCGGACAAGCCGCCGAACGTCGAGGACTACGACATCACGCATCTCTCCGGCGACATCGTCGGCCTCATCGATGCGATGGGTGAACAGAAGGCGGTTCTCGTCGGGCATGACTGGGGCGCGATCGTCACGTGGAACACGGTGCTGCTGCATCCCGACCGCTTCACGGCGATGGCGGCGATGAGCGTGCCGAACGGCGGCCGCGCAGCGGCTGCGCCGCTCGCGGGAATGAAGGCGACGTTCGGGGACAACTTCTACTACATCCTTTATCACAATGAGCCGGGCGGCGTGGCGGAGAAGGAGTATGACTCTGATCCGCGGGGGTTGTTGTCGCGGCTGTACGCTTCGCCGGATACGCCTCGTGATCCGCCGATCGTTACAGACCCGAAACGTTCGGCCGGCGGATGGATTCCGCGGCAGGGCAAGCCGAAGGCGTTGCCGCCCTGGCTGACGCAGGCGGACCTCGACTATTTCGTCGGTGAGTTCACCGCGGCGGGTTTCCGAGGCGGGGTGAACTACTACCGCAACTTCGACCGCAACTGGGAGACGACGCCCCAGCTGGCCGGCGCGCGGATCAAGGTTCCGGTCGCTTTCCTGGCGGGCGAGGGCGATGTGGTGATCCGTGGCGCGAAGGCGGATGCGCTGCGCACGCAGATGTCGCGCGTGGCGGATGATCTGCGCGCCGTGACGCTGGTGCCGGGCGCGGGGCACTGGATCCAGCAGGAGAAGCCGCAGGAGACCAACGCCTTCCTGCTCGACTTCCTTGCCGGGTTGAAGAAGTAGCGGCGCCGGTTCGCATGAAGCAGCAGCGTGGATATTTCGGCATCGGCGTCGAGGCGATCTCGAAGCCGATGAATTTCGGCGCGCTGATGCGGACGGCCAATGCGTTTGGTGCGAGCTTCACGTTCTCGGTAGCGGCTGCGCCTGCGATCCGCGAACTCAACAATTCCGACACCTCGAAGTCGGTCGAGCATGTGCCTTACTATGCGTGGAAGACCATCGCCGACATGGCGTTGCCCAAGGGCTGCCAGCTGGTCGGGATCGAGCTAACTGACGATGCGGTCGACCTGCCCAGCTTCCGGCATCCCACCAACGCGGCCTATGTGCTGGGTGGAGAGCGGCGCGACCTGTCGGAGGAGATGCAGGCGCGCTGCGCCCACATCGTGAAGATACCGACGCGCTTCTGCATCAACGTTTCGCTGGCCGGCGCGCTGGTGATGTATGACCGGACCATCGCGCTGGGCGGATATCCCGCGCGACCGGTGCGGGCCGGCGGACCGCCAAAACACTCCCGTGGAGACTAGCCCTTCGGCTGGTCGTTGGGCGCGAGCCAGAAGCCGAGCGCCGCCAGCAGCATGCCGCCGATAAAGCCGAAGCCGAGCGTCACCGCGACGTCGCGGTCGTCGACGCCGATGCCGGCGATGTAGAGGACGCACAGCAGCACGAAGAACACGACCGACATGCTGGCGCCGATGATGCGGATGACCCAGGACGACACCCGCATAAGCGGGGCGCGCCCGTTCCAGTCGCCGTAGACGAAGCGGCCAACCAGCGCGACGACCATACCCGCCAGCACGGGCGGGATCGACAGCATGGCGACGGTACGCAGCGCGTCGGCGGCGTTCTCCCACTCGACATAGTTGGCGATGACCACGGAGGCGACGCTCGCCATGCCGAGCACGGCGAGGCCGCCGACCGACATCAGAAAGGCGCCGCTGAGCCTGCGGATGATCAAGCGAAGGTCCTCCAGCCCCGAAGAATGAAGCAAGCGGCAAACCTTGTCATTCGGCGCCGCCGCTCGGTTAACGCGATATCGGCCGGCGCTCCATGAAGGGCTTCCTCAACGCTTTCCGAGCGAAAATCCGCGCCAGATTGGTTCAGAATCGGCGCTTCCGGCGGTCTTCCGGGAAATTGCACCGATCCGCTTAAACGCATTTTCAAGCCTGCGTGCCAGTTTGGGCCGTGTGAGGGACGGCCATCCAAGAGCCGTCTCCAGGTGATGGTGCAGTGATGGCGAAGACGGTTCTGGTCGTCGATGACGATCCCACTCAGCGCAGGTTGATGCAGGCCGCGGTCGAGAAGCAGGGCTTCCGCGCGCGCGTCGTCGAGAACGGTGAGAAAGCTCTCGACGAAGCCTCGTCCGCCAAGAAGGGCGTCGACGTGGTGCTGCTCGATCTCGTCATGCCCGGCCTCTCCGGCATGGAGACGCTGGAGCGCCTGATGGAGCGCCGGCCCGACCTTCCGGTCATCGTGCTCACCGCTACTGGCGGCATCGACACCGTCGTCCAGGCCATGCGCGCCGGAGCGGTCGACTTCTTCGTCAAGCCCGCGAGCCCCGAGCGCATTGGCGTTTCCCTGCGCAACGCTCTCAAGCTTTCGGACCTGCGCGGCGAAGTCAAACGCCTCACCAAGAAAACCGGCGGAGCGATGGGCTTCGAGGACATGATCGCCGGCGCGCCGATGATGCGCCAGGTGGTCCGCCTTGGCCAGCGCGCTGCCGCCTCGACCATCCCGATCCTGATCCTCGGCGAGTCGGGCGTCGGCAAGGAAGTCATCGCGCGCTGCATCCAGGGCGCTTCCGAGCGCTCGGGCAAGCCGTTCATCTCGGTCAACTGCGGCGCGATCCCGGAGAACCTGGTCGAGTCGATCCTGTTCGGCCACGAGAAGGGCTCGTTCACCGGCGCGCACGAGAAGAAGCTCGGCAAGTTCGTCGAAGCTGATCAGGGCACGCTGTTCCTCGACGAAGTGGGCGAACTGCCGCTCGACATGCAGGTGAAGCTGCTGCGCGTGCTGCAAGAAGGCGAAGTCGACGCGGTCGGCTCGCGCCGTCCCACCAAGGTCGACGTGCGCATCATCTCGGCGACCAACCGCGATCTCGCCACGCAAGTCCGCGAAGGCCGGTTCCGCGAGGACCTCTACTACCGCCTCAACGTGTTCCCCATCGAAGTGCCCTCGCTGCGCCAGCGTCGCGAAGACCTGCCGGCGCTGGTCGACCACTTCATCCGCCGCTTCAACGCGGAAGAGGGCAAGTCGAGCCCGGGCGTGACGCCCGACACGCTGACGATGCTGATGGACTATGACTGGCCGGGCAACGTGCGCCAGCTCGAGAACGCGGTGTTCCGCGCGATCGTGCTTTCCGACGGCGGCGAACTGAGCCCCGAGGACTTCCCACAGATCTCCGGCATGGTCGCGCCTGCGGCTCGTACGCCGGCTGCGCCCCAGCACGCCGCCAACGACGTGGCGGCGGACCAGCCGGTGACGATCACCGACTCGACGGGCGAACTGCGCACGCTGGAAGCGATCGAGCGCGATCTCATCCAGTACGCGATCGATTTCTACTCCGGTCACATGTCGGAAGTCGCCCGCCGCCTGGGCATCGGCCGCTCGACGCTCTATCGCAAGGTGCGCGAGTACGACCTCAAGGTGCGCGAGGAAGAGGACGAGCTTGAAGCGGGTTGAGGGACCCTGAGCTGACAGCGAGGAACGGCGAGGCGGGGAACCGTCTCGC